>OGMF01003036.1_pt1 | contig 13238 bp, 9 predicted proteins | sample 1572921 | NCBI WGS metagenome assembly OGMF01 (sample SAMEA2581919, study PRJEB24529) | metagenome | biome: Human gut stool | place: China | collected 2011
CTCCCAGCCATTCCACTGCCAGTTCCACCCAGTGATGCCGGTGGCGGCTGGGCTGATCCACCTCTGCGGTGCTGATGCTGGTGCCGTGCACCCCCTTTTCAAACAGATGCGCCTCGCAGGGCACACCTGCCCTGTGCAGAGCGCTCACCAGCATCAGCGTATTCTCCACCGGAACGGTAGCGTCCTCCATGGTGGCCCACACGAACACCGGCGGCGTCTGCGGCGTGATCTTATTCTCCAGACCGAATGCCTGCTGTGCCGCCGGGTCGGTGCTGCCCGCCAGCTGCACAAAGCTGCCGCGGTGGGCATACTGCCCTGCGGTGATCACCGGATAGCCCAGGATCACCGCATCGGGCCGGGGCTGGGCGCGCTCCCCGGGAATGTCCAGCACAGCACCGGAAAGCGCCAGATGGCCGCCCGCCGAAAAGCCGCACACTGCGATCTTTTCCGGCAGGATATGCCACCCGGCCGCGTGCTGCCGCACAAGGCCGATGGCCTGTGCCAGCTGGCGCAGCGGCAGACCGTCCTTCGCCTGTTCGCAGATGGCGTAGTCCAGCACAGCGGCATGATATCCCGCTGCTGCAAACTGCAGTGCAACCGGGTCGCCCTCCCGGGCGCTGACGTGGGTATAGCCGCCGCCGGGCACCACCAGCACCAAAGGCCGGTCGATGGCCTTCGGCATCCGTTCGCAGGGATCCCGCAGATAAACAGTCAGCGTTCCGCCGCCCTCCAGTTCCAGCTGCTTCAGCTGCATGATACTCCCCCTTTGGAAATGATCTTCGGGGTTCATTATAGCACAAAACGCTTTCATTTGAAATACGATTTAAACCCGTCTTTGTGTGCACCACGGTCATCTATAATGGCAGTTCCGTTTTAATTGGCAGGCACAAAAGGTCTGCACAGACCGCAGGCCGCTTCCGATTTTTAAACTTTTTATGAAAGCCCTTGATTTTTGCCGGGAAGCGGTGTATATTAGCACTCGAAAGTTATGAGTGCTAAGCATTCCGAAGTGTTCCAGCCTCCCGAGTGCCCGGCACTGAATACAGATAAAAAGAGGTCTTGCATTATGGCTAAGAAAGAATTTCAGGCTGAAAGCAAAAAACTGATGGATATGATGATCAACTCCATCTACACCAATAAGGAGATCTTCCTGCGGGAGCTGATCTCCAACGCATCGGATGCCATTGATAAGCTCTACTATAAGAGTCTGACCGACCCCTCCGTGGGCATGAACAAGGGCGATTTCCGCATCCTCATTACCCGCGACAAGGATAACCGCATCCTGACCATCGAGGATAACGGCATCGGCATGACCAAAGAAGAACTGGAACAGAATCTGGGCACCATCGCCCACTCCGGTTCTCTGGATTTCAAGAAAGACAACAAGGACGAGAACATCGACATCATCGGTCAGTTCGGCGTGGGCTTCTACTCCTCCTTCATGGTTGCCGACAAGGTCACGGTCATTTCCAAGGCCTATGGCTCGGATGAAGCATGGCAGTGGGAGTCCTCCGGTGTGGACGGCTACGAAATGACCCCCGCCCAGAAGGACACCGCAGGCACCCAGATCATCCTGCACATCAAGCCGGATACTGAGACGGACCACTACGACAACTTCCTCGATGAGTACGGCATCGTGGCCATCGTGAAGAAGTACAGCGACTATGTGCGCTATCCCATCCAGATGGAGCGCCAGCACGAGCGCCAGAAGCCGGAACCCGATCCCAAGCCGGAGGACTATAAGCCCGAATGGGAGACTTACACCGAGCTGGAAACTCTGAACAGCATGGTGCCCATCTGGAAAAAGCAGAAGAGCGAAGTGACCGACGAGGAGTACGCGAACTTCTATAAGGAAAAGTTTGGCGATTATACCGACCCCGCCCGCGTCATCGTCAGCCGCACCGAGGGCACTGCAAATTATAATGCCCTGCTGTTCGTGCCCAGCCACCGTCCCTACGACTTCTACACCAAGGATTATGAAAAGGGTCTGGCCCTGTACGCATCCGGCGTGCTCATTATGGAGAAGTGCGCCGACCTGCTGCCCGATTACTTCAGCTTCGTCAAGGGCATTGTGGACAGTCAGGATCTGAGCCTGAACATCAGCCGCGAGATGCTGCAGAAGGACAACCAGCTCAAGCTGATCCACAACGCTCTGGAAAAGAAGATCAAGAACGAGCTGCACGCCATGCTGGCCAACGACCGCACAAAGTACGAGGAGTTCTGGAAGGAGTTCGGCCGTCAGATCAAGTTCGGTGCCTACTCCGACTACGGCATGCACGCCGAGCTGCTGCGCGACCTGCTGCTGTTCTGGTCTGCCAAGGAGCAGAAGATGGTCACCCTGCAGGAGTACGTGGACAAGATGCCCGCCGAGCAGAAGTACATCTACTTCGCCGCCGGCGACTCCACCGACCGTCTGGCAAAGCTGCCCTCCGCAGAGCTTGTGCTGGACAAGGGCTTTGACGTGCTGCTGCTGACCGAGGATGTGGATGAGTTCTGCCTGCAGATCCTGCGCACCTATCCCCGCAAGGATGCCGAGGGCAAGGACGGCACCGTGGAGTTCAAGAACGTCAACAGCGGGGACCTGGGCCTTGAGACCGAGGAAGAGAAGAAGGCCGCCGAGGATGCCACCGCCGAGAACAAGGACCTGTTCGACGCCATGAAGACTGCTCTGGACGGCAAGGTGAAGGAAGTCAAGGTCTCCACCCGCCTGAAGGATCACCCGGTGTGCCTGAGCGCCGACGGCCCGCTGTCCATCGAGATGGAAAAGGTGCTGTCCAAGCAGCCCGGCAGCGAGGGTGTGAAGAGCGACAAGGTGCTGGAGCTGAACGCCAACCACCCCGTGTTCGCCGTGCTCAAGGCCGCACAGGAGGCCGGTGACACCGACAAGATCAACCAGTACAGCGCCCTGCTGTACGCACAGGCCCAGCTCATCGAGGGCCTGCCGGTGGACGACCCCACCGCTTACGCCGAGGCTGTCTGCAGCCTGATGAAGTAAGGTCCCCGGGAGAGGCAGATTACTCCCCTGCTCCTTCCGCCGCATATTTTCCCCCTTAACAAAAAGACCGCGGTCCGCTATAATAGAGTGGAACGCGGTCTTTATTTTTGCGTGTGAAAGGAATTGAAGTTCCATGGAGCCGAAAAAGCATTATTTTGCGCACATCCCCACCATTGCCATCTTCATCGCATTTGCCATTTCGGGGCCATTGGGCCTTCTGCTGTTCATCCTGAAGGGCATCGACCAGAAGGTGCAGAAGGAAGAGCAGGAAGCCGCCCGCGCCCGGGGCGACTACCGCGCCGACCTTGGGCCGGAGCCCGACCGGAAGAGTGAGCCTGTTTACGGCCACGATGTGCCTACCGAGGCGCAGAAAAGCGCCAAGCAATGGCACAAGAATATTGCCACCCTCTGCACCATCATGGGTGCGGTCTTTCTGCTTGCCGGCGTGACGAATGCGGTGGACGTCCTGGAGATCTGGCGGTTTTACCCGGGCTTCAGCGGCCTGTTCTCGAATATCGCCATGGTCATTGGCGGCGGCGGTGCACTGCTGACCGGCCTGCGGATGAAGAGCACCCGCAAGCTGGAGCGGCTGCTGGATAAGGTGGTAGGCGAGCGGGATAACATCCCCCTGCCGGAACTGTTTGCTGCCGCCGGGGTGGAGGCCGCCCGGGGACGTCCTGCCGTGAAAAGCGCCATCGAGCACGGATACTTCGGCGCAGACGCCTACATTGACAACCGCACCGACACGCTGGTGGTGCGGGGCACAGCACCGCAGCCGAAAAAGCCCGCACCCGCTCCGGCACCCAAGCCCCAGCCCGCCGCAGAGGACGAGTACGCTGCACTGCTGCGCCAGCTGCGGGAGGTGAACGATGCCATTCCTGACCCGGTGATGAGCCAGAAGATCTCCCGGCTGGAGGAGGTCAGCGAGCGTATCTTTGCGCTGGCGCAGAAGGACCCGGACAAAAAGGCGCAGCTGCAAAAGTTTATGAACTACTATCTGCCTACCGCGCTCAAGCTGCTGAACACCTACGCCAGCCTTTCCCGGCAGGCGGTGGAGGGCACGAACATTACCGAAGCCAAGCACAGCATCGAGCGCAGCATGGATCTGCTGGTGACCGCCTTTGAAAACCAGCTGGACAAGCTGTTCCAGTCCGATGCGCTGGACGTGACCACCGACATCGCCGCGCTGGAAGGCATGCTGAACATGGACGGCCTGACCGACAGCGCGTTCGGCAAATAATTCCATCCACAAAAACGAGGGAAAGCCCGCGGGCCTTCCCTCGTTTTGTTCTGTTCAGGTTTCTGCCAGCGCGGCCAGCACCGCCTTCTGCAGGTCGGTGACCGAGATGGTGCACAGGGCTTTCAGGTCGGCGTCGGAGCCGTCGGTGGGCTGGGCGGCGATCTCCGCCATGGTCTTGCCCTTCAGGGTGCTGCAATAGCCCTCGGCGTGCTCGTACCACTCCTTGTGCAGGGCACTGGCCTCCCGCAGGCCGTACTTGTCGCCCTGCTCGTTCTTGGTGTACACCGGCTCTTCCGGCCCGGAGACCGTGCCGTCCGCGCTGACGGTCAGCTGCGGCTGGGTCATGTCCCCGATGGCGCTGGTCACCCGGCCATTGCTGTCCACGGTCAGGGCCGCCAGCGTGATGTCTGCCTGGACGTGGGCGTCCTGGTCATCCGTGGCGGCAAGGTCCCGGGGCAGGTCTGCCGCGATCAGGCTCAGGGTCACCCGATCCCCCTGGGCGGCTCCCAGTGCTTTGGCCTGTTCGCAGGCGCGCACCACGGCGTCCCGGTAGCGGTCCACCGCGATGGTGCAGCCGGACACAAGGTCGGCGTCCTGCGGCTTGCCGTTTTCATCCGTTTTCAGCTTCTTTACCTCGTCCGGGGTCCTGCCGGTCAGATAGTCGGCAAACCAGTCGGCCTGCTCGGCCCATCCTTTGCCGAGGGAGGACGCCGCTGCCAGCGGGTAGTCCTTCCCTTTTGTGCGCTTGGACCGCACATCCTCCGGAGTGGTCACGCTGCCGGTGCTCCCGCCGGAGACCGAAAGTTCCAGCTCGTCCAGCATCACGTCGGCCAGTTTGCCGTCGGCGTCCAGCACCACAGCCGCAGCGGCAGTGGTGATCTTGCCGGCCCGGTCGCTGCCTGCGGCCTCGGTCACAACACCAAGACCGGTGCGCCAGGCCTGCTCCTGCCCGGCTGTGCCGCCGCTCATGGCACCGGACCCACTGCCGCTCATGGACCCGGCTCCGCTGCTGCCCGGAGCGCCGCCCCGGCCGCAACCGGTCAGCGCCAGCGCAGCGGCCAGCGTACAGCCCCAAAACACCCGAAAAACCTGCTTCATGGTACACTTGCTCCTTTTGCTCCCGCGCAGCCGCACGGGCTTTGGAGCTAGTGTGCCCCCTGCCGGGGCAATTATGAGCGCGCCCTTACATCAACGGGCTGAGCAGGCGCAGCACGCTGTCCAGCAGGGTGCCGGGAATGCTGGTGCGGCAGTCCGAAATATGGATCTCGCGGCACTGCGGCAGGGTGGCCCGCACATCGTCCCGCAGGGCAGCCACCTGACTGTTGTACTGCAGCAGCACGCCGCACTCAAAGTGCAAAAACAGGCTGCGGTAATCCATGTTGATGCTGCCCACCACGGCTGCCCGGTCGTCGCTCACCCAGCACTTGGCATGCAGGAAGCCCGGGGTGTACTCGTAGATGCGCACCCCCGCCTGCAAAAGCGGCAGGTAGTAGGAGCGGCTCAGGCGGAACACCAGCTTCTTGTCCGGGATGCCCGGCAGCACCAGCCGCACATCCACCCCGCGCTTGGCGGCGTTTTTCAGCGCATCCAGCATCTCTTCGCCCACAGCCAGATAGGGCGTGTAGATATACACATACTGCTCGGCCCGGGCCAGCAGGTTCAGGTACACCGTCTCCGCCACCGGTTCCTCATCCAGCGGGCTGTCGGCGTAGGGCTGCACGATGCCGTCCTGCACCGGGTGTGCACTGTGCTGGGGGCGGAAGGCGCTGTAGTCCGTCTCACTGGGGCGGAAAGCGTTCCAGAAGTTGAGGAACATCACGGTGAAATTCCACGCAGCATCGCCCTCGATGCGCAGGGCGGCGTCCTTCCAGTAGCCGAAGCGCTGCTCCGCGTTGATATACTCGTCGGCCAGGTTCACGCCGCCGGTGTAGGCGATGCGCCCGTCGATGACCACGATCTTGCGGTGGTCGCGGTGGTTCATCACCAGCGAGAGCACCGGCACCACCGGGTTGAAGGGGATGCACCGGATGTGCGCCCGCTCCATGCGCACCACAAAGTCGGTGGGCAGGCCCAGCAGGCTGCCAAAGTCGTCGTAGATCAGGCGCACATCCACCCCCTGCGCGGCCTTGCGCCGGAGGATGGCTTCCACGCCGTCCCACATTTTGCCGGTGTGCACGATGAAATATTCCACAAAGATCGTGTGCTCGGCCCGCTCCAGATCCCGCAGCAGCTGGGGGTACATGGCTTCGCCGCAGGCAAAATACTGCGCGGCGGTGTTCTTCCAGGCCGGGTAGCGGCCGTACCGCGCCAGATAGCGGCTCATGCCGAGGCCGGAAGCATCCAGTCCGGCCACCTGGTCCGGCTGCTGGACAAGGTCGGCCTTGTGGGCGTCATCCACCGCTTTCAGCTTATTACGCAGCTGCTTGGCCGGGCGCTTGTTGCCAAAGGTGAGGTACAGTGCCCCGCCCAGCAGCGGCAGCACCCCCATGAGCGCGATCCAGCCGATCTTGTAGGCGCTGTTCTCGTCCTTGCGCACGAGGTACAGCATCATAAGCAGACTGAGCAGCTGCAAGCCGACGTTGACCCACACGCGGCCGGTGGTGAGGGAGAAAAACGCCCACAGCACCCATGCCACCTGCAGGGCCACCAGCACCACCGTGATGGTGATCCGATTGAGGATGCGGCTGAAAAATTTTACGATCGGCAGCCGGAACATCAGGCTCCCTCCTTTCGCTCTGCATGATAATATATGTCAGTATAGCGCGGTTTGTGCGGTTTTGCAAGGGATGCAAAAAAAAGCCAGCCGGCAAAGCCTTTGCAGGCGGCGCCGGTTGGCATGGTTTGCGGGGTGCGGCTGCTTATTCTGCCGTTTTGCGGCGCAGCAGGCTCATGGGCGGCAGCTCCGGGGTGGGCATGGTGTATTTTTCCATGGCGTGAGGGGTGCTGTCCACCCGTTCCCCGGCCTCGTTCTCGATCCACTCCGGCGTCAGCGGGATGCTGCGGCCGTCCGGGCAGAGGGCTTCCAGCGTATCGCCCAGGCTCCACTTGCCGCGCTGCTGGCAGTGGGCCACGCCGTTCTCCCAGCGGTCCACCGTGCCCACGAACTCCCATTCGCGGATGTAGGTGGCGCTGTCGGTGGCCTGTTTGGCCTGCTCGCGGCCAAAGTAGAAGCCCGGCGAATAGTGGCGGTGGCTGGTGCGGGTCAGCTCGGCCAGCACCTCGTCCGGCAGCTCAAAGTTGTCGTTCATCGGGTCAGCCAGATACTGATCCAGTGCGCGGCGGTAGGCGGCCGTCACGCTGGCAACGTAGTAGAACGTCTTGGCGCGGCCCTCGATCTTCAGGCTGTCCACGCCCGCCTTGCAGATGAGGTCCAGGAACGGTGCCGTGCACATGTCGTTGGCGTTCAGGATATAGCTCCCGTCCTCGTTCTCGCCGATCTCATACAGCTGGCCGGGGCGGGTCTCCTCGCTCAGGTAGTATTTCCAGCGGCAGGGCTGGGCACACTGGCCCCGGTTGGAGTCGCGGCCCGTCAGGTAGTTGGACAGCAGGCACCGGCCCGACACGCTCATGCACATGGCACCGTGGACAAAGGCCTCGATCTCCAGTTCCGGCGGGGTCTTATCCCGGATGGTGGCAATGTCCTGCAAGGTCAGCTCACGGGCCAGCACCACCCGCTTGGCGCCCAGGTTGTAGGCCGCACGGGCAGCGGCCCAGTTGGTGATGCCGGTCTGGGTGGACATGTGGACATCAATGTCCGGCGCGAACTGCTTGCAGGCTTCCAGCACACCCAGGTCTGCCACGATGAAGGCATCCACGCCCGCTGCGGCCGCGCTCCGGATGGCGTCCGGCAGACGGTCGGCCTCTTCGTTGGTGGGCAGGGTGTTCATGGTCAGATAGACCTTGCGGCCGCGGGCATGGGCGTAGATGACGCCCTCGGTCAGCTGTTCCGGCGTGAAGTTAGCCGGGGCTGAGCGCATCCCAAATTCGGGCAGGCTGCAATAGACGGCATCTGCACCATAGTTGATGGCGTAGCGCAGGCGCTCCAAATCGCCCGCGGGGGACAGAAGTTCCGGGATCTGTAACATAATCATTCTCCTAAACGAGCTTACCATCTCCCAAAGGGAGAGCCCCTGGCAAACTGGTCAACCATTGCGTTTTCCGTCAGCACAAGGGCTTCGCTCTCATTTTTTTGCCGCGATCGAGCGGTTCACATCCGCTGCCTTCTGGCAGTTGGTCTGATGCTCCGCATAGGTGCGGGCGTAGTAATACTGGCCGCTGAGGTCGGTCACGAAGAAATAGCAGTCCTGGACCTCCGCATCGGGCTGGGGGGCCAGCGCAGCCCGGATGGCGGCCAGACCGGGGTTCGAGATCGGCCCGGCGGGCAGGCCGATGCAGGTATAGGTGTCGTAGGCATTGCGGATGTTTTCGGGGATCTTCTCCCAGCCGCCGTACCAGGGGGCCACCCAGTTCCAGAGATAGTTGTTGTCTGCATCGCTCTGGACATAGCTGGACGTGTTGCTTTGCAGCTTGGGGTAGGGCGAGCCTTCTGCCAGACGGTTGCGGAACACCTGGGCCACATTGTTGTCCTGGTCGTTGCCGGCCTCCTCCTGCACGAAGGATGCCAGCGTGATGACCTCCGAAAGGCTCAGGCCCTGCTGGTCCAGCTCCTTATACATCGCGTCGGTGAACTGCCGGTCAAAATGCGAATAGAACGTTGCAACGTAGTTGTGCACCGTATCATCCGCGAGGAATTCATAGGTATCCGGGAAGAGATAGCCTTCACATTTCAAAAAACGGTCTGGGGCATCCGTGTCATCGGGGACATACTGCCAGAACGTGTATTCGCTGAAATCGCCGGTGTTGGCCTCTTCGAGAAACTCCTTTGCGGTGCACAGCCCGGCCTGTTCCATCTTCTGCGCGATGGCGATGGCCGTCGTGCCCTCCGGGAAGGTCAGGCGGACGCTCTCCGCTTTGGCATATTCAGAAAGCGCCTCGATGAGCGCATCGTAGGAGCTGCCGGGTTCCAGCGAAAATTCGCCGTACTGGAGCTTCGCCGCCGCGTCTTTGCGGCCGACGTACCAGCGGAACAGCTGCGGAAACCGGATGACGCCCGCTTCCTTCAGCTGCCGGGCAATGGTGCTCACGCCGCTGCCCTGCGCGATCTCCACGGTCACGGCGTCCTGCCGGGTGCCGCCGTCGATCTCGCGCTTTGCCAGCAGGAATGCGCCGCCCGCCGCCGCCAGCACGAGCACCAGCAGCACGAGCAGGATCTTCAGCGCACCGCCTTTTTTGCGGGGTCTCGTATGGTTACTTGCCATCTGCATGTTCCTTTCAGTCCAACATCAGCCGCATATAGCTCTCGCTCACATCAAAGGCTTCGCCCTCAAAGCGGATCATTCCATAATCCTGCCGGGTGCCCTCGCCAAGGAAGAGGTTCTGCGCGGCACCCACGGTGATGACGGCCTTTTCCACAATGACCTCTTTTTCGCGGGCCGCTTCCATCAAAATCTCTGCGGCACGGTCGCCGGTGGCCATCATCTCCACAAAATAAAGGGTGTCCTCCTTGCGGAAATATATTCCGTAGCCGTTGTCGTTCGAGACGATGGTGGCCCCGCGGGAGTACAGATCTCCCAGCACCACGGCCATCTGTTCCGGCGGCAGCTGCACGGTGTCGGGCCAGAATCTCGCCCGCAGCTCACAGAGCTTTTTGGCCGTGACGGTGTCGAACTCGGCCTGGCTCCACAGGTTGCGGTCCACCTCGCGGGGCAGACACCGCAGCGGGAAGGCCCACTGGAAGCCCTTATCCTGCAATAGCGCCGCCTGCTCGTTCCCGCTGGGCACAACGACCACGAACCCGGCCCCTTTCAGTTTCTGCTGGGTACACAGGTGGTCTACCAGGCCCGCCAGGATCAGGCTGCCCTGCCCGGTCAGACCGTACAGACAGCAGCCGGGCCGCCCCTGCAGCGAGACCGGCACCGCCATGGCCACGGCCTCGATGTGGTCATTTTCCTCCGCTACATAGACATTCTGCTCCCCGGCAAAGTGCTCGATGGCGTTGGTGAGGAACGTTTCGTCCTCCCCATGTTCGCGCTGCCACAGCGCCAGAATCTCCGCCCGGTCGGACGGCTGCATCAAACGGTACATAAAAACACCTACCTCCTACGCATGGGTATCCCTGCGCCTGCCCGGCGCAGGTCGATTGTGCGTTATTCCGCAAGGGCCGCGTCCACCCGTCGGCGGACCTCCTGCCCGATCTCTTCAATGCTGCGCATCTCGTCCCCGCAGGTGCAGGGCACGGTCTGCCAGCCCAGGTGAGCGGCGCAGAACTCAGCCGCTCTGCGGCTGCGGGCCAGATACTCCACATCCTTTTCGTGGACGTCCTTTTTGCTCTCGTCGCCGTGGTAGCGCTGGGTCATCAGCTTCTGGCTCACGGCAGGGTCCACCTGTAAATAGATCACGCAGTCCGGTGCGGGCAGCCCCAGCAGATGGAACTCGTAATCGAACAGCCAGCGCAGAAACTGCTCCCATTCTTCCGGCGGCAGCTTCGAGCACTGATGCACCGCATTGGAGGTAGTGTACCGGTCGGCGATGAGGATGCCGCCCTCTTCGTAGAATCTCCCCCAGTCGGCTTTGTAGCCCGCGTAGCGATCCACCGCATAAAAGCTCGATGCTGCGTATGCGTTCACGTCGTCGGGTCTCGCGCCGAACTGCCCGGCCAGATACATCCGGACCAGTGCGCTCGAATCGCTGGCATAGTTCGGGAAGGTGATCTCCCGCACCGGCCTGCCCTCGGCGGCCAGTGCTGCGGCCAGACGCCTGGCCTGGGTGGCCTTGCCGCTGCCGTCCAGCCCTTCCAGCACGATGAGTTTTCCGTGGCTCATACGGGTTCTCCCTTCAAAGCGGCGTACTGCGCCCGCACCTCGGCGGTCTTGCCGCAGCACATCCTGCCCTCCGGGCAGGGGCCGGAAACACACGCCGGGCCGGCCGTGCGGAAGAGATGGGGTGCCACCGGGTAGACCAGCCGCAGCATCTCTTCGGCCAGCGCCCGGATCTCCCACTGGGCGCGGCTGCAGCACCGCAGATGGAAGAAGTTCTGCAGGCTGCGGGCGTTCATGGTGACGACCATCTTGGTCTCGCAGGCATTGGGCAGCACGAAGCGGGCGTCCTCGTTGGCCTGCTTGGAAGCCTTGGCGCGGGCCTGTTTTTCGGGCATTCCCTCTGCCATCAGACGGGCAGTGTGGCCCTCCTCCAGCTTTTTCACGAGGTCGAGGTAGCGCGCCGCGTCCTCGTTCATGCTGGCGATAAAGGCTTCCTTCGCTTCGGGGATGGCCTCGATCTCCGGCGGGATGACATAACGGAAATCGTCCAGCCGGACATAGCGCTGGCTCTGCACACTGAACGATGCAATGCGGTGGCGGGTGATCTGAGCCAGCAGGGTGCGGCTGACGCCCTCGATGCCAAAGGTGAAGCTGGCATGTTCTATGGGGCTGGCGTGGCCAAGGTCGCTGAGCATGGTCAGGAAGCTGGCCGTCTTCTCCTCGGTCAGGCCGTCCAGCAGGTCGGTGATATGGGCGTCGGAATAGCAGAGCTTCGCCGCCGCAGCCACCACCTTTTCCGGCTCCGGCGTATGCGCGATCAATCGGACTGTCATCATCTGTCATTCCTCCGTTATTTTTGTCAGCGGCGCAAAGTTTGCCATGGTCTTCTTCACGCCGACCTTTTCAAAGTTGATCTCTACGATCTGGTCGCCTGCGGCAGGCTTGACCTTGAGCACCTTGCCGCGGCCAAACACTTTATGCTCCACGATATCCCCCGGCTCGTAGTGTTTCGGGGTGCTGGCGGCAGGCTTTGCCGCCGGTGCCCCGGTGAACTGCACCGGTTTTGCCGGAGCCCTGGGGGCTGCGGCGCGGCCATAACCGGAGCCAAAACCGCCCGAACGGCTGCGGCTGTCCCCGCTGGCCGACCCGGACGCACCCCGCCCGGCGTAGTCGGCCCCAAAGCCCCGGCTGCCGCCGTTGTATTCGGCATTCAGGTAGCCGGAGCGGCTGCCGGAACCGGAACCGCCGGAACGGCTGCGGCCCCAGCCGGAGGCACCGGAGTAGCCCGATGCGCCGCCCGGCACGGTATCGCTGTAAGCCGAGCCCCAGCCGCCCAGCTGAGAGCGACGCTCCAGCGCCGGGCTGCGGGTCTCCTCGATGTACTCCGGCTCGATCTCGCGCAAAAAGCGGCTGGGCTCGTTGCGCTGGGTGCGGCCATAAAGCATCCGAGTCACGCTGTTGGAGATATAAAGCTCCTTTTTGGCGCGGGTGATGCCGACATAGGCCAGGCGGCGTTCCTCTTCGAGGTCTGCCTCGGAGTATTTGCTCATCTCGCTGGGGAAGACGCCCTCCTCCATGCCGATGAGGAACACATACGGAAATTCCAACCCCTTGGCCGAGTGGATGGTCATCAGGACCACCTGATCGCTGCTCTCGTTGTAGCTGTCGATGTCGCTGATGAGGGCGATGTCTTCGAGGTAGCCTTCCAGCGTGGCTTCCTCGCCGTGCTGGTCGCAGTAGTTTTTCACGTTGTTGACCAGCTGGCCCAGGTTCTGCAGCCGGTCGGCGGCGTCCTCGTGGCCCTTGGCGATCTCCTGTTCGAGCATGGCCTTGTACCCGCTTAGCTCAATGACGTCGGACGCAAATTCATCCAGCGTCCGTGTTTCCAGCGACTCCTGCAACTTCTCGTAGATCTGCCAGAATTTCAGGATCGGCATGATGGAGCGGGCCAGCCGCGCATACTGGTCGGCGTGGCTGATGATCTCCAGCATACTCGTGTTCTCCTGCGCGGCGAGGTCTGCGATGACCTCGATGGTCGTGTTGCCGATCTTCCGCGCCGGTTCGTTGATGATGCGGCGCAGGCGGACATCGTCGCGGGCATTGGCCACGATGGACATATAGGAGTGGATGTCCTTGACCTCTTTGCGGTCGTTGAAGCGCTGGCCGCCCACGATCTTGTGGGGGA
>OGMF01003044.1_pt1 | contig 13225 bp, 15 predicted proteins | sample 1572921 | NCBI WGS metagenome assembly OGMF01 (sample SAMEA2581919, study PRJEB24529) | metagenome | biome: Human gut stool | place: China | collected 2011
TTACCTTCCGGCACACTCCGACATAATCGTCCAACAGAGCGCCGAGTTTTTCCAGACACCATTGTTCGCTGAAATCGTCAAAACTCATACCCGGACACGCTTCCGCCAGAACACTCGCCAAAACTCTTATGTTGGCTTCGTCCGCAAGCGCTCTGTACTGGCATAACAGGGCTTCGATAACACTGGCTTCGAGATGAATCTGATTCAGGGCTCGAACTAATTCTGCATTCGTCATAATATATTAATTTTTAAAAAGTAAATAATTCGGTTTTAAGCAACCGAATTATTGCCTGTTTTTAAAATTTTGTCAATTTTTCTTTAGGCTGAATGCAAAAATTCCTGAATCGGACGATACGACTTGCGGTGCTCGGGAGTCACACCGTGCCGTTTCAACCCGTCGATATGCGCTTTCGTACCATAGCCAGCATTTTTTTCAAAAGCATAATAAGGGTATTTCTGTGCCAGCTCCCGCATCAGATGATCCCGGTAAACCTTGGCCGCAATTGACGCTGCGGCAATTGACATACAGCGCGCGTCTCCCTTGACAACAGTTCGGGTACGGCAGGGAAAATCCTTCGGCGTCTGATTGCCGTCAATAATCGCAAATTCCGGTTTTTCCTTCAATGCTTCAACGGCTCTTTTCATTGCTGCAAAAGTGGCCTGAAGAATGTTGCAGCGGTCAATTTCCTCAGCGCTTGCCTGTCCGATGCCGATAAACAGACGGCCGTTTTTCTCCTTTTCCCGCAGTTTTTCATACAACAGCTCGCGTTTTTTGGCCGAAAGCTTTTTGGAGTCGTCCAAACCCTTCAGCAATTCGTCGCCAAGATTACGGTCACGGATAATCACGGCTCCGGCCACCACCGGTCCGGCCCATGGCCCCCGCCCCGCTTCGTCGACGCCGGCCACCATACAGTTCAGACTGTCTTCTATTTCAAAATCAGGCATTTCAGGCTCCTTTGCTATACGGCTAATCTAGATTAATCCGCCGCGGCTGTCAACCGGCACAAAAAAAAGAGGTTCATAAAAGAACCCCTTTGCTTTCCGGAACCGGTCCGTCTATTCGTGCACCAAATAAGCGGCCAGTTTGTACAACGCTTTTCCGACATGGGAAATATTGTTTTTTTCCTCAATCGGAAACTGCGCCAGTGTCAGGCCATATCCCTCCGGCATAAATATCCGTTCAAAGTCGCATCCCGCTTCCGAACACTTATCAGACGCAATGCTTCCGCGGACTTCACCCAGAAACATCTCCGCCTCCTGTTTTTTGTCTCCGCCGGAAGGACGGGCAAAAACCAGAACACAGGTCATCAGCGCGTTGCGCTCGCCTTCCGCCGTCTGTTTCAGTGCCAGCAGAATATCATCCATGGCTTCGTCCGAAGTTCTGCCGCCGGTCAAAATATTGGCCGCAAATCCCGGACGTCCGCCCAAAGCGTTTACGGACAGCATACAGTCGTCGCAAATGCAGCATTCTCCGGTCAGATTGGCAACTTCCAAAGCAACCAGAGCGCCTATATTTTCGGCAGCCTCTCTGATTTTGTTCAAATTCCCGATTTCCGCGTTTTCAACCGAAACAACCTCGATTCCGAATTTTTTCAACACTTCTTCAGCCTCAGCTGTTTTTTCCTGGCTGCGGCTGCACACAATAATCTTTTTTACCATAATCAATCTATCAGTTTAATTTTACCGCGAAACTTTTACCCTTTTTCTTTCCGCGCCGCAACTGTTTTTTGTCAAATTCAACATATTTTCGAAACTTTCCCTCCAATAAGCCTTGACAAAAACTTTTTCCGGAACTACAACATTACCCGTGTTTAACATATTAATTTAAATATTTTATGGAATCTAAAATTAAATTGGAAAACGGAGTCACTCTGATTACACATCTCAGCACTCCACGCGAAAAAAATGTAAACTTCTGCTTGGCAGTAGGTGTAGGACACAATCACGAGACCAAAGAAAATCTTGGTATCTCGGCGCTTTTTGAAAAGCTGCTCCTCAGTCGTACCAAAGGCATAGTCGCAGATTACGCCGGCACAATGACCTACTACTATCTGGAAGTACCCGTTGAAAAAGTGCCCGACGCCATTGCCGCTCTGGCCGAAATGGTAACCAAAACTTCTTTCTCTGACAAGGAAATCGAAGCTGCCAAAGCCGACATTATCCAACACACGAAAGATATGTTCCCGATTCCGCGCCGCCAGCTGAAACTGCTCTACAAACACACCGCTTACGGTGTTGCAGACATCAACTGGGACATGGAAGGCTACATAAACTCGGTATCCCGTTTCACCAACGAAGACCTGCAGGCTTTTGCCAGACAGTTCTACGTAACGCACAACATGGCGCTTCTGGTTGGCGGAAACATCAACGCGGACGAAATCGCCGCCCGTGTTGAAAAAGCCTTTGTCGACCTGCCGAAAGGCAAGAAAAACAAAGTGCAGAAAGATATCTATACCGGCGGTTTTGCAACGATTCCCGCACAGCAGCAGTCGTTGTTCTACTTCGGTTTTGACATCTCTGGCATCCGCAACGCCGATCTTGCCGTACTTATCAAACTGTTGAACGGCCGTCTGGAACGCTCTTTCATCGGTACCGACGTTTTAAGCGATGTCCGCATTGCCGGCTACTATGGCCGCCGCACACTGCAGATATCAATTAAGACTCAGCAGAAAAACATTGGCGAAATTCTCGACACCGTCTGCCGAAACATCATTCGCATCAAAACCGAAAAGGCCAGCCCGCGCCGCATGGAACGCTCGCGCAATCTGGCAATGACCGGTTACATGGAAATGTTCGGTTCCGAAATTGCCCGCAGCCGCGAGGTCAGCTGGCAGATTTTCTCGCAAGGCGAAATGTTCGACATTCAGGAACTGATGTTCGCAATTCCTGAAGTTTCCGCCCGCAACATCCGCGAAGCTGCAGAAAAAATCTTCAGCACGCCGATGACTTTGGTTTGCAGCAGCGACCAGCCGGTTGACTATCAGGCTCTTTGCGCTCAAATCAGACAGTAAAAAATTATTAACCCTAAACAAAGCCCTCATTTATGAGGGCTTTGCCTTTTTAAATTCAATGGCGGACAATGCGCAGCCCTTCCCGTTCGGCTTCGATCAAACCGCCGTCGACAACCGCCACGTTGAAAAAGCCGTTTTTCTCAAACAGCTCGGCCGCCCGCTGCGAACGTGATCCGGAATGGCAAATGATATTCAGCGTTTTGCTGCCGTCCAGATTATGTTCATAAACAAAGTCTCTGGGATTAAGTTTGCTCAGCTCTTCGCTAAAAAAAGGCAGCGACAACGCCTCTTCCCTGATTTCATCCGGCGTCCGCACGTCCAGAATCAGCGACTGCTCGGTCAGCCGCTCCGGTTTTACATATTTCATAGTTCCTCCTTGTCTGCAAGAATAACACCGTCAATATATAAAACTTTGCGATACGGCTTTTAAGCTCGACTTTCTTTTTAAATTGCAAAAAAACAAAATCTGTGTTATCCGAAAAATGAACTTGAACTATCGGAGACTGCAAAATGAAAAAACTTATTGCCGCCGCGCTGCTTGCGCTCGGGCTCTCGGCCTGCACCAACGCCGGACCTTTCGTCACTTCGATCTCGTCCGACGGCAACAACGGCCTCATTGTCGAAAAATGCCAGCTGCACATGAACGCCTTTATGGGAACGGTTTCCAACGAAAACTGCACCAATACGCAGATCAGACTGCACTGAAATAAAAAAAGGCCGTAACAACGGCCTTTTTTTATTTCAACTGCGTCCGATACAAAGAAGCGTAAATGCTCCCTTCTTTTGCCATCAGCTCGTCATGGCTGCCGGTTTCGACGATCTCACCGTAATTTACCACCACGATTTTGTCCGCGTTGCGAACCGTCGACAGCCTGTGCGCAATAATAAACACCGTGCGGTCTTTCATCAAATTGTCAATCGCTTCCTGAACCACGGCTTCCGATTTGTTGTCCAGAGCCGACGTCGCCTCGTCCAGCACGACAATCGGCGCATTTTTGATAAACGCCCGCGCTATTGCAATCCGCTGTTTCTGTCCGCCGGAAAGCAATACGCCGCGCTCGCCGATCTGTGTATCCAACCCCTGATCAAGCGAACGGATAAACTCTTCCAGACAGGCGCTTTTTACTGCTGCGTCAATCTGCGCCTGCGTTGCCGTCTCGTCGCCGAGCAGAATGTTTTCACGGATAGAACCGTCAAACAGAAAATTATCCTGAAAAACGACGGCAATTCTGTCCCGCAGCGAGTTAAGTTCCAAATCGCGGACATCGACGCCGTCAATTGTCAGCGAGCCGGAAGTAATGTCGTAAAAACGCGGAAGAAGGTTGACCAGCGTCGTTTTGCCGCCGCCCGAGTTGCCCACCAGCGCAATTGTCTGTCCGACTTCAACCGCCAGATTGACATGTTTCAAAACCGGTTTTCCCTTCACATACTCGAAACAGACGTCTTTATATTCTATGCCCTTTTTAATTTTATCCAGTTTTTTCGCGTTCGGTTTGCTCACAATCCGCGGCGAACTCTCCAGCAGCCCGAACACGCGCTCCATTGCCATCAACGCCATCTGCACGTTGTTATAATTGTTGCCGATGGACTTAATCGGATTGTACAGCATAACCAGCGCCGTAATGAACGATACGAAATTGCCCGCCGAAATCTGGTGCGTCACAATCAGATAACTGCCCAGCCAGATAACGCAGGCAATACCCAGCGAAACGATAAAGTGCATCAGCGGCGACATCATTCCCGTCCGCTGAATCATCTTAATCCCGAGCTTGAACACGGAACGCAGCGTCTCGCGAAAACGCTGCCCCTGATATTGATACAGGTTATATGAGGTAATAATGCGGTTGCCGCTGAAAGTTTCATTGTAATATTTCATTACCGCGGCACCCGAAAAAATCGTCTTGTCCATAACCGACTTAATTTTGCGACGCACCGTCGTCAGCGGGTACAGCGCGCCGAACAGCACGATAACCGCCACAATCGCCAGCTGCCATGAATTGTAAAACAACACGGCAATCAGCGACAAAGACGAAAAGACGCGGGTCGTAAACAGTTTGAGATTGGATAACAGCCCGTTGCAGGCCAAATCGACGTCATTGTTAAACCGGAACAGCACGTCGCCCGAGTTCGTCTTGTCAAAATACGCGGCGTCATAAGTCATCAGCTTGTCAAACAGGTCAGTCTTCACATCATTGGCTATTTTACGCCCGACCCAGGTATTCATATAAGTCGCCGCATAGTTGAGCAGGCTCTGCAACAGGCTGAAAAGAATAATCAAAATCGGAATATACGCCGTCGACGCCGTGCTTTTTTCCACCATTACCACGTCCATATACGGTTTCAGCGACCAGGCGATTACCGCGTCCATTGAACCGATGGGAATGGTAATCAGCACGGCCAGCAGCGCCCTTATCCAGTAAGGGCGCACATACGGCAGAATCTTCCGGTAGTTCTGCACGGCATAAAGAGAATTGATTTTATCGCTGAGTTTCTTGAAAATGTTCATCTTATCTTTCTTCAAACGGCTGACTATTCGAAATTATATTTGTATTTTTCATAATCGGCAAGGAGTTCTTCCGCATTAATGTCTTTTTTAATCCGAAAAACGCACAAACTGTCCGCCCTCTCAACCTTGTCCAGATATTTCACGATCGGATGATATTTCCCGCGGAACCGGAAGTCATGGACGGCGATGAGCGGATTGTTCCCGCGCTGATGAATAATCGAAGCCAACACGCAGGCAACCCGGAAACGCCCGTCGGCCAGTATCAGGTCAAATTTTTGCGCCGTCTGCCTGAAAACCGCCTGCGAATAATCCGGAAACTTTTCACGCGCGCTTTCGTTGACCGGATATCCGCATTCTCCGAGCGGACCGATATCGGCCTGACAGATTTTAAGGCGGCCGCAGGCTTCGGCTTTGGCTATCACGTTTTTCCGGCGCAAGAACTCAAGCCAGCGGCTGTTGGCCTCCACGCTGCATACTTTTCCGCCCGAATTGCGCAAATAAAAAATCGTGCTGCCGCCCATGCCGAACTCCAGATAATTCCGGCTTTTCAGCACATATTTTTCAAAACATTTGCGCTCACGCCCGGTCATGATAAAATCATAATCGGGAGCCGACTTGTTGCGAATGCTGATTTTAAGCCCAAGTACGACAAAAACCGTATGTTTTATCCGCTTGATTCTGTAAAACGGCCTCACTTTTTATACTCCTCAATCTCTTCAAGAGTCAAATAAGACTTGGTTTCCTTCATGATTTTGTAACGTTGGCAGTTCACACAGGGGTTGTCCGTTTCCGGCTCGAAGTTAAGCAGCATTTTCTGCGCCTCTCTGAACCGGCGCGAACCGAGCGCTTTTTCCAGTCCGCATTCAAAAACATTAACTCCGAAATCGTCCTTATACATATTGCAGCAGCCGAGCAGACGTCCGTCCCAGTTTATGGCCGGCGCTTTCCACAAAGCCATGCACATGCTCCGGCTGTATGACTTTCCTTCATGCTCCAGATATTCGGCGCGCGACACATATTTAAGCCCAGTTTCCCTTTTAACAAATTCGACGTCTTCAACCGGCGAAAAATTTCCGTCATAGTTCAGCTTAAAAAACACATTTGAAAAACCAAGCTCCGGCGCCATTTTCTTTACCAGAGGAATCTCCCTTTCATTATGCCCGAAAATAATAAACTGCCACGAAAGTTTCGGATACGGACTGTTGTATTTTCGCTTGAGTTCATTCAGCTTCCTTACGTTTTCAAAAACCCTGTCCAGACAACCGCCGACCCGGTATTTTTCATAGGCGGCCTGCGTAGCGCCGTCAATCGACAGCGTCAGTCCCTTGAACCGAAAACGAACCAGAGCATCCAGCGCCTCATCGGAAACATTGTTAAAATTTGCGCCGCTCCAGGCCGTCAGCGCCACACGTTTATGAAAGGCATACTCCATGATTGCAGGCAAATCCTTATTCAGAAAAATTTCCCCGCTGTTGGAAATCTCAATCTCCTTAACATACGGATGCCGATCCACAAAGCGCATAAAATCGGCAAACCTGAGATACCCGATGCCAACCGTATTAACATCATTACGCATATAACAGCATTTGCACTTCAGCTGACAGAGCGTACAACTCTCCAAACGGACTTTGGACGGCAGATAAACGGCATCCGCATATTTTCCGTACAAATCGCCCGTTCCGCCTGAATTCATAGCTTTCCTACCGTTTCAGCGTCAGCAAAGGCAAAAGATTAAACAGTTTAATCCAGGTTTTGTCTTTCTTGGAGCGCAGCGTAAGAAACGGAATAATTCCGAACAAACTGATTTTCCTGATTTCCGTAATTTTGTACAACTCGGGAAAAAGCCCGCAATGTTCACGATACGTCCGGCACCCGGCCGCCGTTATCATGTACTTTATTTCGTCCTGAGTAAAGTTTTTGTATTCCAGACCGTCGCCGAGTATAACCCCATACAGTTTGACCATTTCGGCAAACATTTCCTCCTTGTACTCGTCGGCAATCTTGTCAAAAAACGAACGCGAAGCAACATAAGCCTGTTTGCTCCAGGCTTCCCTGACCCCCTGACCTGCGACGACGAATTGGTGTTGTCGGTATCGTTGCGGTAATAAACGAAAGGCTCAGGCAGCATGGTAATGCTCTCTGCTGCCGAATAGACGTCGGCACAGAACGGCCAGTCCTGATAGCAGGCTTCCGCCGATTCCTGAAAACGGATATGGTGCTTTTCCAAAAAATCCCGCCGGTACAGCGCCGACCACAGGGAAGAATGATCCATGAACAAATTCGGTTTTTCTTCAAGCGTAAACACTTCGCCGCATTTGGCCAGCTCTGTCCAGGGCTTGAACAAAAACATCTCGCCCTTCGCCGAATTTGTTACCCAGTAAAAATTGCCCTTGGTAATTTCGGCACCGGTTTTCTCCGCCTGCGCAAAGAGTTTTTCATACATGTCCGGCGCAATCCAGTCGTCGGATTCGATAATCCCGATATATTTTCCCCGTGCCCGGGCGATTCCGGCGTTCACTGCTTTTCCGTAGCCGCCGTTCGGCTGATGAATTGCCACGACGCGCGCGTCCTGCGCCGCATATTCGTCAACCATCTGCGGACAACGGTCCCGGGAACCGTCGTCTACCAAAATGACTTCCATGTTTTTGAAAGTCTGATTCAGAATGCTGTCCACGCACTGCTTCAGATACTTTTCCACCCCGTAAATCGGAACCACAACCGAAATATCAGGCTGCATTATTTTTCTCCTTTTTGGCAAAAACCTCGTCAAACAAAGCCAGAGCACGGTTTACCGCCTTGTCCATGTCATAATACTTATAATCGCCCAGCCGTCCCAGAAAATAAACGTTTTTGAGCTCTTTCGCCTTTTCCAGATAACGGTTGTACAAATTCTGGTTCTCGTCGCGGACAATCGGATAATAACGGTCGTTTCTGCCGCGTTCAAAAGCCTCCGGATACTCAAACGAAACCACCGTATTTTCCGACTTGTCGTTCAAAAAGTACTTATATTCGCCGATACGCGTAAAATCGTGGTTTTCCGGATAGTTAATGACCGAATTGGACTGAAAATGCTCCCGCTCGTATTCGACAAAGTCAAAACGCAGGCTGCGGTAAGGCAGTTCGCCGAGCTCATAACCGAAATATTCGTCAATCGGCCCGCTGTAAAACACCCTCTCAAAGCTTTCCTTGTTCTCAAGCGAAGCATAATCCGTGTTCAACAAAACCTTAATCTTCGGATGGTCTAGCATTTCGGCAATCAGCGCCGAATAACCTTTCATCGGAATTCCCTGATACTTATCCTGAAAATAGCGGTTGTCCTTGCTGACGTAAACCGGAACCCTGCCGGTAACCGCCGGATCCAGATCTTCGGGTTTCATTCCCCATTGCTTAAGCGTATAGCCGAGAAAAACCTTCTGATAAACATATTCGGCCAGAAATTCAAGATCTTTGTCATTGGCCTTGCGCAGTTCCAAAATCGGCACCTTGACGTTAAAACCGAACTTTTCGATAAGCTTGTCCTCAAGCTTGTCGGCAATCGACTTCGGAAAAACCTTGCGGATGGAATTCAGGTTAAACGGAATCGGTACTTCCTGCCCGTCGATTTTTCCTTTGACTTCGTGCATATACGGATGCCATCTGGTAAAACGGCTCAGATATTTCCACACATGCTCAAGATTGGTGTGGAAAATATGCGTGCCGTATTTATGGATACAGATGTTGTTCTTGTCATAATAGTCGTAAGAATTGCCGCCGATATGGTTTTTGGCGTCAATGACCAGAACTTCCTCGCCGAAATCCTCGGCAATTTTCCGAGCCATCGTCGCTCCGGAAAAACCGCAGCCGACAATCAGATTTTTTATGTTATGCATCCTGAACCTTCCATTTTTTCTTACCCAGACCCAAAGCCGTCAAAATTTTGCGCTTCAGCATCTTGTTTTTATACTTTCGCCATTCCTTTTCGTCCTCTTCCCAGAACAAAAGCGGCAGTTCCTTGATTTTAATGTTTTCCGTCTTCCGCAGAAATTCAATGTAAACGTTCATCAGACGTTCGGCAACAAAGCCGTAGACCCGCTTCTGATAATCGCTGCGCCTGACGACATCGTCCTGAATACGGCGCTCCAGTTCGCCCAAGACATCAAAAAGCCAAGCGCTGTAACGGTCAAAAAACGTTTTTGACGTTACCAGAATATTCATAAAATATCCCTCATTGGATTTTCTTAAAACCTCTTCCGCCGTTTCCGCCATAGCCGGGTATTTTTCTCCGATAATCTCAACCGCAGCGTCCAAATCGGCCGCAATGTGCTCATTGTTGTAATTCTCATACAGAGAAACGCCTTTCGGACATTTCCTCGGCAGAATAACGTCATAGTTTCGGCACAGAGCCAAAACGCCGGCTTCGGTCAGGCCGAACTTTTCGGCAAAATTGTCACCGAAAGTATGAAAAACCTTTTCCTTGGTTTTAAAATTCAGAAAACGACGGTAATGAAACAGCCCCACATAGTTGGAACGGCAGTTTTTCCAAATCCAGTATTGGGCCGTCAGCTCACAGTAAAAACGGTTTTTGTCCGAAATGTTTTCGCCTTCGCTGTCGCCGATCATATCAAGCTTTTCCGTACCGAGCGCACTGCCGACCTGAATGGGAAGCAGAACGCTGCTCTTCCTTATCGGAGCAGGTCTGTGGCAGCAAACAAATATACTCACATCATTCATCTGTTTTCCTTATCTCGGACACAACCTTGGATTGCCGACCAAAACACTAAAGACAAAAAAAATCCGGCCTAAGTAAATTTCTACTATAATAAATAATTTTTGCAAGGAGTTTCTTTCAAACGGAGGAAAACTCCGTCAAAAACTCGTTCAGCTTCCGGCGGCGGAAAACCCGCTTCAGGCCGGAGAAGTCTCGCCCGGCGCATATAACGTAAAAGTAGAAAGGCTAAAGCCTGAGAATTTTTCCGCCAAAAAGCAGAACCACACCGGCGCAAAAGACCCAAACCGAAAAGAAATTGATGTCTTCGTCAACCAGAGCGCTGCTCATAAACGCTTCCCAATGCTCCATATCGTCCCCCGCCTCCACATAAACCGGCTTGATTTTGGCAATGCCGTCCCTGTCTGCCTTAAACATAACGTAACCGAATTTTTTAATCTCCGAACGGATGGGCTGTCCGGAAGACGGCAGCGTTATCAGCGGCACGCCGGCAAACTCGCTTTCCGAATAATAGTGCACATGTCCCGAAATCAACAGGTTGACGCCCCGGTTTCGGATAACCTCGGCAAACCTGTCGCGGGATTCGTCAAACAGACGATGGTCATTCGGAACCTTGACGTTGACGGGCGGCACATGTGAAAAAATCACGCAGTACTTGAATTGCGGCCGAATTTTTGCCAGCGTCTTGTCCAGCCACTGCAATTGTTCGTCATCATAAGCAGAGGTCGACGAATCAAGCCCGACAAACAGCACCTCGCCATAACTGAACCAGTAATATCCCGGTCCGAAAACCTCATTATAAAGAGAGCGGTCGACCACTCCGTTGACTGATAAGATTTCATGATTGCCGGGCACGGCATATAACGGCGTTTTTCCGAGCTTTTCGTCAATTTCTTCGGCCATCCATTGAAAATGGCTCGGATTCCGGTAACGCACCAAATCGCCGACATAAAGCACAAACCTGGCCTTGCTTTTGCGGATTTCGTTCATAATTCTTTCGACCGGCTCATTGCGCGCGCCGGTATCGCTCACGGCGGCAAAATAAAAATGTCCGGCATCGGGAGCAAACATCTTCCCGGCCGGAGCCATAAAACTTTTATGCCGCGCATCGTTGAAAGATTCCACGACAAAACTGCGCATCGACACCACGACCAAAGCGCCGAAAATCAGAACGATTCCAAGAATATTCAACCGTCTGGCCCAAACCGAGCGCCGGCGTTTTCCGCCGCCTGTGCTGTTTTGCGAACTATTCATCGTTAAGCGGCAAAGCATACATGACAAAATTTTCCAAAGCATGCGCACCAAGCTTCTGGGAAAGTTTCTTGGGAATGTTGTTGCCGATGTCGGTTGCCCAGCAGATATAAGCCCAGCCCTTTTCCTGCGCAATCTTAATCAACTCCGACATCAGCGCCGGAGCAATCCATTGCTTGCGGTTGCGGAAACGCGGTTCGACATACATCTGGCTTACCCACATCAGCTCGCCTTCATTGGCAAAATAGGTCGTCGCATACAAAGCCATGCCCACGGCCTGCCCCTCGACCTCGGCAATAATTACCGCCGCCCGGGCCGTTTTTCCGAACAGGTCTTTTTTCAGTCTTTCGGTGTCTTTGAGAACCGTATTGGAACCTTTTTCCGAAACAGCCGCGTTGGCCTCGAGAATAAATTCGAAATCAGCTTCGCAGGCCTTTCTAATCACTACCTCGTTTCCGACCATTATCCAAATCTTTCATTAAAAAATTAACAAACGACACCTGATTTATAACATACATTTCCCCGCGGAATCAACGCCAACTTTACGGTTATACCAATCTTATAAAAGTCACTCTTTCTCAATATGTCTTATACATTCATCTTTATTTTCTCTAACAAAAGAAATAAACTTCGATTTATCTAAAAATAAATCACTATGTTCTTTCAAATATAAATCATCCCAGTTCCACCACTGAACTTCTTCAAGCAAATTTATAATCTCTTCATCAAAGCGGTACTTAATTACTTTCGCAGGTACCCCCCCCCACAATAGCAAAAGCAGGAACATCTTTTGTTACAACAGCCCCTGCTGCCACAATTGCACCATTTCCTATAGTCACACCAGATAATACAATTGCACCAACCCCCAACCAAACATCATTCTTTATAATAACTTTTTTATTTATTGCATAATGTTTCGGAAAATTAATATCTTCATCAATCAAACCCCAGCAGTTTTTCATATAGTAAAAAGGATGAAGAGAAATTTCATCTATCGGATGCTCAGGTGGAGCTATTTTGACCTCAGGACCAATACTAACAAAATTACCTATCTCTGCATATGTAAAACAATATTTCAACGCAGCTTCATAACCATATGAAAATTTCCCAACAGGAAATCTAAATTTTTCCGAAGCAGTTTTTTTTCTTTTCAAACAACCGAAAAACTTCAATTTATTATCTCCTAAACAAGAGGATTTTCCTGAGTTATATAATAATCATCTAAAGCTTCAGACCACATAATCCCTCTCCTTTTCACTTCGGCAGGGCTTCCTGCAATAAGACAATATTCTTCATGAAAAGGACGATTCACAAGAGATCTCATTCCAATAACACTATTTGACGAAATATAGGTTTTATTCAAAAAACGAACTTCCTGACCAATCCAGATATTATTTTCTAAAATAATATCACTTTCAGGATTCAAGCGTTCTTTCGTCTCTACATCAAAAATGAGATGATCTGCATTTCCATGAAAACTTATAGAATTCGCAAATAAATTTCCATTTCCTATTTGAACTTTATTTCCTTGAGTTATAGGTGCAGAAATGGATACATTGCCATTAAATTTATTCCCGCTTCCAATAATTACAGAAGAACCAAAGCTTGACTTTTTGCAAGCTGAATAAAACCCCACATACAATGGATGATTAATGTGATTATCTGCCCCTATCGAAAAAACATGTTCATCCCCTGATATATCAACCGTCACTTTGTGTGGAGAACCATCTACTTGCGACATAAGGTATAACT
>OGMF01003047.1_pt1 | contig 13212 bp, 10 predicted proteins | sample 1572921 | NCBI WGS metagenome assembly OGMF01 (sample SAMEA2581919, study PRJEB24529) | metagenome | biome: Human gut stool | place: China | collected 2011
TGGCGGTGCTGTTCAGGCCGCTGGGCTTTGGTGACTGGCGCTGTGCCACAGCGCTGATCTCCGGATTTATCGCCAAGGAGTCGGTGGTCAGTACGCTGCAGGTGCTGCTGGGAAACGCGGCCATCACGTCGCTGTTCACCACGCGCAGTGCCATCAGCTTTCTGGTGTTCACGCTGCTGTATACACCCTGCATTGCGGCGGTGGCCACCATACGGCGTGAGCTGGGCTCCCGCATCAAAACGGTGGGCGTGGTGCTGCTGCAATGCGTAGTGGCGTGGCTGGCGGCGTACATCGCTTACGCTGTGGGAGGGCTGCTGCTATGAGCTGGATGGACTGGGTGCTGCTGGCACTGGTGGCGCTGTGCGGTGTGCTGGCCCTGCGTAGTGCGCGGCGGGCGCGGAAAAACGGCGGATGCGCCGGCTGTTCTGGCTGCGGCGGGAGCTGCGGCGGCTGTACCGGGAAAAAGGAATAAAAAACAAGGCCCGCAGGCCACATCTTCATAAGTACAAATTGTGGCACAAGGGCGGCTGATGCGAAATGCCCCGTCGCAGGGATTTCCTGCGGCGGGGCATTTTTGACATCTTTAGGCAAAGAAATAAAACCACAGCTCTAACAAGGGAACGAAAAAAATCTTTAACACGAGTAAAACCTCCTATTGCAATATGCTGGTAAAAGCTTGCTGGCCGTTTTACTAGAGCAATAGGAGGTTTAATGCGTTTTAAGAAAGATGAATACAAAAATTCCGCAAAGTAAACTAACTTTGCGGAGCATCTTGTGATATAAATGTACTACACTTATTGGCAGAAGTCAACAGGAAAGTGCAATAATCGATTGATTAATGGAAGTTCTCCAACATTCGAATATTGTAGACAAATTTGAGATTGATAGGCAAAGGAGGATGACTATGCAGCATTGCAAAAGAGAGTATTGTAATGCAGGAACACGGCAGTGGTCGCAAAGAGGCATCTACATCCGCAAGGCATCTAAGGCCAAAAACTCAGAACAGATAATTATTAGGAGCAATGATTCACGCTACAGGGGTTATCCTAAAACTGAGAAGAATGCCATTCAGCAAAGAGGTGTGGTCACTATCCAAGAGGCCGTAACAGGCTTCTTGGCCGAAAAGGAAAACACTATAAAGCTCTCATCTTACCTGCGCTATGAGCAGATGCTGCGAAAGCATATTCTCCCATCGTTGGGCCGTGTATGTGTAGATCAGTTATCAACAAAAGCATTCACATCTTTTTTGCAGCAAAAACAGATAGATAGCGAGCTGTCACAGAAGACGTTGAAAGATATAGGCACATTATTGAAGGGCGTTTTAAAGTATGCAGAGACTACATTCAATTGCAGCAGTCCTGCACATGGCGCAAAACTCCCGAAGTATCGGCAAAATATGCCGGAAATCTTTTCAGATGCAGAGATAAACTCCATTGCCAATAGAGTACTCGATGTACCGAGTATTCTAGGAATAGCTATTTTGCTGACATTGAACAGTGGTTTGCGTTTAGGAGAGTTGTGTGCACTACGGTGGTCTGACATTGACTTTTCGTCGGGAGTAATTTCTGTCCAGCGCACAGTACAGAGATTGACCGTAGATGGAGTAGGCAAACTGGTGATCCAGCCCCCTAAAAGTTTATCATCCCTACGACGGATACCCATTCCTGCAGATATGTTAGCGTTGCTGAAACAAGTGCGTCTTTCTAATTCAATAGATAGTTTTTTGATGACAGGCACGGACGCACCTATGGCCCCTCGTACCTGTCAATACCAGTACAAGCTGTTTTTGAAGGAATGCGGAGTTCACTATCGAAATTTTCACATTCTGCGCCACACCTATGCAACTCGCTGTGTTGAACGGGGAATAGATGTGAAAAGTGTGAGCGAAATGCTCGGACACTCAGATATTAAGACGACTTTGAATCTGTACCATCACCCATCATTAGCCCATAAGTCACAGGCCGTACAAAACATCTGCTTTTTACCTGTACAAGAAACGTTTATACCAACACAACTGATGGGTAGTGCGCTCATGCAACGTTTATGAGCTGCGAGTTCCGCAAAGTTAGTTTACTTTGCGGAAGTGCGGCAGGAAGGCCATTACATTTCTGTATTATGCCTTAATATACCCTGCTGATACACATAAAAACTTCATAGGCCCTGGGATGTCTTACAGCGGTTATCCGAACTGCGTTCTGTGCGCGGTCAGGTAATTGCATAAAAGGAACGGGAATAATAATCCCACGCGAACGGCACCGTGGGCGCAAGAATGCACCAAAACAGCAGTAGCTGTTGGACGAAAGTCCGCCATTGAGGGATGCCCCTTGAGAAGGTAGGTAGCAAACGAGGAGCAGCAGCTCCGTGGCGCGAGGCGGGAGACTTGTATGATTAGGACCATTAGCGGTGGGCGGATTCTCCACGCGTTGTGACAGGAGTGCTTGTTGTGACAGCTATCATAGCTTGTTTACGCACTTCTATTTTGGGTGCTTGCCGCTTTTTTCAGTTTAGCTGAAAGAGGCGGCATTTGTCATCATTGAGGGGGAAAATATGTCAAACAGAGATCCACGCCAACGATTTGACTATCAAAATTGGTTAAATGGTCAGGTCGCCGAACGAGCTAAAGCCTCGCTGACAGCGCGGGATGCAGCGTTCGCCGAGAACAATGCCGGGGTGACTCGTGCGGCCCTAACGCAGTATCTAAATGTATGTGCCGCTGCGCTGGGGCATAGTCCCAGCCCCACAGAGATCGACGGTGGTGCGTTTATCGAGCAGCGATTCGGCAGCTGGGATAATGCCATGACAGCCGCAGGATTGCCCCGGCCAAAAACCACACCTAAACTTAACAACACACTGCGTTACCGCATGGAAAAAGAAAAGCTGCTGCCGCTGTTTCTTTCCGAACGCAAGGAGAAGAAGCGGCAGAAGCAGATCGAGAAGAACCTGCGGCAGGGCCAACTGACCCGCGAAAAGGCCGTGAAGCGCCGCGCAGAGCGGGAAGCCGCCGAAGCAAAGAAAGCGGCTGCCGAAAAAGACACCAACCCTTGTCAAGCCATGACGGTCTGAACGGAGACTGTCAGCTTTCCATAAGGGCGGGAGGGGTTCGCCGACCCCTCCTGCCGTCCTCAAACTGTTACCCGGTAAGCACGTCATGATGGCACATGACGAGTTTATAAAATTTTTAAGGAGGAAAATGACATGAAGAAGAGAGTACTGTCTCTGCTGATGGCAGTCATGATGCTCGTAGCCCTTGTGGTTCCGGCATCTGCCACAACAGACACAAGCGGCACTGTGACGGTGTACGTCACCACGGGTATGTTTACCACAGGCGGTATAAATGAATACCCGACTTATAAGGGCGGCACGATCTATTCAAACCCCAACTTTAGCATCATGGGATATGAACTTAACATCAATACTATCGCGACGGATTATGTCAGTTCTACGCAGCTGATTTACGAGGCTCCCGAATCTGCAACTACCCTGAAGACTCCGAACATTTTGGATGCCATCCTTGCGGCGTTCTTTGATGCGAACGTGGATATATTCTCCGACGTAGTCGCCGGGTGGGATGCAAATCCTGTTAGCGGACCTGCTGGTGGCTATATCAATGGCGTTAATCCCAACTACGCCGTATATGACAATCCCGATACCGAAACTATTAACGGCGTTGTCTATGACAAGTATAGCGGCCAAGGTTGGAATATTGCCTACGGCATGGGCCTGAATAATATCAGCGCGGCTGAGGTGTATGGTACAAATGTCGAACTGGTAAATGGTATGGTCATTATTTTCGACTTTAGCCCCTATACCATTTATGAGGTTCACACCGACAACTAAATAATCACAGCGGATAAGGAGATGGGGCGGGAAATCTGCCCCATCTCCCTATTAATGCAGAAGGGGATGTGTAATATGTCTACGAAAAAGAATTTTTTGGCAAGGGCGCAGGCATTGCTTTTAGCTGCCGTGTTGACACTCAGCTTGCTGCCGGTAAGTGCTTTTGCCGCAGAAAATGATCTGCCACAGGAGGTAACACCTTCAGTGGGGCAAAATGCCGAGGTCGAGTACATCGGCGAGGAATTGAACGTTTCCACAAGCAGTGAGGACTCCGCAGAAACAGGTGCGACAGATTCTCTTCCTTCTTCGACCTACTCAAAGCAAGAGGATGCCGCGCCTACTACGGAAACATTAGCCCTGATGGAGGCACAAAGCATCGAGGAAACATCTCCGTCCCCTCTCGAATTTTCTTTTTATGATGTCAGCACGACCAAGACGACCTCGCTAGAGTTGCGCCAAGCAGAGGACGGAACCTATACACTCTATATTCCCGTGAGTGGTGTCGTAGATCGGAATCACTGCATAAAAATAATCGCTCCTGAGAGCTACACGGAAATTTTTTCGTTAAAATACGACTGTTATGTGCCGGGAGCGCATAAAATGGCCCCTTCTCCATGGGAAGCAAAATCTGAAGAAGGAATACTTACCGCCGAAGCCTATTCGGTTGGGAGTGCGCCTTCTTGGGGAGAGACGGAATTGATGTTTTCACGGAGTATGCAGCTGTATGTTGATGGGGCGGCCTACAATATATCTGTGCAGCCGTATTGTGACCTTGAAACAGTAGCGGTTATGGAAAGCACGCCCCTCCCCACATATCGTTTGAACAACACACGCCCTTGCGAAGAAATAGAACAGTTTAAGTATTATGCTACTGCTCCAACAGGCAAGACAATAACTGTTCAGCCAAGTGTAAACAGCAATATCCGTGCTCTTGGAGGATATGCGTCGGTGGATGGGACTGATGGTCAAAAGGCATATAGCATCAACGAAAAAACCACCGTGACTATTGTGTCCAGCTGTAACAAAGAATGGGGCGTGGAGGACCGCACCTATACACTTCTGCTCGCCCCGATTGAGAAAGATTATTTTCCGGAATTAACCTATGACAACAAGGTTGCGGCGAAAATGATTCGAATATCAAGGAACATTGGTGAGAATATCCCAGTAAAGGTAATGGCTTCTGCGCCGGGCGCAGACCTTCAATGGACGCATGGTGGGAAAATCGTCAGCACAACCAATACGGTTGAAATAGATACAACAAATCCAGCAAACCAATTACAAAACAAGTACATATTTGAAGCATCCGTTGTGGTGGATGGTTTGAGGTATACCAGTACAGTAAGCGTTCTTGCCAAAGTGGATGGAACTGCACTAAAAGATCCTGTTATAACAAGTCAGCCTGTCTCAGCGACATACGAAACAGGCAGCAAGGCTTCTCCTTTGTGTGTCGTGGCGGAAGGAGCTGCAGGCGGAAAACTTTCATATACATGGTACAAAAACGCTAAATGTAGCACCGACGGAGCCGAGCCTGTCGAAAACAAAAGCGAAAACCAAAACGAATACATTCCCGACACAGGAACGGGTGGCATATATTACTATTACTGCGTCGTGCAGGATACATATCGTGCGGGCAAAAGCAAAATCGCCAGTAACAAAGTGACCTCAGATATTGTACGGGTCGAAGTAACTGGCGGAATGCCGGAAGGCGTTACAGGAAGCGGAACCGAAAAAGATCCTTATATTTTTTCAACGGGCGCACAGTTGGCAGCACTGCAAAACCTTGTAGCCAACGGGGATGGCAAACCCTTCCGAAATACCTACTTCAAATTTGCAAATGATATTGAACTTCCGCAGGATTGGAAGCCGCTGGGCAGCCTGAAGGAAGGCACTGCCCTTCCCGATCGGGGCGTCAATATCAATGCTTTCAGTGGAATCATAGACGGCGACGGGCATAAAATCATCATCCCAAAGGGCGGACTGCCTTTGATTGGATATGCACGGGATGCGGTCGTAAAAAACCTTAATATCTATGGTGAAGAAATCAATGGTTACGGCCTCTTAAACAACTATGTGGTTGATTATGGGGACAACGGCGACTATAATGTTGGCGATGTTCCTGAAACCATTCGGATCGAGAATTGCCGCTTGCTAAAAGGCTCTTCCACCCTGAAGTCGGGCTTTATCGGGGGTTATGCGTCAGGCAAGAACTATGTGTATATCATTGATTGTACCATAGAGGAAGGTGTCACGATAGGATATACCGGCGACGAAAGCAGTGTTGGTTCATTTGGCGGTGAGTTCAATGGTATGCTCATAAACTGTACCAGTTCTGCCACGGTAAAGGGCAAGAACCGAGTTGGCGGCCTAGTCGGAAATAAAGGCCAGTCTATGGGCTTATTCCAAATTCAAAACTGCTCTTTTACCGGTGCTGTCATCGCTACTGGCAATTATGTCGGCGGCATTTTGGGTTCGGGATATAATGCATGGTCTGCACCGAACTCGCCTTTGGCAACAGTCCGCAATTGTTTTGTCAGCGGCAGCATTACAGGTGCTGATAAAATCGGCGGTATCACCGGTGGTGAACCCGGTGTCGTACAAGCGTGGGGCAATGGTGCTGGTGATATAGTCGATAATGTATTCTACGGTACGATCACGGCCACTGGCGAAGGGAAATTTGTTGGCGGTGTCATTGGCTATATGCAGTCGCTGAATAAGAATAATTGGGTCAGCGACAACTATTATTGCGAAGATAGCGGTGCGGCTAAGGGCATTGGCGAGATCGCTATCGTTGATACCAGTGCCGAACACGAAACAGACAGCAACACTCGCTATGTGAATACCGCAATTGAAGTCCCGGATATTCTCGGTTTTGATCGAAGAGGTGGTTATAATCGCACTGATGACCCTGTAGGTAAAGATGCAGATAAACTGGTAAAGCGTGTCACGAAGGAAGACCTGACAAATGAAACCGTTGTTGCACTGCTCAACAGTTCTAAAACCAGCTTCCGCAACTGGATTCAAGGTGCGACCGGGCCGATTCTCCGCCAAGAGGCCGTTGCCTACGAGCTTGTTGTCGGAGGCGAAATCAAAAACCAGCACTATGTCGGCGATGCTCTGAATCTGTCCGGCCTTACGCTGACGGCCAAGTGGTCTGACGGTACGACTACCAATGTACCGCTGAATGATCCCGACCTCAAGATCACCGGCTACGACAGCGGCAAGCACGGCCAGCAGACGGTGACGCTCCAGTACGGCGCGGCTAAGGTAGAGATCGTCGTCACCGTGCTGTATAAAGAGCCGGAGGACATTACTGTGACCATCACCCTGCTGGGCGACAAGGTCCACGGTAACAACGGCCAGGTGCACGGACTGTCCAAGGGCGGCCTGACCGCGTGGGTCAGCGGCCACAAGGTGGAAGTGACCACCAACATGACTGTGTGGGACGCGCTGCAGCAGCTGCCCGGCGTAACATGGGATAACCCCACCGGCAACTACATCAAGAGCGTGACCTACGGCGGTGTGACCATTGGCGAGTTCACCAACGGCAAGAACTCCGGCTGGATGTATACGCTGAACGGCAGGTACCCCATGCTGGGCGTCAGTGAGCAGTATCTGAAGAAGGGCGACGTCATCGTGTTCCACTACACGGATGACTACACGCTGGAGGCGGCGGACATGGGCCCCGCGCCGGAGGAGAAAAAGACCGCTGATGAGGTCATCGCCCTTATCAACGCCATCGGCGTGGTGGATCTGACCAAGGGCGATGTCATCGCCAAGGCACGCGCCGCGTATGACGCGCTTTCCGCGGCGGACAAGAAGCTGGTGACCAACTATCAGACGCTCCTGGACGCTGAGGCGGCCTACGCCAAGCTGGTGGCCGAGCTGGGCAAGAAAGCGGATACCATTTACAAGAACACGGGTGACTACTTGGCCAAGCGGGGCACGCCCAGCGTGGGCAGCATCGGCGGCGAGTGGATGGCGCTGGGGTTGGCCCGCAGTGGTCGCACTGTCCCAGAGGGCTACTATGACGCTGTGGTCAAGTATGTCAAGGACAACATCGACAGCAACGGACGGCTGGACAAGAACAAGGCCACCGAAAACGCCCGCATTATCCTGGCACTGACGGCCATCGGCAAGGATGTGACGAATGTGGACGGCCATGACCTGCTGGCCGGGCTGAATGAGATGTCCTACCTCTCCAAGCAGGGCATCAACGGTGCGATCTTTACGCTGATCGCGCTGGACAGCCACAACTACACGCCTGCCGGCGATGTGACCCGCGACAAGCTGGTACAGGCTATTTTGGACGCGCAGATCAGCAGTGACGGCGGCTGGAGCCTGGACGGCAAGAACGCCGATGTGGACATGACCGCCATGGCTATCCAGGCGCTGGCAGCCTACTACAAAAGCAACAGCAGCGCAAAGAAGGCTGTGGACAAGGGACTGAGCTGGCTCAGCTCCGTGCAGCAGAATGACGGCGGATTCACCAGCTGGGGCGCAGCCAACAGCGAATCCTGCGCGCAGGTCATCGTTGCGCTGACTGCACTGGGCATTGACCCGGCCAAGGACAGTCGGTTCATCAAGAATGGTGTCAGCGTGCTGGACGCGCTGTGCAGCTTCGCGGTGAATGGCGGAGGATTCAAGCACCTCGCCACCGAGACAAGTGCCAACGGCATGGCGACGGAGCAGGGGTTTTATGCACTGGTGGCATATTACCGGCTACTGAACGGCCAGACCAGCCTGTATGACATGACGGATGTGAAACTGGAGGGCGTCAAGGCCGAAGAGCCGGTCGATGATACCGACAAGTCGGATGATACTGCCGACACGGATACACCTGTCGATACGGAGGTCGAAGATACCTCAAGTGGCGGACAGGTGGTGCTGTGGGTAGTCATCGGCGTGGTGGCTGTCGGTGGTATTGCCGCACTGGCGGTGACCAGCAAAAAACGGCATGGCAGAGATGCGGAGTAATTCTTGGATACACCAACGCAGGGGCGCGGAAGCGTCCCTGCGTAAGGTGCTTTTGTGAGGGTTTCAACATGAAAAAGAAGTCATTCTGCTTGTTGCTCTTAACGGCAGTGCTGCTATTTTGTGCTGCCTGTGGCCAGACGCAGACAGAACAGCCGGAGGATACCGGCGATAAGGATCAGTACATGACCGAGCCTATCCCGGAGGGCAAGCCCAGTCCGGTAGAGCCGCAGGACAGCAACGTGGATGCGGACACAAAGTATACCTGCACTATATCCATCTCCTGCGAGACGATTTTGGACAATATGGATAAGTGTGCTGAGAGCAAGAAAGCCCTTGTACCGGAGGACGGTATCATCCTTCCAGCCACAGAGGTAACGTTCAGCGACGGCGAGAGCGTATTCGATGTTCTCCAGCGGGTATGTCGGGACAACGCCATCCACATGGAGTCAAACTGGACGCCCATGTACAACAGCGCGTATGTAGAGGGTATCAACAACCTCTATGAGTTCGACGTGGGCAGTTTGTCCGGCTGGATGTACAACGTCAACGGCTGGTATCCCAACTACGGCTGCTCCCGCTACCAGGTGAAGGACGGCGATGTGGTGGAGTGGTGCTATACCTGCGATCTGGGAGAAGATCTCGGCAGCGGTATGGGTGGATAATGGAGACACCATGATATAGAGAACGCTGATATAGGAAGCGGAGTTCCCGGAACACATTGGCCTCTGGAGATATTCGGAAGGCCACCTGACCATGCGGTCAGACAAAATAGTATAGCGGAGAAAAAGCCAAGGATGGCCCTTTGCGGCCATCCTTGGCTTTCACATTCCCATTGACGTGTTTGTGGTTGTGTGGTAGTTGTGTTTGCTACCAAAACCGAAGGGAGAACACGACTATGAAAAAGTTGATACTGCTGACCATCTGTACCATCTTGCTGCTTACAGGCTGCGGGCAGGCTGCTGCGCCGGAAGTGGACACCGTTCCCGCGATAGTGCAGGAGGAGACTATCCCCACAACTGACACACAAGATGTGCCGACGGGAATAGCGGAAGTAGCTGTCGAACCAACCATATCAGAAATCCCCGCGCAGTCGCAACACGCGCCCGTTGTTGCGCCGCTGGAGGAACCCGCGATCACTGTGCCAGCCGAACCGCCAACAGCGGACACACCCACACAGACACCCGAACCTGCACCCAATACAGGCTTAGACACCGTGCCGGCGCAGACGGCAGAGGAAGTGCCCCCTGCGCCTCCCGCCACCGGTGGCATCTACTCCGTCGAGGAGGCTGTGCGTGTGGGCAACGAGTACGCCAAGGCACAGTACGGCGTGACCATCGACACCAGTATGACCACCGCTGACTCCAGCTACTATCCCGGCACAGCGGACAGTGTAGCGCGGCTGACCGAACACGGCGGACAGGCCGCATTGAATGCCGCCGTCTGCGGCAATGTGGACGCCACCTTTGCATGTCTCGCGGCATTGGACAACGCGGATGTGGTCAGCGCATACGCACGGTTCAACTGCACCGTTCGCTATAACGCGGCAGGAGATGAGTACATCGTAGTGGTGCTGTACGGATGATATACACGGAGCAGCTTCTGCGTCGGTGTAAGCAAAAAATAGGGAGCCGGTCGTTCGACTGGCTCCCTATCATATTCATACCTCATTCAGTTTTACTCTCAGCGTATCGACGATCTCGTTTCTTTCCTCGTCTGTGCGTGCGGAACGGTATCGCTCCACCGCCGCGTCGCGGAGCTGCTCCGACTGCCGTGACCATACTTCAAAATCCGCTTTGCTCATTGTCCCCTTACGGACACGGGCAAAGTATTTTTTATAGGCGCGGATCTGTATCTGCCATAGCGGATCGTTCTTGGACTTCTCCTTAAAACTTGTCATAGCCCCCACGTCCCGGCAGGTCTTACCTCCCAGCTGCTCAGACGGCCTGTCGCAGTAGGTATAGCTCATTCCCGGCTTTTGTAAGAACCACCGTCCGCAGTGGGCGCATCGCTTTGGCACGAAGCCCCGCTGCAAACCTTTCATAAACTCCACATACACGAAATCCAGCAGCCCGTCAAAGTACATTCGCTCCACGATCTCCGGCTCGGTACAGTACATCCCCTTGAGCATGTACTGCGTCTTTACCCGCGGCGCATCTACCTCTCTGTCCGCGCCGAGGCTGACGCCGCTGATAAACGGCTCCAAGTGCGCCTGCAAAATGTGTTCCGCCAAGGGCAGCTTCCGCTGCCCTTTCTTCTTCTCAAAAACGGCCTTGCTGAAAAGCTCATCCAAAAACCACGCATAGCGTTCCTGTATGAAGCGGATGGCCTTGACCTGCTCCTGCATGAAGGGGATCAGCTTGCTCCTGCGCTGCAGTACAAATTCCTCGATCTCCGTTCTCAGCTCGCCGGTAAAAAGTTCCTCCACCGAGACCATCTCTATATCCTGTGCCAGATACAAGTAGCTGCGGTACAGCGGCAGCCGCCCAAACCATTTCAGCGCATGGAAAAACGCTTCTAATACCGCCTCGGTATGGCTCTGGGAGATCACGCTCTCCAGCTCATCCAATGCTTCCTGAAACGGCGTGACGTCCATGTTGAGGATCTCCGTCAGCACAAATCCGTATGGCAGCGGGTACACCTTCTCCTCCACCCAGTACCCCGCCGCACCAAACTCAACGCGTGTGTTGGTATACATCCTGTCCATATCGAACATATCTTTTCCCAAGATACCCACGGCTCGCTCCCTCCCGCGATTGATAATCTATTTCGAATAATAGTGTATCTGCGAATATTGTAAATTATCTATTGCCAAATGTCAAGGGAAATGGTACCATCGCAGCACTCGAATATTCACAGACGATATAGATCAGCAAAGGAGGACTGCTATGACATCAAGGAAAACGCTCTCTACCATCGACGCGGACACGCTGCTGTCCACTACATTGCCGCCCACACGGTTCATCATAGACCGGCTGCTGCCGCAGGGGTTACACATCCTTGCCGGAGCACCGAAGGCGGGCAAATCGTGGCTGGCTCTGTGGCTGTGTCTGCAAGTGGCGCAGGGAACAAGCGTGTGGGACTTCCCGACCCATAGAGGCACTGTGCTCTACCTCTGCTTGGAGGACAGCCTCACCCGTATCCAAAGCCGCCTGTTTCAGATCACCGACGACGCACCGGAGGCACTGCACTTCGCCACCCTCGCCGCAGGCATCGGCGAGGGGCTGGAGGAGCAACTCACCAACTTTCTTACGCAGCACCCCGACACCTCGCTGGTGGTCATCGACACATTACAGCGCATCCGCACCGGCAGCGACAGCGGCAATCCCTACGCCAACGACTACCGTGACATCTCTGTACTGAAAGCGTTGGCGGACAAGCACCACATCGCCATCCTGCTCATTCACCACCTCCGTAAGATGAACGATGATGACCCCATGAACATGATCTCCGGCACGACAGGCATCAGCGGAGCGACAGACAGAAACTTCGTGCTGAAGGAACGTAGGCGCGGCAGCGGTGAAGCGACCCTGTACTGCACCGGACGGGACATAGAATACCGCGAGCTGCCGTTGATATTCAATAAGAGTGGCTACACATGGCGGCTGACAGAGCCGGTGAAGGGGGAGCGCATTTCTATCGACCCGGAGGCAATTTCCCTCTCTGCCTTTCTGCGGGGGCTGGGCAGCTTTGAGGGAACGGCTACGGAGTTGAGTGCGCTGCTGGAAGCAAAGACAGGGGAGAGGCTAACACCCAGTGTGCTGTCCAAGCGGCTGGTGAAGTACGCGGAGGTGCTGGCGCAGAACGGCATCCGCGTGGTCAGCGAACGCACACGGACAACGCGGACGCTGAGTATCCTTTGCCTTCCGTGTGACGGGAGTGACGGCAGTGACGGGAAAAACTGATATGGTGTCCGTGTCAAATTTGCCGTCACACCTGTCACAGCCGTCACGGAGCGAAAATGTATCGGTTTTTGCCAGAGGCACACGATGCCATTTCGCTCCGGAAAATCACGATTTTGGAGCAAACCCGGGGAAGGAAAAGGGACATTCACAGTCCCACTGCGCCTCGCGCCCGTTGCCCGCCGTGTTGCCGCCTGTGGGCCGCTGTGTGACCTCGTGGGGCGGAGGTGGGGTACGGGTACCACCCAGCCTATTTGGGCGCGTGTTGGGGAGCTTTTCGGTGCGCCGAAAGCGAAGCAGGAGAAAGGGGCGGCGTCGTGGACACCCCCGCCCCGGTCACTTCTGCCCGCAGTGCGGGCAGTTGACAGGGGGGTCAGCGCAGTCGGTTGTGGCGCCTCTTGCGAGAGATTTCAGAGCGGCTGGCGTCTTAGTTCCCGCAAACGCAGGTGTCCCAAGGATTTTGGTGGTGCCTTGTGGCCGTTTCGGAAGGAAATCGAGGTAA
>OGMF01003050.1_pt1 | contig 13205 bp, 11 predicted proteins | sample 1572921 | NCBI WGS metagenome assembly OGMF01 (sample SAMEA2581919, study PRJEB24529) | metagenome | biome: Human gut stool | place: China | collected 2011
CGATTATCTCCTCGTACTCCTCATCCGTCATGCCCGAAACTGTGCGCTGGTAACCGACCACAGCTTTTGACATATTTCGGTTGTTGAACCAGTTACTGAACGATGGGTACAGCATCACGGAGAACCCCACAAGCAGAGTTATGACCAGTATTACAGTCGATTTGCTTATCTTCCGCTTAGTCTTAACTTTTTTTTCGCTCGCGCTCATGCTTATGAAGCCCTCCCTGATGCCCGACGGCTGTGCGTTCGCCGTCGGACAAAGGTTTTATAACGAATCTCTATTCGTGAAATTATTCAGCGTCCTTAGCTCTCTTCTTGGAAATGAGGATAACTGCGGATGCAAGTACCAGTGCGCCGCCGCCAACGTAGAAGAGCTTGGTGCCGATGCCGCCGGTCTCAGGAAGCTCAGCGCCCTTGGTGTTCTTGACGGTCAAAGTTGCAGTATAGCCGTCAACGCTGACCTTTGCGTTATCGGTAGCTGTATCAGAAGTATTAGGAAGCGGGTTCGCAATAGTAGCACTAAATTCACCGAGAGCTTTGTCTGCAGTGGAGTTCCATTCCTGAGACATGATCTTAGTAGCTTTAAGTTTGATCTCGAAGGGCTCGCTGGGCAGGTTGTAGTCTGTGGGAGCTTTCGTTTCTTTAACGATGTATGTACCGCCTTCCATACCCTTGATTGCGATAAGACCATTTTCGTCAGTGGTAAGGGTGCTTGCTTCAGCTGCGTCTACCCAGCCCTGGAAAATGCCATTCACTACCTTAGCAAACTTTTTGGTAGCCTTGTCCTGAAGAGTAAACTCAGCGCCCTGAAGCTTCTTGTTATTATCAGCCGAGTCTACCTTTAAGGTGTCGAATTCGTAGGTAAATACGATTACCTTATCCTCGGGGGTCTTGCCGGTGTTGTTTGTTCCGTCGCCGGTAGCGTTAGGATTGTTCGAGAATTTCAGGTCTACCTTGTTCTCGTTACCGTTCAGACCGATAACCGCGTCGTCGTCAAGTACAGCCTTGTAATCAACAGTTACCTTAGGAGTAGCAGTAGAAAAGTCGATGCCTTTATCTGTCATTATTTGCTTTATGTCGTTGCCCTTAGCCTTGATGCGGATGCTGGTAGCAGTTTTGCCGTTAGCATCGAGTACATCGCCGATAACAATGTCAAAATCTTCGGTAACTACGATGTCGCCGATCTTTACGGTGAAATCGCCGGCAGCGGGTGCTTTAAAGCCTGCATCAAGAGTATCGTTGAACTCATAGTAGTAGCTGTCATAAGCTGCAAATTGCTCCGCGGAAGGCAGAGTACCTATCAGCTTGAAAGGTACAGACTCGCCGATGAAGTGATCGGCAACGTCATTGTAACCGGTGCCGTATTCATCGCCGGTGTAATCTTCTTCGTAGACCTTCTTCTCTACCTTAGGCTGGTCAGCCTTTACAGAAACGGTAGTGTTCTTAACTACTTTCAGCATATACTTGCTGTATGCGTCTGCTTCGGGAACAGTCTTGTCCTTTACGAAGTAGTAGCCGCCGTCGAGGTTTGTAAACTCGTAGCCGCCGGTAGCTGTGGTGCTTGATGCTGCGTTGGTCTCGTTAAGATTAGCGCTTACGACCTTTGCGAAAGCGTCAACGAGTTCTGTGTGCTCAGCAAGTGCGTTGTAAACGTCCTGCGCGCTGCTGCATGCAGCGAACGTGCTGCCGATTTTTGCGTCAGCCTTCAGAGCAGTGAGAAGATTCTCACCATTAACACCGTTGCCCCACTTCACATTGGTCATAGACTTAGCAGCCTCGGCGGCGCTTACATCACCGTCAAATACCTGGTAAGCATTGTATTCGTGACCGGTTCTCGCGTCAGTGATGGTAAGTGTGTAGCTGGTAGCTGCTGCTGCGGAAACGCTCATCGCGGATGTACCCGCTGCCATGCTTACAGCCATCAGCACCGCTGCCGCAGTGCTTGCAATTCTTTTGGATTTTTTCATAACAGATTTCTCTCCTTTTGAATTAAATATTAATTCCTTTATTTTCAAGCGTTTTTTCTGCGCTTGTTCACGATGTAGTATACAGCCGCGCCGATCATCATAGCGCCGCCCGCCGCGTAGAATACGCGTGTGCCTATGCCGCCCGTTTCGGGAAGTATCACTTCTCCGGGCTTCTGGGTATTTTTGTTAGTGAGGATTATAACGTCGCTGCTGCCCACGCCGTTTACCGAGTAAACAGGCGCATAGTTTTCAACGTCGGTCTTTTCGGTAACGTAGTAGTACCAGATATTGCCGTTAGCGTCCTTTTCAGCGATCTTGTCGCCCGTAACGCTCAGCTTCCAGCTGTTGGCAGCCGTCAGCGTGTATGTGCCAAGGGTTTCGCTTGCCGCTCCGTCGGGCAGCTTGCCGCTGCTGTCGGGCGCTGTGGTCGATCTTACCAGCTCAATGTCTACCGAATCAACAGGCGCGTTCGCCGCAAGGCCTGTATTCGTCAGCCATTCCTTAGTTATCGTAAGTCCCTTTGAGTTTAGCACTGTCACCGACGCGCCATCGTCATTTACACCATTGTTGGTATAATGCGCGGTGTAGCCTTCTATCGGCTCTTCGTGAACGTAGTAGTAATACGGCTGTTCAAACGCATTGCCGTTTACCAGATCTGTCCACTCAGCCGTCCAGCTGTTCGCTTCATTCAGCGTTTTTTCAGAGCCTTCGACCAGTTCCGCGTCCGCAGGTATCGTGCCGTCATCCGTCTTCTGAGTAGAGCGGTAAAGCGTGAATCTTACGCTTTCGGGACGGTCGGCAGAGTCGCCGTCAGCCCACTGTTTTGAAGCGCTTATCGAAATGTTCTTTCTGTTTTTGATATTGAGCGCACTGCCCGAATTGAGGTAAAGCACGTCGTCAGATTTCAGCGTGCCGCCGTTCACATTGGTGGTCGGCAGGTTCTTCGGCGCTTCCTCGTATGTGAAGTACTTGGTCGCGAGCAGCGTGTCGTCGTAGCCCGCGGGGGCGTCGACCTCTATCAGCGCATATACCGTAGCCTTTTCGGGCTTGAAGTACAGCGCGCTTTCGGTAAATGTGCTTATCTCTTGCGCTGCGCTCTTGTCGCCCCATTTATCATCGGCAACTGTGTAGAAGTTGTCCTCGGTGGTCGGAACTGTAAATCCAGTCGCATATACCCACTTGTTCACGGTGGTGTCGTACTTGGCGAGGATAAATCCTGCCTTTAAGCGTACAGCCGTGTCGCCAACGTCGAGCTTGTTTATCTCGATAGGCTCGCTATTGATAACGCCTGCCTGCGAATCATCGTGCGCCTTGTAAGTCACCTTGCTCGTGTCGCTTTCTCCGCCGTATCTGGTGGAAGCGTTTACCTTATTGCTTGCACCGATGGAGAAAACTTCGTCCGAGCGGGACACATATGTGTAAGTTATCTTGAGGTGTTCGCCGTCGGGCACCTGCATAGTCAGCTTGGCGTCCGCCGTATCGTTTATCTCGTAAGCTTCCGCTGAAACGGTCTTGGGGATATAATCGCTTTCCGAATAGCCCTCAAAATAAACAAATGCAGGGCTTCCATTTACAAAATCATCGCGAATATCCGCTTCAAATGTGTATGTACCATCAGCATTTGCAGTAATGCCGGTATGCTGAGGCGACCATACGCTGCCGTTACAGTTGGTGATGAAGTTGAATTTTGTTGCTTTGCTTGGATCGCCCGTGAAAGTGAGCTTCAGCTTTCCGCCCGCTTTAAGTCCGTCGACCCTATAGACCTTTGAATAGTTATTAAAAGCGTTGTCAAGCCATGGATCATAGCCCGGTTTGTTATTTATTACTTCATCTTTCGACGTAACTTCCGTTACCGTGCAGTTCAGCTTCTTTACGTCCTTAGCCTTGTTCTCAAAGTTGTATGTAAAGTCAACGGGCGTTGTAGTGCCGTCGGCGTTGACCTTTTCCACCTTGATGGATCGCAAGCTCACGTTCATGTACTTGCTGCCGTCGCCGTTGACTACGCTTCCCGCGTGGCCGGGCTTGACGTATACAGGGTCGCCGTTTTCGTCAAATACCAACTGACCGTTCTCGACCTTCTGATCGTACTTGACCTGCGTGTACTGAGTCTTGTCGAAGTTGAAAAGGTCGGTAAGCGTTATTGTCGAGCTGTTCGGTGCAAGGGTAAGTCCGTCTGGGTTTACATCCAGCTCGTAAGTTATCGAGCCGCCCGCCGCCTGCGGTCTTGCTCCCTTAGTCAGCACCGCTTTGCCTGAGGGGTTGACGTTCGGCTTGCGGTCTATAGTGTACTCCTGGCTGCTCTTTTCGCCGTCGCTGTCGGCTATAACGTTCGTAAAGTCTACACTCTTGCCCTCTGCTACCTTCGCTTCGAGGTCTGCCTTAGGGATATACGCCGCGTATGCGAATACCGACTTGTAATTTCTGTCGCTTCCAAATATCTTGAAAGTTATCTTGGTAGGATCGTTCTTGTCGATTTGGTAATAATCCCAATACTGATACTTTTCAAAATTCTGTATCTCGCCTACGCTGCTGTCGCCGTCTTTCCATATCGCAAGGTTAGGCTTGTCAGCCCAATTACTTGTCTTGTTCGCGACCGTGTAAAGCTTGAAGCCCTCGGGCAGAGTATCTGTCAGCACTACGTTCTTATGGTTGTACGCGCCGTTTTCGTTAAGCTCTACCTTGTATCTCAGCAGATAGCATTCTTCGCCGTCTACCGTTACGGTTTCGAGGTCTTTGAACTCTATCGTGGTCTTTGCGGTGGTGTCGTCGCCTGCCGCGCTCTTTACCAGTTTATGGTCTTCTACCTTGGTGTATTCCTTAGAAACTTCTTTTTCATTAGTGCCGTCGCTTGCCTTGTTGTAAAAAGTCACCTTTTCGCCCACATCGATCTTGCTGAGGTCAACGGTTGTGTAGTAACTTACCCTTATACCGTTGATGTTTTTCTCACCGCCGTCGATCGTTATCTTGAATTTCTTTGCTTTTCCGTCAACAGCGTCTACCTGCGTAAGCTTTATCGTGCCACTTCCAGTGTAAGGTGAAAAAGAATCGCTGCCTTTTTGCCTTACCAGTATCTCAGCAGAACCAAGTTGTTCACCAGTGATATAGTGGTCGGTGCCGGCATCTGAGCGCATCTCGTCGTAAAATTCAGCGTTTACAAAGCCGCCCTCTTCGCCCGTATACTCAGCTTCCCATTTTTGGACAATGCCTTGCCTATCGTCCGAAAACTTAGGCTCATTCTTCGCAGATTTCTTTACCTTCGAAATATTATGATAGGTAGCGTCAACTTCGCCGGTTGAGTAGTTAAAACCATCTTTTGCCATATTAGCGGTGTTTTTGGTCGTCCAGCTTCCATTCTCGTTTTTCTGGGCATAATCAGCGTCCTTAGCGGGGGTGGAGTATTTTATTTTGACATAAACATAGCCACGCCAATCGGGGGAGTTAGTAACTTTGCCGATCTTCACGCCCGTGATCTTGCCGTTTTCGTCCTTTACCAATGTATAGTCCGCGCCGTTCATCGTAAGACTTCCGCCCTCGTTGAGCCGCTTTATGAGCAGCGGGTCGGTGACCACAAAATCTTCGAGCGAGGTATTATCATCCCGCACATAGTCGGTAAGCGTAACAGTCCAGTTGATCAGCGACTCGCCCTGCTTAGGTGTGCCGCTCTTTTTAATGCTGAACTGTTCCTTTTCTACCTTTGCATAGCTGTCCTTGCCCTTGCTGGGGTCTTTCGGCGGGCGCAGGGTAGCTTTGTTCTCGTAAGCGCTTGAGTCAGATTTGTTAGCGCTGGTGACGTATGTAAACGTGATCTCCTTATCGGTAAGACCCTCTTTAAAGGTTATCTTGCCGTCGGAAATTTCGTAATACTTCTTGTCTACGCCCGTTATTGCGGTATCAGCGGTGATGGCGCTGTCCTCAACGTAGTAGCCGCCCATATCTGTACCCGCGGCGTTCTTCACCGTTACAGTCCATGTTATCTTATCGTCAGCGCCGTCTTTTCCGTAGCTTGCCGAGCCGGATTTATCAATGCTGAATCCGCTCTCAACATATACCTTTTTCGAGTCGCTGACCTTGGAATTGTCGGGCTTTATAAGGCTCGCGTTGTTTGTGATGTTAGTGCCGTCGAAAAGCAGGTCGCTGTCTACCTTAGTGGTGTATTCCAGCGTGATCTCCTTATCGGCAACGCCGTCGTTGAATACAAACTGCTTGTTCGCCGCGTCGTAAGTGCCCTTATCGCAGTTGATAACGGTGTTTTCATCAAACATCTCGTCCGTTACCTTAAAGTCTTTGAGGTTTTTGCCGTCGGGGTTCTTTACCTTAACGCTCCAAGTTATAGTGCCGTCCTTGTTGTAAACGGCGGATTTCTCAATGCCCACGTTGCCATACTCAAAACCCTTGATGGTAACGGTGCTGTTGGCGTCATTGCCTATCGGTATATCTACCGCATCTCTGGTGTCGCCCTCGCCGCGAACTACGTCGGCGTTGAACTGTACATAGCAGCCGGGTATCTTAGCGTCCTTGTTCTTCGCGATGAACTCTTCATCGGTGAAGTGGATAACTATAAGTCCGTTTTCCTCTATACGGTATTCGCCGACTGCCTTGCCGTCATACATTACAGGCCCAAGATTATCCTCAGATGATATAGGCGGCAGACCTCCCTTAGGCACATCTATCTTAGGCGCGTTCGCATCGCCCGAATCTGCTCTGTCGGTATTCAGATTATAATAAATGTATGTATTTCCGTTGGTGATGGTATTTTCGGGCAGCTCGTAATTCAACTCGAACTTTACCTTTATGCCGCCGTCGCTGTCAGGGCCTGCCTCTATCTGCGTGGCAACTACCTTTACAACGTCGGGCTTGAAGAGGTGCGCGCCCTCGGGCGGCTTGGTATAGGGTATGGATATTCCCTCTTTATCCACATCCGTTTTGGTTTCCCCCGCAAGGCGCTTAGGCGTCATGCTTACCGCAGGCATGATAAGACCCGCAAACACCGAGATCACAACAGCAATCGACATTACAGCTGCCGCTATCCTCCCGCGCTTGCGGTATTTTCTTTCCTTTAAATACTGGCTTATCTTTTGTTCGATATTCTGCACGATATGTTCCCCCTCTCGGAATTTATCGAAAGCCGCGTGCAGATATTGGCGGCGTTAAATTCTTCTCACAAAAACATCAGCTTTTTCAGCGGCATTATGCGCATCACTACCTTGCCTACTACCGCTTCCTCGCTCACACAGCCGATAGCCGATGAGCGGCTGTCGATAGAGGTAGACCTATGGTCGCCCATTACGAATATCCGCTGGTCGGGCACTTGGTAAGGCAGGCTTATGTTGCACTCACCGAACGCTTTGTCCTTAACGTAAGGCTCGTCCAGCTTTTTGCCGTTTACATAAACAGTGCCGTCGTCCTTTATATCAACGGTGTCGCCCGATACAGCGATAACGCGTTTCAGCAAAATTTTGTTATTGTAGTAAAAAGCTACTATATCGCCTTGCTTGAAATCGCCGCGCCGCTTGCACACTACAAGCTCGTCGTTGGCGAGAGTAGGCGTCATGCTCGTACCCGTAACCCTTAGTACCGGCAGGAAAAGCATGGATATTATAACAGCCAGCGCCGCCACCACTATCAGCGAAGCTGCGGTGCTGTAAAGCATGCGCATAAATCCCGCGCGCGACTTGCGCCTAGCAAGCTCGGCTTTTAGCTGCTCGGCTGTTGGCAGGTCTTTGGCTAACTCACGTTTGCCGTTCATACGGCTCATACCGCTCACTCTTTCGCGCCCTCCGTTTCGGGCTTGGCGGGCGTATCCACGCCGAAACGCTCTTCGTAAAGCTTTTTCACGCGCATAGCCGTTGCCGAAAGCAGGTCGCCTTCGCCGCCCGCTATGGTACGGCGCAGAGCCTCGTTCTCCACCCTCAGCGCGTCTATCTCTTCGCGCATGGCGGCGAGCAGCTCTAAAAGCTCTCTTTTATTCAGTTTTTTAAGCTCTTTATCGGTCATAAAAAACACTTTCCGCCCGCAGCGCCGCCGCATTTAAAAACAGGCGCACTCCGAGCATTTTATACTGTAAACATATTATATCACTGCTCTATCACACTGTCAATATTTTTCCAAACATTTTGTACATCTTATACAATCGTCCCGCCGAAAATGTAGATATTTTATACAATTTATTCGATTGATACTTGATTGGTTTTGATGCATATTTTTACATATATGTATTCCGATAAATTCACTTCTGTGCGTCTGCGGCGGCTTTCAGCATATTCAAATATTCCAGTTTTACGCTTTCGGGCGAGATTATCTGCGCCTTGTCCGCAAACTGGAAAAGCCAGCCGAAAAATGGCGGCTCTGGCTTTACTTTCACACGCGCGGTGAACCAGCCCTCCTCAGCGGGCACGAGCCAAACGTCCTTGCCAAAGCGGTCTAACACGGCGTTTACCAGCTTGTCGCTGAATTTCAAGCACACGTCGCAGACCTCGCCGCTAAACATCGAGAACGTAGAATTGAGGTACTTCGGCAGGCTGAAATCGGCGGGCGCGGTCTTTATCGGCTCTTCAAGCAGCTGCACGCTCTCCATTCTGTCAACCCTAAAATTTGATATACTTCCGTACTTTTCGTAATACGCCACAAGATAGTAGCGCTCGTCGCTCCAAGTCAGCGCATAGGGCGAGCATACGCGCAGACCCTCGCGGTACTTCTTTTTCTTATCTGCACCGTAGTCGAAATATTTGAAGGCTATCTGCTTTTTGGACGAGATGGCAAGATTTATAGCATCTACATTGAGATATATCTTCTCGTTCATCGACTTCACCCTATCGGTGACGTACACCTGCCGCTGTATCTGCCTTCCCTCGTAAACGCTGGCGAGCGACTCTATCTTTTTCAGAAGCTGCTCAGATTTGCGCTGGGTGAGAAATCGCGCCGAGCTTACCGCGTCGGCGAGCAGTTTCAGTTCGGGCAGCTCAAATTCGCGCGAGGCGAGGTAGTAGCCCGAGTATTTGCCCTTTACCGAAACTATATCCATGCCGAAAACGCGCAGCGCTTCAATATCCTCGTAAATAGCCTTGCGCGCGGCGGATACTCCGTGCCTGTCCAGCTCGGCTATTATCTGCTGCATGGTAACGGGGTGCTCTTCATCAGTGCTGTCTGCGAAAAACTTCGCAAGATACAGTATTTTCAATCTTTGGTTAGCGGTAGACATATCGGCAGTACCTCCGTGTTATTTGCATTTATCATTTATCGGTATAATTATAGCACTTTTCGCCAAGATTTTCAAGAGGGCTATGCCGACGAAAAACGCCCAGCCGCCTTTTTGCCGCTAAGTACTTGCTTTTTTCTCTCTCTTATGTTATAATGTATATGTGTTGTCACAACGGCGGCACACCCCGCAGAAAGGATACTCTTTAAATATGCCTGAAAAGAATAATGTTACCAAGTCAAGCTATAAAAAGCTTTTTTCTAATACGCTGATATTCGCGCTCGGCTCTTTCAGCTCGAAAGTGCTGATAATACTGCTCGTCAACGTCTACACCACCTACCTCACGCCCGCCGAAATGGGCGTCAACGACGTTATACAGCAGATAGCGAACTGGCTGCTGCCGATAGTTACCATGACTATAAGCGAGTCGATAATACGCTTCGGCCTCGATAAAGCTTACGACAAGCGGCAGGTATTCAGCATAGGCAATATAGCCTGCCTTATGGGCTTCGCTCTGCTCGCGATAGTACTGCCGATAGTTACCGTTACAGGCGTGGCGGATAAGTATATCCACGGCTACTCGCTGCTGATATTCGTATACATCGTGGCGGCTTCGCTGAAGCTTGTTTACTCAAACTTCCTGCGCGCCATAGAGAAAGTAAAGCTCTACGCCGTAAACTCTATACTCACTACCCTGCTTACGCTGATAGGCACTATACTCTTCATCTGCGTTTTCAAGATGGGCAATACCGGCTACCTGCTCTCGGTCATCCTTTCAGACCTTTGCTCCACCGTTTTCATGCTCTTCGCAGCGCGGCTTTGGAGATATTTCGATTTCAAGCATATCGAGCGCGAGATGGTAAAGACCATGTTCTCCTACTGTATGCCGCTTATCCCCGCGCAGCTTATGTGGCTGGTGACAAACAGCTCCGACTCTTTCATGACCACCTACTACGAGATCTACACTCTTTCCCTACACGACGCTCTTCCGATCTCCTCGGCAGCGAGCGAAACGGCATACTTTCCGCTTCGTACAAAATAGCGAACTTAGTATCCACCGTTTACATGATGTTCGGGCAGGCATGGAATATGTCGGCTATAATGGAGGACGACTCAGACGACCGCAATGATTTTTACGGCAACGTTTTCCATCTGAACCAGTGCCTTATGTATATCCTCGCGGCGGGCTGCCTGCTGATAGTTCAGCCGCTTACCGCTATTTGGATGGGCGACAGCTTTCAGGAGTCCGCGCGGTACGCACCTATACTGATATACTCCTCGATATTCTCATGCTTCACCACCTTTATGGGCTCGATATATCTGGCTTCAAACAAGACTAAGCGCTCGCTTTTCACCAGCCTTATCGCAGGCGTGATAAATATCTCGCTGAATATCATACTGATACCGCGCATAGGTCTTTACGGCCCGCCGATAACCACCGTAGTTTCCTACATGGCGGTATTTGCGGTGCGCGCTTACGATTCGCGCAAGATAGTGCCTTTCGACCTCAGACTTACTAAGCTTATGATCAATAACGCGCTGCTCATATCAATGGTGCTGATAAACGTTATGCAGTTTATGGGCGGCTCGGTAAAATTTACGATAGTTACTCTGCCGATACTTTTCATCATAATCACGGCGATAAACATCAAGCCCGTCTGGAACGCTATGCTCGCGCTCATGCCTGCGAAGCTGCGCGGCATAGTAGAGCGTATAGGCAGCAAAAAGCTCATCGCGCTGGCTTTCGGCGCGGCGGTGTACCTCGTTATCTGCTGGCTTACGCGCGGCTGGGCGCTGCTCGCGGTATTTGCGGCGGCGGCGGCATTCGGCGCAGTTACCGGCAAGCGCGCTATAAAGCTGGGCGGCGGCGCTATGATATTCATATGCGTATGGGCGATGTACGATCTGCCCGCGGCTTTGCTCGCAATGCTTATCCTCTCGGCGCTCGACTACCTGCGCGAGCCTGACAGCTTTACCACGGCGGCGGGCAGCATTTGCATCACGGGCGTGATATGGGCGCTAAGCGGCGCTCTCGCAGGAATTTTCTGCGGACTGGTGATACTGCTGGCGGCGGCGATAACGAACCTCGGCGCATTGCAGGGCGCGCTCGCGGCGATAGCGGCTGCGGCGAACGAAAAACGTGTAAAAAACGGCAGCGAAAATATGCCGATAAATAAAAAACAAAACTAACGGAGGTAGATAGAAATGGCAGAACTGAAATTTGAGATCACGAAAAATATAGGAGTGCTTTCCGAAAGCGCGCGCGGCTGGACAAAAGAGCTGAACATGGTAAGCTGGAACGAGCGCGAGCCGAAGTACGACCTTAGAGAATGGAACCCCGACCACACCCGCATGGGCAAGGGCATAACCCTTACCGAAGAGGAAGTTGAAACGCTGAAAAAGCTGCTCAACGGCGAGGAGATAGAAGACGACATCGACGAGGACGATTTTGTATAACTAACGCAAAGAAAGGAGTTTCTGCGCTGTGAAAAAAATTGGCAAAATAATAGCCGCGGCAGCGGCGGCGGCAGCAGTGATCACCGCTTTTATAGTAATAGCACGGCTGGTCTGCTCCGAGAAAAACAAATATTTCGCAGTATCGAGAAAGCTGATAGATATTTGATGAACTGCGATACCTGCGCGTACTATATGTACGATGAAGAATACGAAGAATATTTCTGCTCGGTGGATATTGACGAGGACGACCTTTACAGGCTCGAGTCAGACCCACGCGGCGCTTGCCCGTATTACCGAAACGGCGACGAATACGCCGTGGTAAGAAAGCAGAATTGACGCTACACCACGAAAGGACATTACTATGGCTTTATTTGGCAAAAAAAAGAAAAAGGCTGATACCGCCCCCGCGGAGGCAGCCGTTGAAAATACCGAAGCGGAGGAGAGCGCTGCGGCTGAGGAAGAAGCAGCCCCCGAGCTTACCCCCGAAGAGCGCTTTAAGAAAGACTGCGCCGAGATGAGCAGAGCGCTGAGAGTCATGTTCCCGCAGCAGATGCTGATAGGCTTTTACTACGCCGAGCTTCAGTCGGGCGGATACATCGACGATTTCTGCTGCTACGCGCTTGACGGCAGACTTCTCGAGCGCCAGACTATACCCCAGCTTTGCGGACTCAGCCTGCCCGAAATGGTATCCCGCGAGGAGAAGCTTGAAAAGGCATTCATGGCTATGCACGAAAGCTCGCAGGCGGCTACCGGAAAGCCCTGCAACGCTATCAGCATAATGATACTCAATAACGGTCAGGTAAAGATGGACGTTACCGCCGCCGAGCTTACCGAGGGCGAAGAGGAAAAGCGCTACGCCGCTTGGCGCGAGAAGGTAGAGAAGGCTAACCCCCGCTACCAGCCGCCCCAAGTTTCCGAGCAGCAGCTTAAAGAGATACAGTCGAAAACGGCTGAGCTTTACAGACAGCTCGGCACCGAGTTTTTCAGCTTCCTGCCCGAGACTGACTACAAGATAGCCTATTTTTACGCTGAGAACGGCGAGAACGGCGTTTTCTACTACCACCGCCTTGTTACCGCAGACGGCGAGCTTATCGACGGCGACGAGATGTTCGAGAAATTCGATATGGATAAGGAAGAGGCGGCGAAGAACCGCGTTGAGATAGTAAAACTCATCATGGCTATACGTCAGGTGTTCATCGGCGAGAAGCAGAAGCCTTTCACCTCCATCACCCTCTCGGTCACCTCAAAGGGCGAGTTCCAGAGCCACCTCGGCTTCGGTGCTGCCGACGCTGCCGGCGAAAAGCAGCGCTTAGAGGACTGGAAAAAGCAGTACACCGGCGAAGACGCGCAGGAAACCGCAAAGGCTTAAAGTACATAAACAGCAAAGGCGAGTACGCTATACACTAAGCGTACCCGCCTTTTTTATGCCTGCTCGTCCGTATCATCGCGGTCGGCTAAGATCTCGATGCTGTAAATATCGTTTATCGGCACGCGCTTGCCGCCAACGAATTCCAGCTCTTTCGCGTATGAGTCGTAAATGCGCACAGCACCGCTCACGGGCACATACGCGCCGCCCGCCTTGCGCT
>OGMF01003061.1_pt1 | contig 13138 bp, 10 predicted proteins | sample 1572921 | NCBI WGS metagenome assembly OGMF01 (sample SAMEA2581919, study PRJEB24529) | metagenome | biome: Human gut stool | place: China | collected 2011
CGGGCCAGGAACTCCTTCGTCTCCTGCTGTCGGGGGGCGCCAAAGACCTGTGCCGGTGTGCCCTGTTCGCAGATCACGCCCTGGTGCATAAACACCACCTGCGAGCTGACGTCCCGGGCGAAGGCCATCTCGTGGGTCACCACCAGCATGGTCATCCCTTCCCGCGCAAGAGACCGCATCACGTTCAGCACCTCGCCCACCATCTCCGGGTCCAGCGCGGAGGTGGGTTCGTCGAACAGCAGCACCTCCGGATCCATAGCCAGCGCCCGGGCAATGGCTACCCGCTGCTTCTGACCGCCGGAGAGCTGGGCGGGATAGGCGCTTGCCTTTTCCTTCAGTCCCACCAGATCCAGCAGCTCCAGCGCCTTTTTCTCGGCCTGAGCCTTGGGTACACCGGAAAGCTCCATGGGGAAGCAGACATTTTTCAGACAGGTCCGCTGCATCAGCAGGTTGAAGCCCTGGAAGATCATGCTGATCTTTTTCCGGGCCTGCCGCAGCTCTTGGGGGGAGACGGTACGCATACAGGACGTGCCGTCCGCCTGCTTCTCCATCCACGTCAGCTTCTGACCGTTGACGGTGATGCTGCCGCTGGTAGGCCGCTCTAAAAGGTTGATGCAGCGGACCAGCGTGGACTTTCCCGCACCGGAGAAGCCGATAATGCCGAAGATCTCACCGTCTCCGATTTCAAGGGAGACGTCCTTAACGGCGTGGACCCCATCGCCGGTATCTCCAAAGGTCTTGCTGATATGTTCCAGCTTGATCATAATATCCTTCTTTCGTTGCTGCGAAAATAAAGAGGGCGGAAAGCGTCGCCGCTTTCCGCCCTTCTGAACAGCATAACTGTTACACACAGGAGAGGTTTTTCGCGGAGGCGCACAAAGGCTTGGGCATGGTCATCATCCCCATGTCCATCATGCACATCATCATACCAAAGCGAGTTACGATCATGTTGGTGCGTCTCCTTTCTGTCACCGGTGTTCCGGTTCCGTTTTCGATGGGCATAGCGTAGCACTGTTGTCCGCCCCTGTCAACGGGGAAAATTATTTTTGGAAAAACCGCAGAAAATCGGCAGGGTCAGCAAAAACTGTTTTGTGCAAATATCAGCTATACTTTGAACCGGCATAGTAAAACAGAGTATGAGATACGGGAACAGACCGGGACGCTGTCAGCAGTCCCGGCCTGTTTTTTTAATTAAGACAAAATGGCATTTGCACTCCGGACCGGCCCCATCCGGTCCGGAGTGCAGCGGAGACCTGCGGATCTCCGGCGGGGAAAAAGGAAAGATAGGAAAGATAAAGATAGGAAGATAAGGTTTCAGGAAAGATTAGGAAATAAGGAAAGATATAAAAATAGAGGTGTGTTGAAGGGGCTTATTCTGCCAGCAGCTTGCCCATGGCGCGGCAGGCTTCCAGTGTATCGCCGTCAGGGGCTTCCTGACAGATGACGCTTTCACAGACCAAGTTGATTCCGGCGTCATCACAGTCCTTTTCCCAGGACCGCATCCATTCGCCGTCGCCCCAGCCGTAGGAGCCGAACAGCGCCACCTTCTTGCCGCTTAAGTGGCTCTTGCAGGCGGAGAACATAGGCTCAAACTCCATTTCCTCCAGCACCTCAGAGCCCATAGCGGGGCATCCGAAGGCCACGGCATCCACGCCGCTGAAGGTGGAAGCGTCCACCTGTGCGGCCTCTAACAAAACGGCGTCGGCTCCGGCACTCTTCATGCCCTCCAGAACGGCCTCCGCCATCTGCTTGGTGTTGCCGGTGCCGCTCCAATAAATCACTGCGGTTTTCTTCATCGTAAAAATCTCCTTTCTTGCGGGATCGGTCATTGACCGTTGGTATATCAGACTGCGACGGCCAACTGGTCAATGCCGGAACCGGCACGCCAGAGGGCGCAGTAGATATCGGTGCATTTGCGGAACTTCTCAAACAGCCGCCGGGCCAGCGCCTCGTCACCGTAAACCTTCCAGAGACCGGCGCACTTGTAATTGACGGCGTGATTTTCGATGAAGCCCAGATCATCCTGAGGCGGATAGCTGAGAAACAGCCCTACCTCGTGGGGAAATTCGCCCCCGGAGCGGAAGCGCTTGGCCAGATAGGCCACGCACTGCTCACTGCTTTTACCGGAATACCCGGCATCTGCCAGCAGTGCTTCCGCCAACTGGTCCTTCAGGTCCACCCGCAGCTCAGCGGGACGGTAGAGGTACAGCAGCGCGGTGTGGTCCTGATAGCGCAGAGGCAGCCGCCGCAGGCCCTTTGGGACCAGAATTCGATTCAACTCCCGGATCTCCGCCGTCAGCTCTGCCAGAGAGGTGAACGGCGCGGGGAAGATGGTGCCGGTTTTGATCCCGGCCAGAGTCGGTGCGCATTGCCGCACCAGATTTTCCTCAGACATACCGTGACCTCCTTGCTTGCTCGGACTGCTAACGGCGGTTCTCACGGCACAAGCGGCACGCCGGTGTGAGAAGCGTCCGCCTGTGCGGTGATGATTGCGGTTAGATAACCTTAACTGCTGGGGGGAGGAAAAGTGAAGCTTGACCCCTGTGACTGTATCTTATCAAAAGCTTGGAGCCGTATCCGCTCCAAAACGTCGGGTACGGCTCCAAAACAGTGAATGTGGCAAAATAATCCTGAACAGAAGAAGCGGAAGTCCATGTCAGACTTCCACTCCTGTATGATTGCGATCAAATCCGCCTTTCCACGTCAGCATCCGAGAGGGAAACCGGTTTTTCGCCCAGTTGGGGCGCGCAGCTGTCATATTCCGCACCGGCCCGGTACTCCCGGGGAGAAACGCCGATCACATCCCGGAAGGCTCTGGCGAATTTGCTGGCATTGTCATAGCCGAACTGACAGGCGATGTCCAGCACCGTCCGGTCGGTTTCCCGTAGTAGCGCTGCCGCGCCGTGCATCCGCTGTGAGCGGGCGTAGGCTGCCGGAGACATACCGTAGACTCCGGTGAAGCTGCTTTTGATCTGCGCCTCGGAGACGTTGAACTGCTGGGATAAGCTTTTGAGGGTCAAGGTCCGGTCCGACTCCGCCAACAGACAGGCCTTGACCTGCTCTGCCAGAGTGACCTGTGCGGCGGTGCAGCCGTGGGGAGTCTGCCCATCCTCCGGGGACAGGGTGCTGAGAAACAGGAGGAGTTCCAGAAGCTTTACCTTAAAATATCCCTTGCGGATGTCCTCCGGGACGGCGTACAGCTCAGAAAATACGTGCTTTACCCGCCGGGAGGACCGGGCGGTGAAAACCGTCCTGCCGGGGCACAGCTTTTCCATCAGGGTGGCCGGCCGCACCTCCACATCGCTGAGAATACAGGAAAGGCACTCCGGCGCGGCAGCGGGATCAATGGTGACGGTGATTCCGTGGTAATGACCGGTGGGGAAGCGGCTGTCCGGAGGCAGGGAAGAGGTGCGGGCTACCGCCAGATCTCCCGGAGACAGATAGAAATAGCGGCCGTTCTGCCGGTATTCCACCCGCCCTTCCAGACAGTGATGGATCTCCAGCCGTTCCCCGGAACCATCCCGCAGTTCCCGGCAGACACGGGCATGAACATCCCGGTAGTCCAGCTCCATACCGGGGAATACCCGGTACCGGGTCACAGCGGCTTCACCGCCGGAGGCGTCCGGATAGAGGCGCAGAGGATCGGTTTCGCAGTGGTTGGGGGATGCGCAGGCGGGCGCGAAAGCAGAAGCGGAAAAACGCATAGAATACTCCTTTACAGAAGTTAGATAGATCTAACCGATAATAGCATACGAACAGCAGAAGCGCAAGCGGTCTGTTGAAAAATGTGTTTTCAGTTGCCTTTCAGCTATTCAGATGCTATAATGAAGCGATTGCTGTCGAACGGAAGGCGGCAAAGCAGCTTCCCAACCGGCAGAGCTGTTTCAGGGTTTACAGTGTTCTGAGGGAAGAAACACGAGGAGGAGAAATCGATCCATGAAGCAAAAACTGAGTTTTAAAGAATACATCTATGTGGCCAGTATGCTGTTCGGCATGTTCTTCGGCGCAGGAAACCTGATTTTCCCGGTTTATATGGGACAGGTGGCCGGACGGAACATGTGGGCGGCCGTTCTTGGCTTCCTGATCACCGGCGTGGGCCTGCCTCTGCTGGGCGTGGCTGCCTTGGGCATCAGCCGCAGCAACGGCCTTTTTGACCTCAGTCATAAGGTGGGCCGTCCCTATGCGTTCTTCTTTACCTGCGCTCTTTATCTGACCATCGGGCCGTTTTTCGCCATTCCCCGGTGCGCAACGACTTCCTTCACCGTGGGTCTGGAGCAGATCCTGCCCCACGATGACAAAAGCTGGCTCTACCTGCTGCTGTTCTCTCTGCTGTTTTTCGCTGTGACGTTGGTCCTTTCTCTGCGGCCGGGCAAGATCCTTACTTATGTAGGCAAGGTCCTGACGCCATGCTTCTTGGTGTTCCTGGCGATCATGGTGTTCGTGACGATCCTGCATCCCACCACCAGCATCGGCGCGGTGGAGCCTCAAGGTGCTTATGCCGCGCAGCCCTTCTTCACCGGCTTTCTGGAGGGCTATAACACCATGGACGCCCTGGCAAGCCTTGCCTTCGGCATCGTGGTGGTGCAGGTGATTCAGGGGTTGGGTGTGGAAAAGGCGGAATCCGTGGCCATGACCACCGTCCGCTCCGGTATTCTTAGCTGCCTGCTGATGGGCGTGATCTATCTGCTGGTGACGCTGATGGGCGTCTGGAGCCGGGGCGCGCTGGAAGCCGCTCCCAACGGCGGTACGGCGCTGGCGCAGATCGCCCAGCACTATCTGGGCAAGGCGGGCTTGTTGGTGCTGGCTGCCACCGTGACGCTGGCCTGCCTGAAAACGGCGGTGGGCCTTATCACCAGCTGCGCGGAGACCTTCGTGGGGATGTTCCCCAAGGGCCTGTCCTACCGGAATTGGGTGTTCGTGTTCACGGGCATTTCCTTCCTGCTGGCCAACGTGGGCCTGACCGCCATCATCACCTACGCTGTGCCGGTGCTGATGTTCCTGTATCCGCTGGCTATCACGCTGATCCTGCTGGCATTGCTTGGCCGCTTCTTCGACCATGACCTGGCGGTGTACGTCTGGGTCACCGGCCTGACCTTGGTGGCAGCCTTCTACGATCTGCTGCGGACTCTGCCGGATCATCTCCGTGCGGTGCTCCATGTGAATGGTTTGGTCGACACTGTGGGCAAGGCGCTGCCCTTTGCCACCATCGGCCTGGGCTGGATCTGCCCCGCGATCCTGGGGCTGGTTATTGGCCTGATTTTCCGGGCCGTCCGTCCGAAGAAGGCATAACATTATAAAATGTAAAAGGAACAGACCTTTGCGGGTCTGTTCCTTTTTGCCATAAAATTTGATTCCCGGCACATACTACCTCCAGAAACGGAGGGATCGCATGGAAAAAATCTCGAATGATTACCGGGAAAACGTCCGGGTGCTGGACGGCCTTTTAGGCGTGGGCCGCAGCTGCGACATGGTGAGCCGGGATTACCTGATCGGCGGACGGCGGGCCCGGCTGTGGGTGGTGGACGGCTTTGGCAGCGACAGCATCCTTGAGCGGATGGGGGCCTTCTGGCTGACACTGAAGCCGGAAAACGTGGTGGGTCTCACCGAAATGCAGGACTTTCTGGATCGGTATATTACCTTTTCAGAATCCAACGTCACCTTTGACATATCCGACGCCGTGACCTCCGTATTTTTGGGAAAATCCCTGCTGGCGGTGGAGGGACTGGCGGGGGTGGCGCTGATGGACGCCAAGGGCTACCCCAGCCGGAGCGTACACGAGCCGCCGGACGGCAAGGTGCTCCGGGGCAGCCACGACGGCTTTGTAGAGGCAGTGGTGCCCAATATGGCGCTGCTGCGCCGCCGCATCCGGGACCCGCACCTCACTATGGAGGGGCACAAGGTTGGTTCCCGCACCCATAATGACGCGGTCCTCTGCTATCTGGATGACAGGGTGGATCAGGACCTGCTGCGGAAGCTCCGGGGCAAGCTGCTGGGACTGGATGTCCGCTCCCTCTCCATGGCCCAGGAAAGTCTGGCAGAGGCCATTCGGCCTAAACAATGGTACAATCCGTTTCCGAAAGTGCGCTATACAGAGCGGCCCGACGCGGCGGCGGCCAGCATCATGGAGGGGAGCATCGTCCTGATGGTGGACAATTCCCCCTCTGTGATGATTTTGCCCACCGGCTTTTTCGATTTCACACAGGAATCCAATGACTATTACTTTCCGCCCTTGGTGGGCACCTATCTCCGGGTCCTGCGGGTAACGGTATTTCTCCTTTCTTTATTTATTACCCCGGCGTGGTATCTCATGGTCAGCGAACCGAACCGCTTGCCGGGGTGGCTGAATTTCCTGTCTTCCCCGGAACCGGTGTCCTTGAGCCTGCTGAGTCAGCTTCTGGTGGTGGAATTTCTCATCGACGTATTAAAGCTGGCATCCCTGAACACACCGGACAGCCTTTCCAATTCCTTTTCCATGCTGGGAGCCTTGGTTCTGGGGGATTTTGCCGTGCAGGCCGGATGGCTGGGGCCGGAGGTGCTGGTGTATATGGCCTTCGTGTCCGTGGCGGGGTTCGCCCAGCCCAGCTACGAGCTGGGCTACGCTTTCAAGCTGCTGCGGGTGGCGCTGCTGTTGGTGACGGCGGCCTTTGATGTCTGGGGGTTTTGTCTGGGCGTGGTGGGGATCTTCGTCCTGCTGTGCACCACAAAGCCGCTGGTTGGGAAAGGATATCTCTATCCACTGGTTCCCTTCAACGGCAAGGCGCTGCTGCGGCTGCTGGTCCGGGAGCCTATCAGCCGGGACAATACCTGAGAGCCTGCCAATAGAGCGGTGAGCTTTCCGCAGCGGGCAGAAAGAGCTTTTTCAATATGTTAAGCAGCCGTTTTCTCAATGAAGGCGGCTGTTTCTTCATTTGCGGGAGTGGGGGATAGGCCTGCGGGCTTGGAAACGCCCGTGTCGAAACATGTTGATTGGAATTTTTTACAATTGCCGCAATCGATTACGTCGAAAATTCTATGAAAATACCAAGAAGTCCATGAGTTTTTTCCTATATCAGCGAAGTTTTTTCTATCGCTTTTTCAAAAGGGAGCCGATACAATAGCATCATAACGGCAAGGCGGCCTGACCGCCTTGAACGGATGATCAATGATCTTGAGGAGGAACTAAGATGAAAAAGACACTTGCAATTCTCCTGTCTGCTGTCATGATGCTGGGCCTGTTGGCCGGCTGCGGCAGCAAGACCACGGAGCAGCCCTCTACCTCTGGCACTGAGAACACGGAGACCGCCGCGCTGAACGTGGGCGTGTTCTACTATGACTACTCTGACGTGTACATCTCCAGCGTCCGCAGCTCCATGGATGAGCAGCTCAAGGCTATGGGCGTGAACTACACCAACTATGACGGTGCTGGCAACCAGGCCCAGCAGACCGACCAGATCAACACCGCCATCTCCAACGGCGCCAACCTGCTGATCGTCAACATCGTTGAGACTTCCTCTCCCGATGCCGCTCAGAACGCTGTTGAGGCCGCTAAGACCGCCGGTATCCCCATCATCTTCTTCAACCGTGAGGTTTCTGACGATGTTGTGAACAGCTATGAGAAGTGCGCCTTCGTCGGCACCAACGCTCCCGAGGCCGGTCACATGCAGGGCCAGATGGTCGGCGAGTATCTGCTGGAGAACTATGACACCGTGGACCTGAACGGCGACGGCGTCATCTCCTACGTGATGTTCAAGGGCCAGGAAGGCAACGCTGAGGCTGAGGCCCGTACTCAGTTCGGCGTGGAGGACGCTAACGCTGTCCTGACTGCCGCTGGCAAGCCCGAGCTGGCTTACTACAACGCTTCCGCTACCGATAAGTACCTGGTCGATCAGGGCGGCAAGTGGTCCGCTCAGGCTGCTAACGACTACATGGCCACCATCCTCCCCGAGTATTCCGAGGCTAACGGCAACATGGTCGAGCTGATCATCTGCAACAATGACGGCATGGCCGAGGGCGCTGTCTCTGCTCTGCAGGGCGCTGGCTACAACACTGGCGACGGCAAGACCATCCCCGTGTTCGGCGTTGACGCTACCGATTCTGCCAAGCAGCTCATCAACGAGGGCAAGATGACCGGCACCATCAAGCAGGATGCCGAGGGCATGGCTTCCACCATTCTGAACCTGGTCAGCAGCGTTCAGGGCGGCGGCGAGCTGATGGACAACACTTCCTCCTTCAACGTGGACGAGGGCGTTGCCAAGATCCGTGTGCCTTACGCTACCTACACCGGCGAATAAGCCAGACCATCGCTTCTCTCGCCCCATTAAACAGTAAGGATAAGCGGGGCTGTCGGTTCGACAGCCCCGCTTTACAATTCAAGCGGTTCCGGTTCGGGCCGCTTTTCAACCCGCAGTGGAACGAACCCCGGGACGGACGGAACGTGCCGTAAGGGGTCTGCCGCGGGAATCACGCAGATAGGAGGTAAACGCAATATGGAGCAGCCGGCATTGCTGGAAATGCGGAATATCACAAAGGAATTCCCTGGTGTCAAGGCGCTGGATGGCGTTTCCCTTACCGTCCGGCCCGGCACCGTCCACGCCCTGATGGGTGAGAACGGCGCAGGAAAGTCCACCCTGATGAAATGTCTGTTCGGCATTTATGCCAAGAATGCAGGTACCATCGTTCTGGACGGTAAGGAAGTTGATTTCAAAAGTTCAAAAGAGGCGCTGGAAAACGGCGTGGCCATGGTCCATCAGGAACTGAACCAGGCCCTGACCCGCAGCGTCATGGATAACCTGTGGCTGGGCCGCTATCCCAAGGTGGCGGGTCTCATGGTCAGCGAGTCTGTCATGCGCAAGCGCACCCGGGAGATCTTTGAGGAGCTGGATGTCCATGTGGACCCCAAGGCCATCATGTCCACCCTGCCCGTTTCCCAGCGGCAGATGGTGGAGATCGCCAAGGCGGTCAGCTACAACGCGAAGATCATCGTGTTCGATGAGCCTACCTCCTCTCTGACGGAGGCGGAGGTCGAGCACCTGTTCCGCATCATCAATATGCTGAAGGAGCGGGGCTGCGGCATCATTTACATCAGCCACAAGATGGACGAGATCCTCCGCATCAGTGACGAGGTCACCATCATGCGTGACGGTCAGTGGGTGGCAACGCGCCACGCCAAGGACCTGACCATGGAGGAGATCATCAAGCTGATGGTGGGCCGCGAGCTGACCAACCGTTTCCCGCCCAAGGACAATAAGCCCGGCGAGGTGATCCTGGAAGTGGAGCATCTGGCGGGCAAATACACCCGCCTGAAGGACGCCAGCTTCCAGCTGCGCAAGGGCGAGGTGCTGGGCATCGCCGGACTGGATGGCTCCGGGCGCACGGAGGTGCTGGAGAACCTCTTCGGCGCAATGACGAAGGCCAGCGGGAGCATCCGCCTGCATGGAAAGGCTATCCGAAACAGGACACCCCAGGAGTCCATCAAAAACGGCTTTGCCCTGCTGACGGAGGAGCGCCGCGCCACGGGCATCTTCGGCATCCGCGACATCCGGGAAAACACCGTCATCTCCAACCTGAGAAGCTATCTGATGGGCGGCATCTGCCTCAGTGAAAGGAAGATGCGGCAGGATACTGACTGGGCCATACAGGCTATGCACATCAAAACGCCCGGACAGTCCACGCAAATACGATCACTCTCCGGCGGCAACCAGCAGAAGGTCATCATCGGCCGCTGGCTGCTCACCGAGCCGGACGTGCTGCTGCTTGACGAGCCGACACGCGGCATCGACGTCGGCGCGAAATACGAGATTTACCAGCTGATCCTCGATCTGGCGAACAAAGGCAAGACGGTCATCATGGTTTCGTCCGAAATGCCCGAGCTGCTGGGCGTGTGCGACCGGATCCTCGTCATGTCCGGCGGACGGCTGGCCGGTGAAGTCGATGCAAAGACAGCAACGCAGGAAGACATCATGCGTCTTGCGGCGAAGTATGTATAAGGAGGCAGCGGTATGGCAAATCCAGTCAAACAGCTTCAGAGAAAGAGTGAAGAATACCAAAGACTCGACAAGGCGGATCGCCGCCGGTTCTGGTCGGACGGCATTCTGAATAACGCGCTGTATATTCTGATGGTCATTTTCATCGTCTATACGGCAATCAAGAATAAGAACTTCCTGTCCGCGGGTTCCATCGCGAACATCGTTTCCCTTGTGGCGGCGTCATTGCCCATGGCGCTGGGCATCGCCGGCTGTATCGTCCTGACCGGTACCGACTTGTCCGGCGGACGTGTGGTCGGCCTGACCGCAGCCGTCGCGGGCGCGCTGCTGCAGGATCGCACCATCTCCCGGAAGCTTTTCTCCAACCTCCCGGCCATTACCCCGGGTTGGATTCTGCTGACGGTTCTCATTGTCGTCGCCATCGGCGCGCTGATCGGTATGGTGAACGGCTTCTTCGTAGCCAAGTTCAGCCTGCACCCCTTCATCGTGACGCTGGCCACCCAGCTCATTACTTACGGCCTGATCCTGATCTTCTTCATGCTCAACGGCAACAACGGCCAGCCCGTTTCCGGCCTGTCTCAGGAGTATAAGAGCGTGGTCTCCGCACCCATGATCCAGTTCACCACCGGCTCCGGCGCGAAGATCTCCATTCCGTGGTACGTGCTGTACGCCGTGATTTTCGTGGCGCTGATGTGGTTCATCTGGAACAAGACCGCCTTCGGCAAGAACATGTTCGCCGTCGGCTCCAACGCCGACGCTGCCAAGGTCTCCGGCGTCAACGTGTTCTGGACGACCGTAATGGTCCACACCCTGGCCGGTGCGATGTACGGCGTTACGGGCTTCATTGAGGGCGCCCGCATCAGCTCCATCACCCAGTCGGCGGGCCTTAACTACGAGTGCGACGCCATCGCGGCCTGCGTCATCGGCGGTGTTTCCTTCGTCGGCGGCACCGGCAAGATCAGCGGCATTGTGCTGGGCGTGTTCGTGCTGCGTATCATCTTCGTTGCACTGTCCATGCTGGGCATCGACCCCTCCATGCAGTACATCATCAAGGGCGGCATCATCCTGGCGGCCTGCTCGCTGGATATGCGGAAATATCTTGCCAAGAAGTAAACCATGTTTTATAATAGCGGCAGATGAAGGTCATCTGCCGCTATTGTGGAGAAAAGAGGCAGTATAAATGAAAACGATTCTGGTACTTGGCGGCGCGGGCTACATTGGCAGCCACACCGTGTATGAACTCATTGACAACGGCTACGACGTGGTCGTGGCCGATAATCTGGAAACCGGTTTCCGCAAGGCGGTGCATCCGAAGGCCAGATTCTATCAGGGCGATATCCGCAGTAAGGAATTCTGCGACCATGTGTTTTCCTCCGAGAAGATCGACGCGGTCATCCACTTCGCGGCGAATTCTCAGGTGGGCGAGAGTATGGTCAATCCCCTGAAATACTACGATAACAATCTGGGCGGCACCCGGACGATGCTGCAATCCATGATCGAGCATGGGGTAAAGTACATCGTCTTTTCCTCCACGGCGGCGACCTACGGCGAGCCGGAGCATGTGCCGATTCTGGAGACCGACCCCACCCACCCGACGAACTGCTACGGCGAGACGAAGCTCTCCATGGAGCGGATGTTCTACTGGGCGTCTGTTGCCCACGGCATCCGGTTTGTGGCGCTGCGCTACTTCAACGCCTGCGGCGCGCATATGTCCGGTAAGATCGGCGAGGCGCATGACCCGGAGACCCACCTGATCCCCATTATTTTGCAGGTTCCCAACGGACGGCGGGACCATGTGTCGATTTACGGCGACGACTATCCCACCCGGGACGGCACCTGCGTCCGGGATTACATCCACGTCACTGACCTTGCTTCCGCCCACATTCTGGCGGCGGAGTACCTGATGAACGGCGGGGAAAACAACGTCTTCAATCTGGGCAACGGCGTGGGCTTCACGGTGAAGGAGATCATCGACACGGCGGAAAAGGTCGTGGGCAAGCCCATCAAGTGCGAGATGGCCCCCCGCCGCGCGGGCGACCCGGCGCAGCTGGTGGCGTCCAGCGAAAAGGCGAAGACCGTGCTTGGCTGGAAGCCGAAATATGACGATATTGAGACCATCATCGGTTCCGCATGGAACTGGCACAAGGAGCATCCCCATGGCTATGACGACTGAAACTGTTTGGGCGGCGCTGGATGCGCTGCTGGATTACGCGAAAAACTGCGGCCTTCTCCACCCGCTGGACGAGACGTTCGCACGGAATACCCTTCTTTCTGAACTGCGGTTGGAGAGTTACGAAAAGCAGGAGCAGCGCTTTGATTTCCCGGAGTGCCTGAATCTGCTGTGCGATTACGCCGCCCAGCAGGGGATGATCGCGGATACCATCGCCGAACGCGACCTGTTCGACACGAAGCTCATGGGCTTCCTGACGCCCCGCCCGTCGGAGGTGGTGCGGGAATTCCGGTCGCGCTATACCCAGTCCCCCAAGGCGGCGACGGACTACTTCTACACCCTCAGTCAGGACTGCAACTACATCCGCCGCGACCGCATCGCAAAGGACGAGCACTGGATTTCCAATACGCCCTATGGCGAGCTTGAAATCTCCATCAACCTTTCAAAACCAGAGAAAGACCCGCGTGACATTGCGGCGGCGAAGCTGAAAAAGGCGTCCGGTTACCCCAAGTGTCTGCTCTGCCCCGAAAACGTGGGCTATGCGGGAACCATTTCCCACCCGGCACGGCAGAATCTGCGGGTCATGCCGGTAATGGTGAACGGCCAGCTATGGGGCTTCCAGTATTCGCCCTACGTTTATTATAATGAACACTGCATCGTCATGAACGCCCGGCACACGCCCATGGTCATTGACCGGGGAGTGTTTGATAAGCTGTTTTCCTTTGTGGAGCAGTTCCCCCACTATTTCCTTGGGTCGAACGCGGACCTGCCCATTGTGGGCGGCAGCATATTGTCCCACGAACATTTTCAGGGCGGCCACCACACCTTCCCCATGGAAAAGGCGGAGAAGGAGTTTGGCTTCGAGGTTCCCGGCTTTGACGACGTGGACTGCTGCGTGGTGAGATACCCGATGACGGTGCTTCGCCTGAATTCTCAGAACAAAGACCACCTCTGTGATCTGGCGGGCAAGATCCTTGCCAGGTGGCGCACCTACAGCGACCCGGCG
>OGMF01003062.1_pt1 | contig 13135 bp, 8 predicted proteins | sample 1572921 | NCBI WGS metagenome assembly OGMF01 (sample SAMEA2581919, study PRJEB24529) | metagenome | biome: Human gut stool | place: China | collected 2011
TACACTCTTTCCCTACACGACGCTCTTCCGATCTGATGTCGAGCAGTTCTACGATACCGTGAAAGGCATGTTCCTCGCTGACCGCTTCATCAAAGGTACGTGCCCCCGCTGCGGTGCTCCGGATCAGTATGGCGACAACTGCGAAAAATGCTCCGCCGTTTATTCACCAACGGAAGTGATCAACCCGTATTCAACACTTTCGGGTTCGCGTCCGGAATTGCGTACGTCAACGCACTACTTCTTCAAACTCTCTGACCCAGAGTGCGTGAAGTTTTTGCGTGAGTGGACAACCGGGAACGGCAAGGACGGTCTCCCTCGCGTACAGGAAGAAGTTCTCGCCAAAGACAGCGAATGGCTGGGTACCGACGGACATCTGACTGACTGGGACATTTCGCGCGATGCGCCGTACTTTGGGATTGCTATTCCGGATGCGCCGGGCAAGTACTTCTACGTCTGGCTTGACGCGCCTGTGGGATATCTCGCCGCTCTGAAAGCCTACAGCGAAAAGAAAGGTTTTGATTTCAATGAATTCCTTTCCGACCCTGAAACCGAACAAGTACATTTCATCGGCAAAGACATTATTTACTTCCATACGCTCTTCTGGCCTGCCATGCTGCATTTCTCCGGCAAGCCTTTCCGTACGCCGGACCACATTAATGCACACGGCTTCATGACCGTCGACGGTCAGAAGATGAGTAAGAGCCGCGGCACGGGCATTTCCCCGCTGCAGTATCTTGACCTTGGCATGAACGCTGAATGGCTGCGTTACTATCTCGCCGCCAAGATGAACTCCCGCGTTGAAGATGTCGACTTCACGAAGGTCGACTTCGCTCAGCGTGTTAATTCCGACCTGATCGGCAAGTACATCAACATCGCGAGCCGTGCCGCCGGCTTCATCGTCAAGCGGTTCGAAGGCCGAATCTTAGATGCGGCGATGAAGGATCCGCTCATTGAACGCATTAAGAGCCGCGTGCCCGAAGTTTCCGCTTTCTATGAGGTCCGTGAGTTCGCCCGCGCCACCCGTTTGGTGATGGAGCTTGCCGATGCCGTCAATGAGTATGTCGATGAAAAGAAGCCTTGGGAGCTTGCCAAAGATCCTGCTCAGGCCGAAGCACTCCATTGGGTATCATCCGTCGCGCTTGAATGCTTCCGTCTGCTGACGCTCTGCCTCAAGCCTGTTCTTCCGGCAACTGCTGAACGTGTCGAAGCTTTCCTGTCGATTGCGCCGCTTGCCTGGGCCTCTGCTGCTGAACCCCTTTCGAGCGTTAACCCGATCAAGCCCTATCAGCACCTGATGCAGCGTGTCGACATGGTGCGCCAACTCGATCAGCTCTTGCCCGATCACGTGCCTGAACCCAAGGTCCGCGCGCCTGGCGGAGAGGCGATCGCACCTGAAGTCACCATCGACGACTTCTCAAAGATGGATCTGCGCGTGGCCAAGGTAATCAAGTGCCAGAAGGTTGAAGGCTCCACCAAGCTGCTGCAGTTCACACTGGATGTTGGCGAAGGCAAAACCCGCAATGTTTTCTCTGGCATTCAGAGCGCCTACAAGCCCGAAGACCTTGAAGGCCGTCTGATCATCATGATTGCCAATCTTGCTCCCCGGAAGATGCGCTTTGGCGTTTCCGAAGGCATGATCCTCTCGGCTTCGGATGCCGATGACAAAGGACTTGGACTCTTTGTTCTCTCGCCGGACTCCGGTGCAGTCCCCGGCATGCGGATTCATTGATTCTTCAATGACAGACCTGAACTCGGGTTTTCCCCCGAATAGGTCTTTAGCTTGAGTTATCGCAATATGGCGCGTCCCTTTGGGGCGCGCCATTTTTTTACAATAATGGGCTTCTTTTTTCCCGATGCAACCCTCAGTTTTTCCTAAAAATGAGCTTTAAGCAACAAACTCGCGAGCTTCTGCACCGTATGCCGCTCGCGCGTTTTCATCCGGTGCTTCTCGACAGTCTGGCGGATTACAACCGGCATATGCTCACGCGCGACATCTCTGCCGGCCTCACTGTCGGCATGGTAGCGCTGCCGCTAGCCATGGCCTTCGGCATTGCCTCCGGCGTACCGCCGGAAGCTGGCCTCTACACGGCCATCATCGCAGGCTTTCTGATTTCACTTTTCGGCGGCTGCCGAGTGCAAATCGGCGGTCCTGCAGGCGCTTTCGTCGTCATCATCTACGGCATCATTGCTCAGTACGGGATCTCCAATCTGATGCTTGCGACCATCGGGTCGGGCATCATACTGTTCTTCATGGGGCTCTTTAAGCTCGGCGGGTTCATCAAGTTCATTCCGATTTCAATTGTGATCGGCTTCACGAACGGCATTGCAGTCATGATTGGTCTGCAGCAGGTCAAAGACTTCCTCGGTCTTACGATTGCCAAGATGCCTGCGGACTTTTTTGAGATGATCAAAACGCTCTATGCCCACATCTCAACCTTCAATCCCTGGGCGTTCGCCATCGCCATCACGAGCTTTCTCATCATCTTCTTCTGGCCGAAGGGATACTCGATGGGCGGCCCCCAATGGAAACGCTGGCTGGCGCACCTGCCTGGCACGGTGGTAGTCCTTGTCCTTTCGACCCTCGTCGTAACGATCTTCAATCTGCCCGTAGAAACCATCGGATCAAAGTTCGGCGGCATCCCTCAGGGACTGCCATCCTTCGAGCTGCCTGACTTTGACTGGCAGACCGCCAAGCAGCTATACGGTTCAATGCTCACGCTTGCTGTACTGGGATCCATTGAATCACTGCTCTGCGCCCGCGTTGCAGACACGATGACCGACGACCGACACGACCCCAATCAGGAATTGATGGGGCAGGGTATCGCTAACTTTATTGTGCCGTTCTTCGGCGGCATTCCGGCAACAGGCACAATCGCCCGAACGGTAACGAACATCAAGTCCGGCGCTTTCTCGCCCGTCGCGGGAATGGTGCACGCGGTGACGCTTCTAGTCGTTATCCTCGCCGCCGCTCCGCTCGCCGCCAGCATTCCGCTCTCAGCTCTGGCTGCAATTCTGGTTTTCGTGGCTTGGAATATGGGCAATTGGCGCGAATTCATGCGTCTAAAGCGCATGTCGCTCTCTTACAAGGCCACATTGCTGCTCACATTCTTTCTCACGGTTGTCTTCGATCTTACGGTCGCCGTGGAATTCGGTCTTGTCGTCGCATGCATCTTCTTCCTTTACCGTATGAACAACATTACGGTAGTGGAACCCGCAACGCTGCCTTTCCACATGCCCGACACCGTGGAAGCCTGGCATATCCGCGGGGCACTCTTTTTCGGCTCTATCTCAAAGCTCGAACATGTTACGGACCCACACCGTCTGATCGCAGCCGATTCGGCAAAGATTGTGATCCTCGACTTCACCGATCTCATCAGCATTGACAATTCCGCGATGGATCAAATTGAAGTCTTTGTCCGCGCACTTCACCGCCACAATCATGAGCTCATCATTGCAGGGGCAACGGGCCACTCGCTGCGGCAGCTTAAGCGAACTGGCATCGCTGATGAACTCGGCCCCAATCTGGTGCCTGATATGGAATTCGCCATGGCACGCGCGGATCTTGTGCTTGCCGAAATGGCAAAGAAAGAAGCTGCTCTCTAATCTGCAGGGACCGCTGAAAAAACGTCTTTCACTGCGACAGTTCAGCGGTCTCCACTGTGTGAGACTGATTTAAATCGAGTGGCGCTCGGCGTTTACTTTACTGCCGCTTCCCTTAATAGTTGGGGGAGCGGCAGTTTAGTTTTATCCGGATGCGTTCAATTGATATCGTCTTCAAACAGTGTGCCTTGTTCGCCAGGCATCAGTCGTCTGCGCCAAAAAATGCGGAGCTCCTCTTCCGTGCGATCACCTTCTGCCGTCAGGACACCATCTGCGTCATCAGCCTGTGCATTTGTGAGTGCAGGCACCTCCTCCGTACGCAGGTAAATCTCCCCGTAAGGTTCAGCTTGCTGAACCGACAAGAGAAAGATCTTCGCCAACTCCAAAGTCGCCAGAAACCATACACAAATGCCCTGTACGTCCGGGCGATCCTGCAGCAGATCCGTAAAGCGAACGAACTCCCGGCCGTTAAGCCGCTTGAGAATGGCTGTCATATGTTCACGCACCGAGAGTTCCTCTCGCGTAACCCGATGATGCGCGCTCAAAGCAAGTCTTGCCGTAGCCGCTTCCCAAGCCAGTGCAAGTTCCTCTGGCGTTACTGCAGGGAGCTCCTCTTCGGGCACGATGATGAATCCGCCCGCGGCAGCCATGAAATCTCGTCCCATGCGCGGAAGCTCATCGAGCTCCTTAGCCGCAGCACGCATACGCTCATATTCCAGCAGTCGGCGCATCAATTCCGCTCTAGGATCTTCGGGCTCTTCACCTGTTTCGGCATCCTGGCGCCTCGGCAGCAGCATTCGACTCTTAATCGACATGAGTGTTGCCGACATCACAAGATAGGCGCTCGCGAGTTCTAAGTTAGAACGCCGAATAAGTTCAACATAGGCCATGTACTGCTCTGTAAGCAGCGCCATAGGTATATCCATTACATCGAACTTTTGACTGCGAATCAGCCACAGCAAAAGATCAAGCGGCCCCTCAAATCGTTCAAGGAAAACCTCCAGAGCATCCGGGGGAATATAAAGATCCTTCGGATACTCAAGCATTGGCTCGCCGTATAGGCGTGCAACAGGCTGCGAAGCAGCGCTCGGAGTCGGGCTGCTCGCTGCGGCGGAGGCAAGCTCTGCAGGAGTCATATCCTCAGAAGGCGTATTGGTAGAGGTAGTCAAGGAATGGTGCGCATAAGCGCCTCAAGAAGCGCCAATCTAAAACTCACACATATTAAAAAGCTCTCCGCAGTTATGCACTAGCGAAGAGCTTTTCTATTCGTGCTCAGCACGAAAACGATCAGAAACCGTTTACGTGCAGGCTTTGAATATTACGGACGATACATGAATTCGTCGACAGCCTTTTCAAGATCAGCCGGACGTTCATTCTGAGCAAGACCGTGCTCGTAGGCGTAGGCGGCAACCGCAGCGCCGATCTTCACCGACACCGGACGGATGTCCGAAAGCGCCGGATAGAGCGAACCTTGGGCCAGGTCAGCGTCCGAGACGAGCGTGGCGAGCACCTTGGCTGCCACGAGGAACATCCCGTCGGGCATCCACTTCGAGCGGCTGAACACCGCGCCGAGACCGAGCGCCGGGAATACGTAGCTGTTGTTGCCCTGACGAGGCACAAACGTCTTGCCTTCGTATTCGACCGGATCGAAGGGCGACCCGGAGGCAAAGAGCGCCTTGCCCTTCGTTGCCGTGTAGGCCTGTTCGGCCGTGCATTCGGCCTTGGAAGTCGGATTCGAAAGCGCGAAGATGATCGGACGCTCGTTGAGCTTGGCCATTTCTTCGAGAACTTCCTTCGTAAAGGTCTGCGGCTGGCCGGCCACACCGATGATGGCAGTCGGCTTCAAGGTCTTGACCGCTTCGAGGAAGCTTGCCGTATCCGGCGCATCGACGGCAAACTGCTGCTTATGCGCAACAAGATCCGTACGAGCCTTCGTGACAAGTCCCTTCGAGTCAAAGAGGTAGCAGTGAGCCAGGGCATCCTCACGCGAGAGACCGTCGTCGATCAGCGCATCGGCAAGCAGATTGGCGATGCCGCAGGCAGCCTCGCCGGCGCCGAAGAAGAGGAACTTCTGATCGGCCATCTTCTCGCCCTTGACGCGCACGGCACTGTACATGCCCGAGACGACCACCGAGGCCGTACCCTGAATGTCGTCATTGAAGCAAAGGATCTTTTCCTGATAGTCCGAAAGCAGCTTGAAGGCGTTGGCATTGCCAAAGTCTTCGAACTGGATGAGGACGTTGGGCCAGCGGCGGCGGGCTTCGGCGATGAATTCGTCAACGAGCTGACGATATTCAGGACCGCGGCAGCGCTTCTGGCGCAGACCAAGGTACAGCGGATCGTTCAGATATTCTTCGCGGTTCGTGCCGACGTCGAGAACGACCGGCAGGGTCTTTTCCGGAGCAATGCCGGCGCAGGCGGTATAGAGCGCGAGCTTGCCGCAGGGAATGCCCATGCCGTTAAGTCCCTGGTCGCCCAGACCCAGAATGCGTTCGCCGTCCGTGACGACGATCACGTCGACCTCTTTGTTCGGGGCGCGTTCAATCACTTCGCGCACGTGGCCGAGGTGTTCGAGCGAAACAAAAAGACCGCGCGGATAGCGGAAGATATGGCTGAAACGCTGGCAGTATTCGCCGACCGTCGGGGTGTAGACGACCGGCATGTATTCGGCGGTGTATCGCGTCAGCAGCTGGAAGAACAGATCTTCATTCGTGTTGCGGATGCTGTCGAGGAGGAGTGCTTTGTCGATCGGCTTCTCGAAGCGGTTAAGCATTTCACGCATGCGTTCGACCTGCTGATCAACGGTCGAAACGGCAGTCGGCAGCAGACCGCTCAGTCCGTATTCGGCGCGTTCTTCTTTGGTGAAAGTTTCGCCCTTATTGGCGAAGGGACAGCGAAAGAGGGCGGCGCCGGCCTTGTGACTGCAATTAGACATGGAAAATTCCTCCTTGAGAACGCGGAAAATACTGTGCTCGAACGGATTCCGAGACGTACTCGAGACACAGTCCAACGATGCATCTTATCGGCTGCAGGACCAAAAAACTTTGACATACCTAAAGGGTGGTATTGAAAACATGCGATTTCAACCGGAATACGGAGGTGGCGCAAGGCTTAGGCTGGACCTTGACCGCTGCCTTTGCGGCAAAGTTAAATCGGACATCAGCTGCCGCGGCAAAATTTTTGCAGGGCATCGCTGCCGATGTTCTGGTGTAATTTGGAATTACCGGCAGTTCTCTGACATGAAAAAAGGAGAGCCCGGAAGGACTCTCCTCATTGCAGCAGCGGATTGGGAAAAGGCTATGGAAAATACCAAAAGCCTGGGCCGAAAAATGGGCCGTGCATCCAGCCGCCTTGGTAATAAAGCTGCAGGCGGCGGCGATCCGCTTCGGCACGTTTAGCGCGCTCTTGAGCCTGCTCCAAGGCAAACCGAAGATCTTCTTCCAAGCCAGGCGCATCGGCCGGGCGCTGCAGCTCAATCTGCGCACCGTATTTGAAATCACGCACGACATACGGCGCTTCGGTAGCGGCTTTAGCGCCGGAGGGCCACGTGGCTACGAATCCCGGGACTTTGCCCAGATTCGCTTCAAGCGTGTCGCGGTCATATTCGATGGTAACGGGTGCGCGGCCATAGGTTTCGCTGCCGTCGGCACTGGTGATGACGGCGCCCTCGGGGTCGCTTGCGACAGAAACGTAAGTCGTGCAGCCCGAAAGAAGCAGTACGGTTCCAAGTACTCCAAGAACCGTGAATTTGGCAGATCGGCGCATGATCGGGAAGCCTCCGAAATCCATAAAACAATCATTGAGGCGAAGATTCAGCATCTCCGCTTTGTCTGTCTTTGACTATAGCTCAGACCTTTTGAGTGCATTGAGGAAAGCGTTGCAGACTATTTCAAGGAGGTTCGGGCGAGGATTTTTTTATATTTCGATAGCGTTGTAGCGTTTGGCTTCTTCTCTGGCGCTTTGAAGCAATACGCCGCGAACCCACTGCAGAAATGGATCCGTATGCGCCCCATGATGCCAAATAATCGCCGGCGTAAAGGGGGAAACTTCCGGCGGTGCAGGCAGCACGCGGAGATTGCAGTCCGGCAGCCGCAGGCAGTGCATCAAAGTTACAACGGGGCCAATGTAGACATAGTCCGTGTCCGCAAGCACATAGGGGACGCCGAGGAAATAGGGCAGCGAAATACCCACCTCAAAGGAATATTGCTGATAAGCCGCAGGAGAAAGTTCCGGTGTACCCGGCAAATTCATCATCACGTGTTTGAAAGCGCGCAGATCATCGAGTTCAATTCTTCCGGCCTTTTCGTATTTCTTGATGAGCGGGTGACCTTGCCGTACAAGAATGCCGCGGCGGCTTTGATAAAGTTCAAGCCGATGGAAGTCCTTCGGAACCGTGTCTAATGGGTAAACGGCAATGTCGGCGCGGCCAGCGCGAAGCTGCTCCAAAAAATCCCCGGAGAGCGGATTGAGTTCAATAGAGGCGTTGGGTGCGTCCTTGGCCATCTGACGAACCAGCAGCGGAAAGACCGTCATCACGGCGCTGTCGGCCGCAAGTAGCCGAACAATTCGACGGCTGTCGGCTAACCCCACGTTGTCACGCGAGAGGAGCGCCCCGCCGGCGGCGAGGAGGTCAAGCACGCGGGGCAGAAGTCTGTGCATGCGCATCGTCGGGAGCATGGTGACGCCAGATCGGATAAACAGCTCGTCGTCAAAGACTTCGCGCAGATGTGAAAGTCTTCGGGAAGCGGCCCCCATGCTGATGCCGTACTGCGAAGCGGCGGTCGTCAGACTTTTTGTCTTGGCTACCGTCACAAGGAAGCGCAGCTCTTCAAGCGAAAGGTCGGGCTGAGGAGTGTCTAAAATCGCCATGATGCTGTTCCAATTCCAATATTAAACATCGTAATACAAAATCGGTGACGTAAAGAAGAATCATTCCTTTCGTCGAGATGAAGGCCGGACGTGTTTCGCAATCTTGATTGTCTGGCTTGCAATTGGATCACTTTTTCTAGTTTCCGGATAATTGGGCTATGTCTCAGATTTACGCTGACGAAGTTATTCCGCCTCGTGCCGCTGACAGCCGGGGGCAGAACAAAACAAACGCTGAAGATGCAGGTTCAGATTGGGACTTCTTGGAACTCAATGGCAAAGCGGCCGCCGAGCGCAGCAGCACAATGCAGGGCGACGGATCCATTACGCTCAAATCCAGCAGGGATGAGGCTGTTCGCCGTCAGCGGGCGCATTTTCGCGGAGCGCCGGATACGCCTTCTCCGACGCTTTCCCAAAAAACAGAGCCGGATACAGGGGACAGGGCTTTCAGAGAGGTTCTGGCTCGTCTGAAAGAAGCTCAGCAGAGGGCTGCCTCCGACGGAGCCGCTGCAGGCGGTGTTTTTCGGGCCATGGGGATGGCGGCTGCCGACTATGAGGATGTCAGCGGGCAGCGGCAGCGCTTTCTCGCTTTCTGTCCGGCCTACGACATGATGACGCAAGGTCAGCTTCGCACCTATTTTGCCTGGCGGACCGATGTGCGTCGGGCGATGGCCGCGGCGCAGCCCGTTCCGCGGCCAGTCTCTTCGAGCTATGCCGTGCTTTATCTGATGGAGCTTGTGAACGGCATTGGAACGAGCGGTCCTGAAGAGAGCTACCAAACGGCCCAACATTTTTGGGAGGCTTACCGCCGATTTGACTTTACGATCGACCGGCTGGCCATGAGCTGGCTACAGGATCTCGCGGGCTATTGGGGGCACTGATCGATTGGCAGGCGGCCTTGGGTGACGATCTTGCCGTCGGAGGGTTCCTCTTTACGCTTTCGGACTATGCGCCGGAAAAAAATGCATTTTTCAAGCTTACTGGAGCTTCACAGCCTTCAAAGCAGGAAGGCATGGATGAAGAGCGCCTCACACAAGTATTTCGTCTTGCGGGAGCTGCCTGGCGACAATGGGTGCAGGACGTTCCTCGTTCGCAGCGCTTAAAGATGCTCGGGTGCGCTGCGGGAGCGAGACGGCGGCTTTTTCAGAACGGTCTCTTTGACATGACGCAGGCGCCGGACCGTTCGGTGGTGACTGCGGACGGCAGAACGCTGATTTTTTCCGACGGCTTATGCTTTGAAGAACGCATTGCCGAATCGCGCACGTCCCGAATGATGTTTCTGGCTTTTCTGAAGCAAGCGGAAAACATGCTCCGACGGCAGACGCCGGGTTTTAAACCGGTAAAGAATTTGGCTGACCCGTCCGTTGTTGAGGCCTTTGAGACCGTTGCTGCAAATGAAGCTGAGGCCAGGCGGCGGGCTGCCAACCCGGCGCGCAAAATTGACTTCACACGGCTGGGGAATATTCGCACGGATGCGGAGGTCAATCGTGATCGTCTGGTGCTTGCCGAAGAAATCGCAGAAAGTGTTCAGCACGATGACCAAGCGGCGTATGAGGAGCCTCATCCATCCGAAGCAGTGCAATGCCTCTTAGCCCGACAGAGCGAAATGCTCGATGGCTCTTCAGCCGTGGATTCATCAGCATTACGCAGAACGGACAAAAAAACGACAGCACCTGCGCCGGCAATGCCGCAGCCGCAGTTTGAGTCGGAATCCGTGCCGCAGTCGGGCGCTTTAAAGGTTTCTCCGGCAGGTGCGGGCCTGACGCCGGAGCTTCAGAGCGCACTGACAGAACTGCTTCACCACGGCCGGACGGACTGCGCAGGTCTTTCTCCCGCGATGTTTGTGGACCGCATCAATGAGCTTCTTTTTGATGCAGTGGGCGATGCAGTGCTGGAAATGAGGCCGGCGGGACCGGCCGTCATTGAGGATTACATTGACGACGTGAAGCGTATCATTTTATGATGCTGATCACACAAAGAGTCCCCTAAATTCACAGCGATGTCTACCTCTGATACCTCAAAGTCTTCACCGCAAAATCCGCAGGCACGCTCAGCCGCGTCCGGTTCAGCCAGCGCTGAACACCCGTCGCCGCAGCCGCTGAAACCGCCCAAACGGATAGCCCGCACGATTCTGGCGGCTTTGAAGGGCGGCGTTGTGCCGCGCATCGGACTGGGGTGGATTGCCGTAGGCCGCAGGCTCGAGATTGAAGCGCTTTTAAACGACATGGAAGTTGTGCGCGACGGCGGTGCGAGCTTTCGCTTCATCGTCGGGCGGTATGGCGCCGGGAAGAGCTTTTTGCTCCAGACGCTTCGCACCTACGTCATGGAACGCGGCTTTGTGGTGGCGGATGCGGACCTTTCGCCCGAACGGCGTTTGGCCGGCACGAAAGGACAAGGGCTCGCCACTTATCGTGAATTGGTGCAGAACTTCGCAACGAAAACCATGCCCGAAGGCGGAGCGCTCGGATTGATTTTGGAGCGCTGGATGGCTGGGCTGCGGGCGGAACTGGCCGCCGAAGGCGTCCAGCCCGGAACGCCTGAATTTCTCGCCGGCGGCGAAGCCCAAATTCTCGAGCGCATGCATGCTTTGGGCGAAGTGCTCCACGGCTACGAGTTTTCGCAGCTGCTTATTCGGTATTTCCGTGCAATGGAAACCGGCGAGGACGAAGTCCGCGCCCGTATGAGCGCCTGCCTCCGGTGGCTACGGGGCGAGTATACAACCAAGACCGAGGCGAGAGCGGAGCTGGGCTTCCCGGTGTCGGTCATCATTGATGACGACAACTGGTACGACTTTCTGAAGCTCTTTGCATTGTTTCTGCGCGGCGCGGGCTATGAGGGGCTGCTGATACTCATCGATGAGCTCGTTAATCTCTACAAAATTCCAAACAGCGTCTCGCGGCAAAACAACTACGAAAAGATTCTCACGATCTACAACGATATGCTCCAAGGGAGAGCTCGCGGGTTAGGCGTCATCATGAGCGGTACGCCTCAGGCTGTTGAAGATCAGCGCCGCGGGATCTTCAGTTATGAGGCGCTGCGCTCGAGGCTCGCTGCCGGCCGGTTCAGTCAAGATGGGCGCCGGGACATGATGGCGCCGGTGATTGAATTGGAGCCCCTGACGCCCGACGAACTGCTGGTTTTGATCGATAAGCTTGCCCATATGCACGCGGACTTATTTGCCACGGGTCTCGTGCTGAGCGATCAGGCGCTCGCACGCTTTCTCGAGCTCGAATATGACCGCGAAGGCGCGGCCACGCACCTGACGCCTCGAGAAATCATCCGCGACTTCATCGAAGCGCTCAACATTCTGGCGCAAAATCCGGACCTCACCGTTGATGCGCTTTTTGGCACTAAGGCGTTCCAGAGCGCAGAGCATTCTGAGGGTGACGGCGAGGCAGAGGACGAGTACGCTGAATTTAATATTTAACGCAAGAGGCAGCTGATGACCGTCTTTGAGCGCTACGCACCGTTTGTTCAGGACTTCATCTATGCGCATCGCTGGGAGAAGCTGCGGTCGGTGCAGGTGGCGGCGGGCAATGCAGTCTTTAATACCGATAAGCATGTGCTGCTTTGCGCCTCAACGGCCTCGGGCAAAACGGAAGCCGCCTTTTTTCCAATCCTGACGCTCCTTTCGGAAGAGCCGCCGGCTTCTGTCGGCGCGCTTTATATCGCGCCGCTCAAGGCGCTGATCAACGATCAGTTCGAGCGTTTGACGGATCTCTGCGCCGAAGGCGGCATCCCCGTCTGGGCATGGCACGGAGACGTTGCTCAATCGAGAAAGCGTAAACTCATTGAACATCCTTCGGGCATTCTCCAAATCACTCCCGAGTCGCTCGAGGCATTGCTGCTCAGGAAACATTCCGTTATTCCGAGGCTTTTCGGCGATCTGCGCTTCATCGTCATTGATGAAATACATTCTTTGATGCGCGGCGACCGCGGCGGGCAGACCATGTGTCTGATTGAACGGCTTGCGCGTCTATCGGGATCGGATCCGCGCCGCATTGGTTTGTCGGCCACGATCGGTGATCCGCAGAAAGCGGCGGATTTCCTCTGCGGCAGTTCCCGGCGAGGCGCAGTAGTGCCGCAGTTTGAGCAGCCGCCCGTGCGCTGGCGCTTGGCAATGGAGCACTTTTTCATTGCGAAGAAAGAGGAGCCGCACCGAACGGACTACGCGCCCGTGATGGTGGATGCGCAGGTCAGTGGCCAGTCGGCTGCGGATGCCTTCGATGCCGGGAAAGCTGCGGGCGACGTACTTCGACACGCGAGTCAAAAACCAAGACCGGAGGCTCATTCCATCAAGGCCAGTGCTCAGCTTGAATTGGAATCCGCTTCCGACCAGGCGCCGGCTTCGGCGGATCCCGGACTGGCCTATGTTTTTGAGCATTCGGCGGGCAGAAAGTGCCTGGTTTTTTCCAATTCGCGCGAAGAGTGTGAGGCGGTCACCAGTACGCTGCGCGAATACTGTCGCCGGGCAGGCGAGCCGGAACGTTTTCTCATTCATCACGGGAATCTCTCTACGCCGCTGCGGCTTGATGCCGAAGCGCTGATGAAGGAGGAAAACGCACTGCTTACCGTCTGCACGACGGCCACGCTCGAGCTCGGCATCGATATCGGCAGGCTCGAGCGGGCTTTTCAGATCAATGCACCTTTTACCGTATCGGCATTCCTG
>OGMF01003070.1_pt1 | contig 13112 bp, 9 predicted proteins | sample 1572921 | NCBI WGS metagenome assembly OGMF01 (sample SAMEA2581919, study PRJEB24529) | metagenome | biome: Human gut stool | place: China | collected 2011
TACTGTGCCTGTTAACTGTCTGATACGCCCCGCCTGTTGCAGCGGGATTTTCAATACTATGAGGAATTACTTTCCGGGCTTGAAGGAATCCTTCAGGCTCACGGAACGGTTGAACACCAGATGGCCGGGGGCGCAGTCCTTGCTGTCCGGGCAGAAGTAGCCCAGACGCATGAACTGATAGGACGCGGGCGCCTTGGCGTCCCGGAGGCTGGCCTCCACCTTGCAGCCGGTGAGGACTTCCAGAGACTTGTCATTCAGGCAGGCCAGAAAATCCTTGCCCGCCGCGTCGGGGTCGGGGTCATTGAACAGATTGTCGTACTGTCTGACCTCCGCGTCGCAGCAGTTCTCCGCATCCACCCAGTGAATGGTCGCGCCCTTGACCTTGCGGCCGTCGGCGGGGTCGCCGCCCCGGCTTTCGGGATCGTAGGTGGCCAGAATCTCCACCACGTTACCGTTTTCATCCTTGACGCAGCCGGTGCAGGTGATGAGGTACGCGCCCTTCAGGCGGCACTCCGGCCCGTTGGGGTACAGGCGCTTGTACTTGGGGATCGGCTCGGCCAGGAAATCGTCCTGCTCGATCCACAGGTGCCGGGAGAAGCTGACCTCCCGTGTGCCGTCCTCGGGACGGTTGGGGTTATTTTCCACGGTGACCATCTCGGATTTGCCCTCGGGATAGTTGGTGATGGTGAGCTTCACAGGCTTCAGCACCGCCATGACCCGCTGGGCAGTCTCGTTCAGGTCTTCCCGCAGGCAGAATTCCAGAAATGCGTAGGGAATGGTGTTGGGAGACTTGGCCACGCCCACCCGCTCGCAGAAGTTGCGGATGGACTTGGGGGTATAGCCCCGGCGGCGCAGGCCGCAGAGGGTGGGCATCCGGGGGTCATCCCAGCCGGAAACATAGCCGTTCTCCACCAGCGCTCTCAGCTTCCGCTTGCTGAGCACGGTGTGGTCGATGCCCAGTCTCGCGAACTCGATCTGCCGGGGATGATGAGGCACGGAGACATGCTCCACCACCCAGTTATAAAGAGGACGGTGGTTCTCGAATTCCAGAGAGCACAGAGAATGGGTAATGCCCTCCAGCGCGTCCTGAATGGGGTGTGCAAAGTCGTACATGGGATAGATGCACCACTTGTCTCCCTGACGGTGATGGTGCATGTGGTTGATCCGGTAGATAACGGGGTCCCGCATATTGAAGTTGCCGCTGGCCAGGTCGATCTTGGCCCGCAGGGTCATGGAACCGTTGGGGAACTCCCCTGCCCGCATCCGGGCGAACAGATCCAGACTCTCCTCCACGGGACGGTCCCGGTAGGGAGACGTGGCAGGAACGCCGATGTCACCCCGGTGGGCACGGAACTCCTCGGGAGACAGCTCGCACACATAGGCAAGGCCCTTTTTGATGAGGCCCACCGCCTGACGGTAATCCTCCTCAAAATAGTCGGAGCCGTAGAAGAAGCGGTCGCCCCAGTCGAAGCCCAGCCAGTGGATATCGGCCTGGATGGCGTCGACGTATTCGGTGTCTTCCTTCGTCGGGTTGGTGTCGTCCATGCGCAGGTTGCACAGGCCGCCGAATTTTTCCGCTGTGCCGAAATCGATGGTCAGCGCCTTACAGTGGCCGATGTGCAGATACCCGTTCGGCTCCGGCGGGAAACGGGTGTGTACGCGCTTTCCCTCAAACCGCCCGCCGGGGGCAAGGTCCTCTTCGATGAACGCGTCGATGAAATTTCGGTTTTCCAACGGCTTTCTTTCTTCTTCCATAGTAAAAATCCTCCCGGATGAAATGTCCTGTAATTTATACATTATAGCCGATTGCCGCCCATAACGCAATGCAAAAATGCTTGGAGACTTCCAGAATGTGAAAAAAGTGAAAACAATGCGGGAAATTTGCATTTTCCTCTTTTCAACTCGCCGAATCTATTATAAAATAAATGCGAATCGAAAAGGAGAGATCACTGACTATGCGTGAACCGAAATATAAACGAGTATTACTCAAGATCAGCGGCGAAGCCCTTGCGGGCGATGCGCACCGGGGACTGGACTTCGCGGTCATCGGCGGGGTGTGCGATGTGATCCGGCAGTGTGTTGAGGCCGGCGTGCAGGTCGGCGTCGTGGTTGGCGGCGGCAACTTCTGGCGCGGCGTCAAAGACGGCGGCGGCAAGATGGAACGCACCCGCGCAGACCACATGGGGATGCTTGCGACCGTCATCAACGCGCTGGCCGTGGCCGACTGCTTAGAGCAGCGCGGCGTGGAGGTGCGCGTGCAGACCGCCATCGCCATGAACCAGATCGCAGAGCCCTATATCCGCTCCAAGGCCATCCGGCATCTGGAAAAGGGCCGCGTCGTGATCTTCGGCTGCGGCACGGGCAACCCGTTCTTCTCAACGGACACCGGCGCGGTGCTGCGCGCGGCGGAAATTAACGCCGACGCGATCCTGCTGGCAAAGAATATCGACGGCGTTTACTCCGCCGACCCCGCCAAGGATCCCAGCGCCGTCAAATACGACGCCATCACCTACGACGAGGTGCTGGCCCGCCATCTGGCCGTCATGGACACGACGGCGACTTCGCTTTCCATGGATAACCATATTCCCGTTCAGGTCTTTGCCCTCAAGGATCCGCAGAACATTCTGCGCGTCGTGATGGGCGAGCCGATCGGCACGATTGTAAAGGAGGAACTATAACATGGCAGATCTCAAGGAATTCCAGCGCAAAATGGAAAAAACGCTCGACGTTCTCGCGTCCGACTTTGCCGCTGTGCGCGCAGGCCGCGCCAACGCGCAGGTGCTCGACCGCATCACGGTCGAGTATTACGGCCAGCCGAGCCCCATCAACCAGGTCGGCACCGTCTCTTCCCCCGACCCCCGCACGCTCGTCATCCAGCCGTGGGACGGGTCGCTGCTCAAGGCGATCGAAAAGGCCATCCAGACCTCGGATCTCGGCATCAACCCGCAGAATGACGGCCGCGTCATCCGCCTCGTCTTCCCGCAGCTGACCGAGGAGCGCCGCAAGGATCTCACGAAGCAGGTCCGCAAATATGCCGAGGATTCCAAGGTCGCCGTCCGCAACATCCGCCGCGACGCGGTTGACTACGTCAAAAAGGCCCAGAAGAAGGGGGAACTGACCGAGGACGACCAGAAGAAGGCCGAAAAGGATATCCAGGACCTCACCGACAAGCACGTCAAGAAGATCGACGAGATGTGTGCCAAGAAGGAAAAGGAACTGATGGAGATCTGAGTGCGTGTTTCCAACGCGTACCCTCTGTAGGGGCGGACGCCTCTGTCCGCCCATGCAAACTGCACTGGTTTTACAGAAATTTGCGGCGAATCCCCTCCGTCATTTTCTTCGGAAATACCACCTCCCCTTACCGCGCGGGGCGCGGCAAGAGGAGGCTTTGGTACGGTCGGCCCCTGTTCGCATTCAATTAAATGCAATCTCCCCAGAACCTCTTAAAAGCCGCCGGACGGCGGCTTTTGTCGTGAAAGGCTTTTATCATGGAATACAACAACACGCTCCCGCGGCATATCGCCATCATCATGGACGGCAACGGACGCTGGGCAAAAAAGCGCGGGCTGCCGCGCAAAATGGGCCACGCGGCAGGCGCGGAGACGTTCCGCCGCATTGCGACCTACTGCAAGAATCTCGGTGTCGAGTATCTGACAGTCTACGCGTTTTCCACGGAAAACTGGAAACGTTCGGCAGACGAGGTGCAGGCGATTATGGCGCTGTTTGAAAAGTATCTGCACGAAGCCATCGACGAGATGGAACGCGACCATATCCGGCTGAAAATCCTCGGCGAGCTCGGGCCGATTTCCCCCACGCTGTGCGCGCTCATTGCCCGCACAGACGAAATTTCCACGCACTATCAGGGCTTTCAGGCCAATATCTGCATGAACTACGGCGGCCGGGACGAGATTGTCCACGCCGCGCGGCGCTTTGCCGCCGACTGCGTGAATGGCGTAAAAAAGCCGGAGGAATTAACAGAGGCGGATTTCGCGCACTATCTCTACACCGACGGCATTCCCGACCCGGAGCTGATCATCCGGCCCTCGGGCGAGCTGCGCACGTCGAACTTCCTGCTCTGGCAGTCGGCGTATGCCGAGTATTATTTCACGGATGTGCTCTGGCCCGATTTTGACGAACCTGAACTCGACAAGGCAATCGCGTCATATCAGAAGCGCGAGCGCCGGTTTGGAGGCCGCAAATGAAACAAAGACTTCTCGTTGCCGCCGTCGGTGTGCCGCTTCTCATTGTAGTTCTCGTGCTCCTGCCGCCTATCGCAACAGCAATCCTGACGGCGGCCATCGCGGGCGCAGCCGCGTGGGAACTGCTGCATACGGCGTGCAGGCAGCCGAAGCTTCTCTATGTGCCGACGATTTTGTGCGCGGCGCTCGTCGTGCTGGCCATCGTATTCGGAACGGCGATCACGGCGACGCTGATCTACGCGTTTTTCTATGTGATGTTCCTGTTTTACATGGCCGTCAGCACGCATGGGAAGGAAACCGCCATTCCGTTTGCGGACATCGCGGTCTGCGTCGTGGCGGGCTTCCTGTTCCCGGCGATGTACAGCTGCATCGGCCTGCTGCGCAATGTTTCCCCTGCGTTCGTGCTCATGCCGTTTGTGATCGCGTTTATCGGCGACAGCTTTTCCATGCTCGGCGGCATGGCCTTCGGCCATAAAAAATTCGCCCCGCATGTGAGCCCCAATAAGACGTGGGCGGGCTTTCTTGCCGGGCCGGTGGGCAGCGCGCTCGGCATGGTGCTGCTGGGGCTTGTCTCCAAATGGCTCTGGCAGATGGAGCTGCCGCTGTGGTATCTGGCCGTGATCGGCATCGCCGCCAATCTCTTCGGCCAGCTGGGCGATCTGTCCATGAGCCTCATTAAGCGCGAGGCCGGGATCAAGGACTACAGCCACATTTTCCTGACCCACGGCGGCGTGCTTGACCGGTTCGATTCGACGCTGTTCCTTGCGCCTGTCGTGTACGCGATGCTGTTTTTGCTGGAGAAGCTGGTATGACAAAGACGATCACGATTTTAGGCTCGACCGGCTCGATCGGGCGGCAGACGCTGTCTGTCGCGGATGAATTGGGATTGCGCGTCGCTGCGCTGACGGCGGAGCGCAATGTGGAGTTATTGGAAGCGCAGTGCCGCCAATACCGGCCGGAACTGGCCGTTCTGACGGACGAAGCCGCCGCGGAGGAATTAAAAGTCCGTCTGGCGGATATGAATATAAGGGTGCTCGCGGGCGCGGAGGCGCTGTGCGAGGCGGCGGCTCTGCCGGAGGCCGATACGGTCGTTGTGGCCGTGTGCGGCTTTGCCGCGCTGCGGCCCACGCTGACGGCGATTCACGAAAAAAAGCGCATTGCCCTTGCCAATAAAGAGACGATGGTCTGCGCAGGGCAGATCATGCAGGCTGCCGCGTGGGAATCCGGTGCGGAGATCATCCCCGTCGATTCCGAGCACTCGGCCATTTTCCAGTGCCTCATGGGCTGCCGGGACAGAGCCGAGGTCAAACGCCTGATTTTAACCTGCTCCGGCGGGCCGTTCTTCGGAAAGACGCGGGAAGAGTTGGTCTGTATGACAAAATCAGACGCGCTGCGCCATCCGAACTGGAAAATGGGCGCGAAAATCACGGTTGACTGTGCAACGCTCATGAACAAGGGGCTGGAGATCATCGAGGCCATGCGGCTGTATGATCTGCCGCTTTTAAAGGTCGAGGCTGTCATTCACCGGCAGTCGGTTGTGCATTCCCTTGTGGAATTTGTCGATGGAGCCGTGCTGGCGCAGTTGGGCGTGCCGGATATGCGCATTCCCATCGGTCTTGCCATGACGTATCCGAACCGGGCGCACAATCCGGCCCCGGCGCTCGATCTTTTGACCTGCGGACCGCTGACGTTTGACGCTATCGATGAGACGGCGTTTCCGTGCTTCGTGCTTGCAAAGCAGGCGGCGCAGCTTGGCGGCACGGCCTGCACAGCCCTGAACGCGGCCAACGAAGAGGCTGTCGGCCTGTTTTTGCAGGACAAAATCGGATTTTACGACATCGCGGACGCGGTCGAGGCCGCGCTGCGCCTGCCGGTCGTGCAGGAGCCGTCGCTTGCCGATATTTTTGAGGCCGACCGCCTCGCCCGCATCCATACCCGTGAGCGGTTTTTGAAATAAAGGTGATTTCATGTATATTCTCTTTGCAATCCTCATTTTTGGCTTTCTGATCTTCATCCACGAACTGGGCCATTTTCTGACGGCCAAAGCGCTGGACGTGCAGGTGAACGAGTTTTCCATCTGCATGGGCCCGGCAATCGTCAAAAAGCAAAAGGGCGAGACGCTCTATGCGCTGCGCTGCATCCCCGTGGGCGGCTACTGCGCAATGGAGGGCGAGGATGAAGAATCCGACAATCCCAGAGCGTTCACGTCCAAGGTCTGGTGGAAACGGCTGATCATTCTGGCAGCAGGCTCGTTCATGAACTTCCTGACAGGCCTTGCCGTGCTGGCTATGATCTATTCCTGCGTCGCGGGTTTCTCAACGGCGAAAATCTCCGGTTTCTTTGACGGCTGCCCGCTGGAGTCCGAACAGGGGCTTCAGGTTGGCGATGAACTTTACAAGATCGACGGACGGCGCGTGTATATCTACTCCGACGTCGGCACGCTTCTGGCCCGGAATAAGACGGGGAAATTCGATCTTGTCGTCAAGCGGGACGGGGAACTCGTCAAGCTGAACGATTTTGAAATGAAGCAGCAGCTTTATGAAGTTGACGGCGAACAGCAGCTGAAATACGGCTTGTATTTCGGCTATGAAGAAAAAACCGTCGGAACGGTGCTCAAAAACACATGGTATACCGCGCTGGATTTTGCGCGGCTTGTGTGGATGAGTCTCGGCGATCTGGTGTCGGGCCTTGTGTCGGTCAATGACATGTCCGGGCCGGTCGGTGTCGTGTCGGCCATTGCGCAGACGGGGCAGAGCGCCGCGACGACGGCGGACGGCATTCTGAACGTGCTGTATCTCGGCGCATTCATCGCAATCAATCTGGCTGTCATGAACATGCTGCCGCTTCCTGCGCTCGACGGCGGACGCGCATTTTTGCTTCTGGTGAACACGGTGTTTACGGCAATTACAAAGAAGAAAATCCCCTCGAAATTTGAAGGCTATATCCACGCGGCAGGCATGATCCTGCTGCTGGCCTTCATGGCGTTTATCACATTTAAGGATATCTGGAAGCTGGTGCGATAAAAATGGAGCGAAAACTCACAAGAAGAATCATGGTCGGCTCTGTGCCGGTGGGTGACGGCGCGCCGGTGTCCATCCAGTCGATGCTGAATACAAGGACGACCGACGTGGAAGCCTGCCTTGCACAGATTCGCGCGCTGGCTGCCGCAGGGTGCGAGATTGCGCGGCTGGCTGTGCCGGATATGGAGGCGGCAGAGACGTTCGGAGCCATCTGCGCTGCGTCCCCGCTGCCGTTGGTCGCGGATATCCACTTTGATTACCGTCTTGCCATCCGCGCGGCGGAAAACGGCGCGGCCAAGATCCGCATCAACCCCGGCAACATCGGCGGGGAAGAGCGGGTGCGGGCCGTGGTCGAGGCCTGCGGCGCGCGGAACATTCCCATTCGCATCGGCGTGAACGGCGGCAGTCTGGAACCGCGTCTTCTGGAAAAATACGGCCACCCCACGCCGGAGGCGCTGGTGGAAAGCGCGTTCGGACATATTGCGCTGCTGGAGAAATACGGCTTTCACGATATCTGCGTATCGATGAAATCCAGTTCCGTCCCGCTGATGATCGAGGCGTACCGGCTGTTTTCCGAGCGTTCGGACTATCCGCTGCACGTCGGCGTAACCGAAACGGGCACCGAGCGCATGGGCACCATCAAATCCGCTATGGGCATCGGCGCCCTTCTGTGTCAGGGCATCGGCGATACGATGCGCGTATCGCTGACCGCCGACCCGGTGCAGGAGGTGCTGACGGCGAAGGACATTCTGAAGGCCGCCGGGCTGCGCAGGGACGGCGTCAACATCATCGCCTGCCCCACCTGCGGGCGGACGCGCATTGATCTCATCCGGCTGGCAAACGAGGTTGAGCAGGCGCTGTCCGACTGCCAAAAGCCCATCACGGTCGCCGTCATGGGCTGCGTGGTCAACGGCCCGGGCGAAGCGCGGGAGGCCGACGTCGGCATCGCCGGCGGCGACGGCTGCGGCATTCTGTTCGTCCGGGGGAAGCAGCTGAAAAAGCTTCCGTATGACGAACTGCTGCCCGCACTGCTAGAATACATAGAGCAGCTGTAATTCTGCATGGGCCGATGCCCACATCGGCCCACTGCGGCAAATTCGCCGCAGCGTTTCGTAAAAATCCGTGCATTCTGCAGGGGCCGATGTGGGCATCGGCCCCTACACAGGAACAAGCCCATGAATGAAGTATATTTCCCCGCGCTGTTTCCGGGCTTTGCGCTGCCGGAGGATCTGGCGGAGGCGCTGGAGCGCCTTGCCGTCGTCCACGCAGAACTTGACCGGGAAACACGAACCATCCGTCTGGACGCACAGGCGGAGCACTATCTTGCAGAAAAGCAGCTTCAGTCGCTCTGTCAGGCCGTAGAAAAGCAATACGGACTGAAGAAGCTGGAACTTTTCGTGCGGTATCCGGCCTCGGAATTGCCCAATATGGATTTCCGCGATCTGGCGCAGGTATTCATCCGCGCTTTCTCGCCCTCGGCTGCCATTTTGGCCGGTGCGGGCTATGAGGTCACGGACGAAGCTGTGATCATCCGACTCAAGGCCAATGGCAAGGATAATATTTTACAGAACGCAAAAAAGGCCGAGCAGTTCCTGCGCGACCGCTTTGGTGTTTCCAAAAAAATTGAGGTCGAAGCGCACAGCAATTTAGAGGGCCGGGCACTGTTTGAGGAGACGGCGCGTATCCGCGCCGAGGCGCTCAAAAATGCGCCTGCAATTACGGCCAGCGCACCGCAGAGCGGCGCAAAGTCCTCCGGCGCAGGCTCGGCCGCACCGGCAGAGCCTACGGGTGCGCTGTTCTACGGCCGCCCGTTCGCAGGCAAGCCCGTCCGGATGGAGGAACTGAATCTCGACATGTTCCGCGTGATCGTCGAGGGCAAGGTCTTCGCCGTGCAGCACCGGGAACTGAAAAAGCGCGGCGCGTGGGTCGTCTGCTTTGATATGACGGACTATACCAGTTCCGTCCGTGTCAATCAGTTTATGGAGGCCGCAAAGGCCAAGCCCATCATCGACAACGTTCAGCCCGGCATGTGGCTGCGCGTACAGGGCAAGATGAGTTTTGACCGGTATGACAATGAAATGGTGCTTCAGCCGAACGCCATGGAAAAGATCGAGGCGCCCAAGCGCCGCGATACTTACCCTGAAAAGCGCGTCGAACTGCACCTGCATACGACTATGTCCTCCATGGATGCGCTGACCGATACCGGAGCCGCCGTCAAGCGTGCAGCCAGCTGGGGCCACCGCGCCATCGCCATCACCGATCACGGCGGCGCACAGTCGTTCCCGGACGCGATGAAGGCTGCCTCCAAAGCCAAGGTCGCGGGAACAGACCAGAACATCAAAATTCTCTACGGCTGCGAGGGCTACTACGTCAACGACGTCGATGACCGCATTGCCGTCCACGGGGACGGGGACTTTTCCTTTGACGAGGAATACGTCGCGTTCGACCTGGAAACGACCGGCCTGTCCTCGCTTCATGACACGATCATCGAGATCGGCGCGGCCATCATGAAGGGAAACGAGGTTCTCAGCACGTTCCAGACCTTCGTTGACCCGCACCGGCCCTTGCAGCCGAAGATCGTCGATCTGACAGGCATCAACGACCAGATGCTCACCGGGCAGCCGGATATTTCCGAGGCACTGCCGAAATTCCTGGAATACGTCGGCAGCCGCCCCCTGTGCGCGCACAACGCGGACTTTGATATCGGCTTCGTGACGGCGGCGTGCGAAAGACTGGGCTTGCCATTCCATCCGACCTATGTCGATACGCTCATTCTGGCACAGAATCTGATGCCGGAACTCGGCAAGTATAAGCTGAATATTGTCGCCGATGCACTGAGTCTGCCGGATTTCAACCATCACCGCGCCTCCGACGACGCGATCACCTGCGGGTATCTGCTCATGCGCTTTTTCAAGATGATGCAGGAGCAGGGATTGGACTCGCTTCAGAAGATCAACCCGCGCATGGAGCAGCTGCGCTCCGGCAGCAAAATTCTCGACCGCCGTGCGCGGCATATCATCGTCTTTGCCAAAAATTCCATCGGCCTGCGCAATCTCTACCGGCTGATTTCCTATGGCAATCTCAAATACTTCAAGCGCGTGCCCATTATGCCGAAGTCCGAACTGCTGCAATGGCGTGAGGGCCTGATTATCGGCTCGGCCTGCGAGGCGGGCGAATTGTTTCAGGCAATCCTGAACCACAAAAGCTGGGCAGAACTCAAGCGTATCGCAAGCTTCTATGACTTTTTGGAGATTCAGCCCATCTGCAACAACCGCTTCATGCTCGACAAGGGGCTTGCCGAGGACGAGGAGGAGCTGCGCGGCTTCAACCGCACCATCGTCAAGCTCGGCGAGGAGCTGGGAAAGCCCGTCGTCGCGACCGGCGACGTGCACTTTCTCGACCCGGAGGATGAGATTTTCCGCCACATCCTGCTTGCCACCAAGCAGATGCCCGACGCCGACCGGCCGCTGCCGCTGTATCTGCGCACGACGGATGAGATGATGGAGGAATTTTCCTATCTTGGGCCAGAAAAGGCGCATGAGGTCGTCATCGAGAACCCGAACCGCATCGTTGACTGGTGCGAGACGCTGCGGCCCGTGCCGCACAATCTGTTCGCGCCGAAGATCGAAAATTCCGTCGAGGACCTGAAAGCCCTCGTCTACGGCAAGCTCCACCGGCTCTACGGCGAAACCCCGCCGGAGCTTGTGCAGAAGCGCGTCGACACGGAAATGCACGACATTATTTCCTGCCACTACGACGTCATTTATATGTCGGCGCAGAAGCTGGTGCAGAACTCGCTGGAGCACGGCTATCTTGTCGGCTCGCGAGGCTCGGTCGGCTCGTCCATTGTGGCGTTCATGTCCGGCATTACGGAGGTCAATTCCTATCCGCCGCACTACCGCTGCCCGCAGTGCAAGTTTACCACGTTCGATGTTCCGGCTGACTGCGCCTGCGGCGCGGACCTGCCAGATGCCGTATGTCCGAAGTGCGGCGCGAAGCTTGACAAGGACGGGTTCAATATCCCGTTTGAAACCTTCCTCGGCTTCGGCGGCGATAAAGTTCCGGATATCGATCTCAACTTCTCCGGCGAATATCAGGCCAAGGCGCACGCCTACTGTGTGCAGATGTTCGGCAAGACGCACGTCTTCCGCGCGGGCACGATCGGCACTGTTGCAGAGAAAACGGCCTACGGCTACGCAAAAAAGTACCTGTCGGAGCGGAACAAGACCGTCCCCAAGGCGGAGGAGAACCGGCTGGCGCTCGGCTGTGTCAACGTCAAGCGCACGACCGGCCAGCACCCCGGCGGCCTCGTCGTCATTCCGCAGGAGAACGAGATTTGGGACTTCTGCCCCGTGCAGCACCCGGCGGACGACAAGGACTCTGAGTGGATCACGACGCATTTTGAATATCACTCCATGGAGGAAAACCTCCTGAAGCTCGATATGCTGGGCCACGATGACCCGACCATGATCCGCATGCTCGAGGACATGACCGGCGTTGACGCGCAGAAAATTCCGCTCGATGATCAGGACACCATGTCCATTTTCACGTCCAGCAAGGTGCTGGGCTATGAAAACGACCCCATTCTGGGGCCGGTCGGTTCCGTCGCTATCCCGGAATTCGGCACGGGCTTCACGCGCGGGATGCTGCAGGAGACGCAGCCGACGAAATTCGATACGCTCATCCGGCTGTCCGGCTTCTCCCATGGCACGGACGTGTGGCTGGGCAACGCGCGCGATCTGATTTTGTCCAAGACTGCCTCCGTCAACGACGCCATCGGCTGCCGCGACGATATCATGCTCTATCTCATCAAATGCGGCATGCCGGAAAAGCGCTCGTTCAAGATCATGGAGGCTGTCCGAAAGGGCAGAGGTCTGCCCGACGGCGCGGAGGAGGAAATGAAGGCCGCAGGCGTGCCGGAATGGTACATCGGCTCCTGCAAGAAGATCAAGTACCTTTTTCCGAAGGCCCACGCGACGGCGTATGTCATGATGGCCTTCCGCATCGCGTGGTTCAAGGTGCACGAGCCGCTTGCGTTCTACGCGGCCTATTTCTACCGCCGCAGCCAGAAGGGCGGCTTTGATGCGGTGCTGATGACCCAGGGCAAGGAGGCCATCATGGCCAACATGGATGCCATTACCTCCAATGAAAACGCCACGGACAAGGACGAGGACTTGCTCACCACCATGGAAGTGGTGTATGAGTATTACATCCGGGGCTTTGAGTTCTTGCCCATTGACATCTACAAGAGCCATGCCACCAAATTCCTGATTCAGGACGGCAAGCTCCTGCCTCCTTTTGTGTCCATTTCCGGTCTGGGCGAAAATGCAGCCTGGGACCTGATGAATGGGCGGGAGGGAAAGACCTTTATTTCCGTTGAGGAAGTGGCGCTGGCCTGCCCCAAGGTGTCCAAGACTCACATCCAGATGCTCAAGGATGCAGGTGCTTTTGGCAGTTTGCCGGACACCAGCCAGATTAGCTTGTTTTGATGACGCTGTGGGGTGAATGGAAACAGCTTCCTCCATTTGAACTGTAGGGGCGGTTCCATTCCGCTAGCTTCGGGTCGACCGCCAGTCGTCCCCTGCAGTTGGTGTGCGAAGACTGTTTCTGAGCGGTACATTACCGGGGAGGTTCGGGAACCGACGTATGGGTACAAGCCCAGTGCGTCATTGTCATGCGGCACTGCCGCAAGGAGGGTTTATTATGAGTTTACTTGGCAACATTATCTGGTTCATTTTCATTGGCGTTTGGTCGGGTCTGGGCTGGCTGATTGCCGGTGCGCTGTGCTGCATCACCATTGTGGGCATCCCGCTGGGAATGCAGTGCTTCAAAATGGCAGGGCTGACGGCTTCGCCCTTCGGCAAAGAGGTTATCTATGGCGGCGGGACGGGCA
>OGMF01003074.1_pt1 | contig 13100 bp, 14 predicted proteins | sample 1572921 | NCBI WGS metagenome assembly OGMF01 (sample SAMEA2581919, study PRJEB24529) | metagenome | biome: Human gut stool | place: China | collected 2011
GCGCCATCACGCGGAAAGACAAGCATCGTGCAAACGGCTGTAATGCGCTGCGGCTCGTGCCACGACGAAAGGTCGCTGTACGAATCATCGCCGATTATGAAGAACAGCTCGTCCTTTTTATAAACCGATTTGAAATATTCAGCTGTATCCGCGCTGTAGGAAACCACTGTTCTTTTAAGCTCGTAATCGCTTATTTCCATTTTATGCTCGCCGTTGATGGCAAGTCTGAGCATATTAAAGCGGTCTGCACGCGAAACAGGCGTTTCTGCCTTGTGCGGCGCATTTCCCGACGGAATGAATATAAGCTTGTCAAGCTCAGCTGCCTGCAGCGCGGCGCGCGCCACCGCCATGTGCCCGTTATGCACGGGGTTAAACGCGCCGCCGTAAAGACCGATACGCATTTTTTCGTCACCTCGGAAGCTCTATAACATTATCCTTTTTCGCGCGGCGGTAAAAAACAGCCTTATTCCCGATGCACTGCACAGGCTCGGCATTAATGCTCTCACATATTTTTTCGCACGCCTCGCGCGCCGACATAAATGAGGTTTCCAGAACCGTAATCTTTATAAGCTCGCGCTTTTCTATAACATAATCTATTTCGGAAATAATTTTTTCTGTCAGTCCGCCTTTTCCTATCTGGAAAATTGCATTTTCTTTATTTGCAAGTCCGCGCAAATATGCGCGTTGTTTGGAAGTCAACATATTCTACTCCTCGTAATCAAATTCAAGCTCGTACATTTTTACCGGGTCGCCCTCGGAGCAGCCGGCATTTTCAAGCGCTTCGATTATGCCCTTTCGCCGCAGCGCAAGCTGAAAATACTGCAAGCTTTCACCGTCGTTAAAATCGGTATGGCGGAGAAGCTTTTCAACATACGGACCCTCAACAATATAAACACCGTTTTCTTTGTTGACAGTGAACGGCTCCGCGATTTCTTCTTCCTCTTCAAACTCAGATTCATAAACCGTTACGGGCGCAAGACTGTCAAGCATTGCTGCCGCGCAGCCGATAAGCTCTTTAACGCCCTTATGCGTTGCTGCGCTTATCTCAAACAGTCTAAGCCCTTTATTCTCTATATATTCGCGGAAGCTGTCAAGAAGAGAGCTGTCCGCCGCAATATCCGTTTTATTAGCCGCAACAATCTGCGGAAGCTTTGCCAGCGATTCGCTGTAAAGCTCAAGCTCGCGGTTTATTTTCTCAAAATCCTCAATCGGGTCGCGCCCCTCTATTCCCGAAACATCCACAACGTGAATAATAAGACGCGTTCTTTCTATATGGCGCAGAAATTCGTGCCCCAGCCCCACGCCCTCATGAGCGCCTTCAATAAGTCCGGGAATATCGGCAAGAACGAAGCTTTTTCCTTCACCCACGCTCACAACGCCGAGGTTAGGCTCAAGCGTGGTAAAATGGTAATTTGCGATTTTCGGACGTGCCGCACTCACTGCCGCAAGCAGGGTGGATTTGCCAACATTCGGAAAACCTGCCAGACCCACATCCGCAATCAGCTTAAGTTCAAGAATAACATCGTATTCCTGACCGGGCAATCCGTCCTTTGCGAATTTCGGCGCCTGGCGCGTTGAAGTTGCAAAATGAACATTGCCCCAGCCGCCGTTGCCGCCGCGTGCCGCAACAAATTCCTCACCGTCAAACGACATGTCCTTCATTATTTTTCCGCTTTTTTCTTCACGGATAACAGTTCCGACAGGGATCTTGATATACAGATCCTCTCCTTTTTTTCCGAAGCTGTTACGGGCACGGCCATCCTCCCCATTTTGCGCGGAATAGTTTTTTTTATGTGAAAAGTCGTACAGCGTGCTCATTGTTTTATCGGCGATAAATATAATATTGCCGCCCTTTCCGCCGTCACCCCCGTCCGGCCCGCCTGCCGGAACATATTTTTCGCGGTGAAACGAAACAAGTCCGTTGCCGCCGTTTCCCGCCTTTATATGAATTTGAGCCTTATCGGTAAACATTAGATTTTCCTCCAATCCTGCGCCCGATCGTCATACCGGGCAAGAAAAGGCAAAGGCGCGGTTAACAGTCTGTCTGTTAACGAGCATTTCAACGCATTATTACGGAAAATTCGCCTTTTATGCCGCTGTGGTTCGAGTCTATTATATCTATAGAAAAAAGAAAAGCCCGGAAGAATCCGAGCTTTTTTATAAGGTTTACGCAGTGTAAACGCTTACCTGCTTCTTTTTCTTGCCCATACGCTCGAACTTAACCTTACCGTCAACAAGAGCATACAAGGTGTCGTCGCTACCCTTACCTACATTAACACCGGGATGAATCTTGGTTCCTCTCTGTCTGTAAAGAATATTACCAGCTAAAACGAACTGTCCGTCAGCTCTTTTTGCACCTAATCTCTTAGATTCAGAATCTCTACCATTCTTTGTAGAACCAACACCCTTTTTATGAGCGAATAACTGTATATTTAATGCGAACACTGTGTTTCACTCCTCTCGATACGATTATCTAACCGCGCTTTGCGCGCGTCATAAAAATACGTTTTTTATATTGCAGCGACAGCTCCGATACAGTATATATCAAGCTGTTTAAAACGGCGTCCGCTCCGCTGCGCTTTTCGGATATTACACAGTGAACGAATCCGTCCCCCTGCTCATACCGAAGCTTTGCCAGCTTACCGCGTTCAATTCCGTTTATCGCCATCCAGACAGCCGTTGAAACAGCTGCGCACACAATATCGCTGCCGCATTGTGCCATTTCCGAATGACCCTTCACCGTAAACTCGGTGACATTTCCGTTATCATCGCATACCACCTGAAACTTAATCATGACTTATGCGTTGATCTTTGTGATTTCAACCTTTGTGTAGGGCTGACGGTGACCGGTCTTGTTTCTGTAACCCTTTTTGGACTTCATCTTGAAGATAATAACCTTCTTGCCCTTGGTCTGACCGACAATCTTAGCGTTCACGCTTGCGCCCGAAACTACAGGCGAACCTGCCGTGAACTTACCGTCGCCGCCGATTGCGAGAACCTGGTCAAAGGTTACTTCAGCGCCTGCTTCTCCATCGATTTTCTCGATGAAAACAACATCGCCCTCTTTAACCTGATACTGCTTTCCGCCGGTTTTGATTACTGCGTACATTTGTTGCACCTCCCGTTTAAACAGACTCGCTATTAAGGCAGCACATGCTTTAAGCCTTTTCTATGCGGTTACTGTAGTAGTTTACCACGTTTCAGACCCATTGTCAAGCATTTTTATCCGAAAAATAGTGAAACCGGAAAAATCCCGCTCCGCTTTCGCGGAACGGGATTTTTTATCATTTATTGATAAGATATATTATTCTTGCATTGTGAGTTGTTGTAAGCGATGTTGACGATGAAATCATGATTATACGGCTTGTATTTTCAGCATCCATATCATAAACGGAGTCAAGTGTTTCAAGCTTGTTCACATCACCGTTATCAGCAAGCTCATAAATCTTAGTATTTGATGTAATGCTGACATCAAGTGTGTTTTTCGTGTGGTCAGCAACTTTATCATCCTTTGTCCAGAAGCTTAGCTGCATAGTCTTATTTTCAGATTCCTTGTCAACCGAAACCGGAGAACCGTAACGGATTGTCTGGCTCGAGCCGACGGTTGTTACATAAGTTCTTGCGGCAGAAGCGTCCTTTTCGTTGTCAAATACCTGTGCCTGCTTCGGATTGCTTGCATCGTACCAAATTTGAATTGCAATTGCCTCACCGGTTGAATCCGTGATATATCTTATAAGGTCGCCCTTCTCAACTTCATCGGCTTTTACACATGTCGAATCAATGGAGGTCTTAAATTTATCATCGGAAACCGTTACCTTTGAAACGTCCGCAGCAGCATTCTTATATCCTTCCAAAACAATGTTATCACCGGAATTGGAAATCTTCGTTACAACCATGAACGGAGACGAACCCGTGAAGTTGAAGGACGGATTGTTAGCATAAATAAGAACAAATCCGGCTTTCTTGCTTGATACCGATGTGTCAATGTTAAAGGCTTCAATATACTTATCGCCCGTAACCTGGAACGCCGTTGAAGATGAAAGCTTTGCATATTCCGTGTCAGCCGATCTGTCATCGGGAACATAAATAATTGTCGTCGCCGTATCAACCGAGAACGATCCGTATGTCGGATTTGAAAGCGCCGTCTTGCTTGTTACCTTTGTCTTCTTACCGTCTTCAAGCTTTACATCGTAAGAAAAGCTGTCAGCTGTGCCGCCTTCACCGGTTACAACAGTATCGATAGTGTCAATCGTTGCGCCCGAAATCGAGTATCTCACGGGCTGACTGTAATACTCACCGCTGAGCGCCTTAGCTCCCCAGCCGGGTGCTGCACTGTTATATGCGGCGCTTGCGGTCTGTGCGGTTTCGGCAAGTCTGCCAACAGCATCCGAATCGCTGTATTTCTTGCCGTCAAGCTTAACATTTGCCTTAAGCGTATACTTAACATCCTTGCCGTCCTGAGTAAACATCCTTACAAGATAGTTGCTGCTGTTTCTGTCTTTTCCGGCAGATATAATGTAGCCGTACTTATACGTTCCGCCTGTGGAGGAATTATACTTAACGGCCGCAATCTGACCCATATAGTCAAGATAGTAAGAATAGGTTTCGCTCAGCTCGAACGGAGCTTTTTCTTCATCCTTCGAGGTTGCGGGAGTATATTCATGATAGTTATATGCAAGCTGAAGCGATGTGTCGTTAATCTCAATTTCGCGGTCATCATCTGTTTTCGATGTTACCTTGCCGGATTTAACGCCCTTTGTAACAAATATTTTGTTAAGCGCATTTCCGTCCGCACCCTCGGGTGACTGCATAAGGTTGATTACATCGTATGCAGTGAGCGAAAGCGAATCGTAAGCAGTTTTCTTTCCGCCGACGTAAATTTCGGGAATAGCGCTCGTTTTCTGCGGAACCTCATAGTAATTATTCGCCCCGAGCTTCTGATTATACTTAAAGTAAATCTTTCTGTTTGTTCTGTCGAAGCTGTTTACAACAAACACATCAAAGCTTGTTACCTTTGTAACCTTTACGGAGCCTGCTTCGATATATTCAAGATAACCGCTCTTAAGCTGATACTTGCCGCCGTCCTTTACAAGGTCATCGGCAGTCATATCCGTGACAAGCTTGCCGTTGTAAATGAAAATGCTGTCGCCTATCGAAAGGCTGTTCGATTTTCCGTTTTCATCGTCATATTTAACATTGCCGCCGGAAACGGAAGTGATGTCGCCCTCATTAACTCTTGTTGCGGTCGTGTTGCGCACCTCAAGGCGGACAAGCTGATCAGCCTTACTGTCAAAGTAAGCACGCACACGTTTTCCGATAATGTCCTCAAGATCAACCGAGTCCTGAACGCTCGACGACATCTCATAAACCTTTTCCTCATCAGAGGATTTAATGCGGATTTCAGCTTTGCTGATATCAACGAACTGCTTGTCCAGACCCGTATAGTACGTTCCCGTTACCGTTCCGTCGATTTCCTCATACTTGTTGCTGTCGCTGCTGCTGTCTTTCTCGTAGCTTACATTACCGTTTTTATCGGTAACAACCTTGATGGGCGGTGCATCAACCGCATTGCTTACAAGAACCGCAACCGTTCCGCGCGTTGCCGCTTCCGTAACATTTGCGCTGATTGCATTCTTCGTTATATTGTTTTTGTTTGCCGCCGAAATATAACCGGATGACCATGTAACCGTTGCGGGCTGAGTCTTTTTAAGAAGGTTCAGCTCACTTTCGGCAATGGGAGCATATCCGATTGCGCAAATAATCATTTTTACAGCCTGTTCATATGTAACAGGCTCGGCAGCTCTGAAAGTACCGTCTTCAAAGCCGTTGATAATTTTTGCATCGACAGCCGCCTTAACGTACGGGCGAGCCCATGCTCTGGACGAATCGTTGTCCAAATCCGAAAATCCTGTAACGGCGTCGGAGCCGAGGGATGTGTCAATCTTGTTGAAACGTGCGATAACCGCTGCAAATTCCGCCCTTGTGATTTCGCCGTCCGGCTTAAATGTTCCGTCCGGATATCCCGAAAGGATGCCGTAGGTCACAAGCTTTGCAACCGCGTCGCCGACAACCGTTCCCGTTTGAACATCGGAAAACGTAGCCGTTGAATTGACCGATTCACTTGTTGCCGTTTCCGATGCCGCCGTATCAGCCGCAAAGACGCACACGGATGACAAAATCATCGCAAACGCCAAAGCAAGTGCAAGAAATGTTTTTGAAGTTCTCATAATGCCTCTCCTTTGCAGTGTATAATTTGTTTCAGTACTGCATATACATTGTACATTGTAATGCAGAAAAAGTCAATAGTCTTATTTCTTAAATTTATCTTAAATATATTCATTTTGTGGAAATTTTCTCTTTCTCTTTCTTGTGAACATTGCCGATAAAACCGTAATTCCGCACAATATGCACAAAAGTGCAACAAGCTGCGAAACGCGTATATTTCCCCAATACAGGCTGTCGGTGCGCATTCCTTCAATAAAAAACCGCCCTGCTCCGTACCATGTCAGGTATGAAAAAAACACAAATCCGTCAAAAGGCTTTTTTCTGCAGAGAAAATGCAAGATAACAAACCCCGCGGCGTTCCAGAGCGATTCATACAGAAATGTCGGATGCACCGGCGGCGCCCCGTTTATGCTCATCCCCCACGGAAGAGAGCACGGTCCGCCGAAAGCTTCGCAGTTCACGAAATTCCCCCATCTGCCTATCGCCTGTCCTATCAAAAGCCCCATGCAGCAAATGTCAAACATTTTAAGAACGCTGCGTTTTTTGGCGCGGAAAAATATCCAGGCGGTAAGCACAGCGCCTATCACCGCGCCGTATATGGCAATTCCGCCCTCCCAGACATAGAAAATGCTTTTTAAATCGTCCTTATAATCGTCCCACGAAAAAATCACGTAATATGTACGCGCAAATATAACCGATACGGGGATTGCATACAGCACCAAATCCGAGATAAGATCGGGATTTTCCCCCACGCGCTTTGCCTCGGCGCGGCAGTAGAGCACGGCGAGCACTATGCCCAGTGCAATTATAATGCCGTACCAGTGAATGCCGCCGCCGAGGAAACTATAGCGAAGCGCAATCGGGTCAATGTTAAATTCAAGCCCGAGCTTGGGAAAGGATATATTATTCATATCATTTTTTCGGCAGCACAACCGACAGACTGCCGCACTCCTTATCAAACAGTTCTTTTATTCGCGCGTCGGCTTCCTCCGCCGTCAGCGACATGCAGATTTCCGGATAGTCGAACAGCTCAACTCCGCGGTGAAATGCAAACATATATTCATTGCCGAGCTCTTCAACACTGTCAAAGGACGCGGCGTTTGACCCGAAAAGAACCTTTTTCGCACGCTTGAATGCTTCGCGGTCTATTCCGCTTGCCGCCGCCGAGGAAACGGTTTTGTATATTTCCTTTTCCACTGCCTTCGGATCGCGCGATTCTCCGCTGATTGCAGCATAGCCGAAGCTGTCCTCATATTCGTAAAACGCGGCAAAGCTTTTGTTTATCAGCCCGCTGTCATAAAGGCGGCGGTAAAACGGGCTGCTTTTCCCGAACAGGACGCGCAGAATACAGCTTGTGAGAATTTCACGCTTCAGCATATCCGCGCCGCTGCCGCCGACTTCCTTATCTTTAAATCCGAGCATGAACATCGGCATCGGAATATCAAAATATGCCTCGGCATATTTTTTGTTTACCGTCCGCGGTTCACCGGGGAACACCTGAACAATGCTGCCCTGCGTCTTCTCTGTTTTTATGTGCTTATCCACAAGCTCCGCAATGCGCTGCTCGTCAAGGTCTCCCACGCAGATAAGAGCCATGTTCGAAGGATGATAAAAAGTTTTGTAGCACTTATAAAGCAGCGCGGGCGTTGTTTTCATGATTTCCTCAACGCTCCCTGCAATTTCCGTTCTTACGGGATGGTTTTTGTACATTGCCTTAAGGCAGTTGTAATAGCAAACCTGATCCGCGTCGTCATCATACATGCGGATTTCCTGCGCGATAATTCCCTTTTCCTTTTCAACGTTTTCCTCCGTGAAGTAAGGCGTCTGAACAAATCCGAGCAGAATTTCGAGGTTTTCATAGAAATTATCCGTGCATGAAAACAGATAGTTTGTAACGGCAAAGCTTGTAAATGCGTTTGCATTTGCCCCGTATTTTGAGAAATCGTTAAATGCGTTCGTTCCGTCCGGCTGCTCAAATACCTTATGCTCAAGGAAATGAGCGATTCCGTCTATAACCTTTGTCGGCGTCTGCTCTCCCGGAACGACAAATTCAGTGTTGACTGACCCGTATTTCGTGCTGAAGGTTGCATAGCTTTTGCAGAAATTCTTCTTTTTTATAAGGATAACTGTCAGTCCGCTTTCATGCACTCCGCGGCACACGGTTTCGCCAAGTTTTTCATCGGTTGTCTTTACGAATTTCATCATTCCGCCTCCTTATCGCTTTTCAGCATATAAACGGTATCAAGCTTCATCGATTTCGCAGCGGAAACGATTTCTTCTCTCGTCACATTTTGAATACGCTCAATCATTTCACTAATCGGAACGTCCGTTCCCATAATCAGCTGCATCGTGTTGTATTCGCCCATTGCCCCGATGCTGTCGTAATTCGATTTGTATGCGTTTATCAGCTGCTTTTTCGCTGCGCCGATTTCCGCATCGTCAAATTCTCCGTTCTCCGTCAGCTGCTGCTGAAGCATAATTTCATCATATGCTTTTTCGAAATTCTCAAATTCAACGCCGCTGCGGACAATCATTATTCTTTTCAGCCTGTCAATATTGCTGTTGACATAGTAACAAAGGCTCAGCTTTTCGCGCACATTGTTAAACAGCTTGCTTGTTGCGCTGCCGCCGAAAAGAGTGTTGTAAACTATAACCGCAGGGTATGTTTCGGGCGTCATCTCATTTGTGCTGCGGAAGCCCATGCAAAGCTTTCCCTGCGTCACATCCATTCTATCGGTCACGGTTTTCACTTCGCCCGCTTCACTCTTAATGACGGGAAGCGTAATGCCTCCGTCACGCGGCGAAAGATTTTTTGTATAAAGCGCTGCGGCTTCAAGCGCCTCGCTTTCGTCAAAATTACCCGTGAAGATAATATCTATGCGGCTTTCCGCAAGCACGCTCTGATAATGACTGTAAAGCCCCTCAGCCGATATTTTGGCAAGCTCCTCCGTGTAACCGATGGGATTGATTCCGTACGGCTCGTCCTTGCACATCTCCTCCTGCAAGCGAAGCACACTGTAGGAACGCTTGTCGTTTTGCTGCGATAAAATTGCATTTTTAATATTCTCACGCTCGTTTTCGAATATTTGTTCCGAAAATCTGCCGTTTTTGCCGGCGTTAAACGCAATATCGAACAACAAATAAAGCGCGCTGCCGAAATTATCCCCCTTACCGATTACTGAGGATGAAACTGCCTGAATACCTACTTTTATAATCTGTTCTTCCCCATACTTGCTTGCGCGCGCCGTCATATCCGCGCCGTAAAGCTCCTCAAGCGCCGTTGAAACGGCTGTCGCATCGGGGTAATTTCCGCTTTGCATACGCATAACGGCTGTCATAAGGGAATTTTTCGTCACCTCTCCGCGCGAAAGAGGACGGTGAATCAGAACACATGCACGGAACTCCTTAAACTTTTTGTCGCATATCATGCTCAGCTCTATTCCCTTTTTAATCTCTGTTTTTTTCATTATCTGACCACACTTTCTATGTACGGCGGTAATGCCGCCGTATTTATTTATTGTCTGTCATATCGTCAACCGCGTTTTTCACTCCGCCGACCGTATCGTCAATGGCGTCGGTTGCACCGTTCGTAATATCCTCCGCTCCGCGCGCTGCGTCGTCAACAGCATCTCCCACAGCGTCTCCCGTATCGTCTGCCGCGTTTTTAGCGTTGCTTCCGGCGTTGTTTTTATCGTTGTCAACAGCTTCGTTTGTCATCGAATTATTGTTGTCCGGCGCATCCTGCGTATTGTCGTTTCCGCATGCAGTAAGCATTATCAGCGAAGCTGCAAGCAGGCATAAAAGTTTTTTCATGACTCATGTTCCTTTCTTTTCTTTGTTTACGTTGCTATTATTTCCTGTTTTTTTAATAATAATCAAAAAAGAGAGGAACAAAATCCGACATTTTTCATACTATATTACTGTAGGTAGAACCTACTGAATATATAAATCTTAGTCATAAATCTGAAAGGAGACTTACTATGTTCTGGGGAAATAACGGTTGCGGTTGCGAATGGATAATCTGCCTTATTATCATAATCCTGCTTATTGGCTGCGCATGCGGCGGTAACGATTGCGGTTGCAATAACTGCAACAACGGCTGCGGTTGCTAATCATTTTTAACTTATCGGGAGCGGCGCAAAAGCGCCGCTCTCATTTTGATTTATTCAGTTTTTCTTTAAGAAGCCGCAGCGCCTTTCCGCGGTGACTCACAGCATTTTTTTCATCCGCCGGAAGCTCCGCCGTCGTTTTTCCGAGCGATTCAATATAGAAAACAGGGTCGTAACCGAATCCGTTCTGCCCGCGCGGCGCACGTGTTATCACGCCCTCACATTCTCCGCGCACGGTAATCACTCCGTCGGAATCCATATACGTTATTGCGCAAACGAAACGCGCCGTCCTGTCGGAATCCGCAACGTTTTCCATGTTTTTCAGAAGAAGTCTGACGCGCCCCTCGTCATCCAATCCCGCACCGCCGTAACGGGCGCTGTATATTCCCGGTTCTCCGCCGAGTGCGTCAACCTCAAGTCCGCTGTCGTCGGCAATTGACGGAAGCCCCGTTGCAGCAAAAACCGCCTTTGCCTTAAGCATTGAATTTTCTTCAAAGGTTGTTCCGGTTTCCTCAACGTCAATATCAACGCCTGCGTCCTTTTCGGTTAAAATCTCAAATCCGCTTAAAATTTCACCGAATTCCCGCACCTTATTTTTATTTTGCGTTGCCGCAATTATTTTCATTCAGCATCTTCCTTTCTTCCGGCAAATTCGCCGAAGCCACCGGCCTTTGCTCCCTCAATTGCAGTGAACAAACGTTTTTTGAAGCCGGGATTTTCCTTTTCAAGCGTTCGGACAAGCGTTTTTATGTATTCGCGTTTGGTGTGTTTGTCCGCGGGGCAGGCATTTTTCACAACGGGAAGCCCAAATCTTTTCGCAAATCCCGATATATAACGCTCCGGGGCATATATCATCGGGCGAATCAGCTTTATATTTTTTCTGTCCAGGAACGTCACGGGCGAAAAGCAGTTCACGCGCCCCTCGTAAACAAGACATAACATAAAGGTTTCAAGAACATCATCCTCATGATGACCGAGAGCAACCGTCCTGCTGCCGAGTTCAAGAGCCGCATTATGCAGCGCACCGCGCCGAAGCTTTGCGCAGAGCGAGCATGGATTCGATTCCTTGCGCATATCAAACAGAATTTCCGCAATATTCGTTTCCTTTATCACCAGCGGCACACCGAGTTCATCGCACAAACGCCGCACTCCGTCAAAATTCATTTCCTTATATCCCATTGAGATGGAAACGGCGGAAAGCGAAAACGGTTTCGGATAAAATTTTCTCAGCCCCGCAAGCGCGCACAAAAGCGCAAGACTGTCCTTTCCGCCCGAAACGCCGACGGTTATATGATCGTTTTCGGAAATCATACCGTAATCGTCAACGGCTCTGCGAATATAGCTCAGCAATTTTTGCACCGGTGCACCTCCAAAAGCTGCTTAAAGCACATCTGCGCCCTCGGCATACCGGAGCGCAGGCGCAGCTTTCCCGTATTCTCCTATGCAGTTACCACCGCATTGCCGCCGAGTGCAGCCTTATCATTGACATGCTTCAGAATTTTTCTGCGTGTTACAAGACCCATGAAATATCCTCTGTCATCTATAATCGGGATGAAATTCTGTTCAAGCGCCGTGTCAAAAAGCTCATCAGCCGTCGCCGTTATTCTTGCCGGAGGATTTTTCTCTTTTGTTATTATATCATGCAAGGTTGCATTATTCAAGTCCTTATTCTCTAAAATATACCACAAAAAATCGCCCTCGCTCACCGTTGAAACGTATCTCCCGGCTTTATCTATAACCGGAACGGCGCTGTAACCGTACTCCTTCATTCTTTTGAGCGCCAGCTCCAGGGGGTAAGTATCAAGTAAGTATCTCGCCGAAAATTTAGGAATCAATAAGCTTGCTGCTGTCATAACAATCTCCGTTCCGCCGCCTAAGCAGCTTTTATTTTAGGTATGAATTGCCTATCTTTAGTTCAGTATAATATATGTTATTATCCAAAGAATGTCCAATATTTAAATAAATTGTGAATTGAATTGTGTATTTTTAATATCTTTTACAATTTATCGGTCAAAATATTTGCTATTATGTACATTGCTAATTCAGGAAATATGTGTTACTATTATATAGCAATTAAAATACATATGGTGGTATGATTAATGGAAACAGTGGATATCGAACTTTTTTACAAATGCGTTGAGCATTACGGTCTTTTGCCGGTTCTTGCTCAGATTTTCGGAACTCTTAAGGTAAGCATCGCACTTACCAGCGCAACGTGCGCAATATCCATTAAGGATATGGATCTTTCGGTAAGGTCATATAACGCGCTTATGGCACACGGTGTAAAGGATCTCGGCTCGCTTGTCGACCTTCTTAACTCAGGCAACCTCAGAGATGTGCGCAATCTCGGCGTTAAAAGCGCAAAGGAAATTCAGCTTAAGGCGCTTGAATACAGTTACGAAGCGCTTAACGAACGTGATAAAAAGGATTTTCTTCAGAATCTTCTTAAAATCAATTGCGAGGCTGAATAAAATACATGCGTCAATCGGCAAGGCATATCCGCGCGGTATGCCTTGTTTGTGTTACACTTATATTTATTAAAATATGAAACAATATGCATCGGATATGGAATGTTTTGTACCGCTAATGGAAAAATTCAGCAACACATATGGATTCTATCCTCGCTGTCCGGTAGCCGATGCAGGCTACATCAACTATCTGATATGAGTTTATTTTGCTGCCGAAAAATTTAATTTTTTTTAAAGAAAATCAAAGGGGCTGTAGCAAAATGCGCAGAACGCATAAAGCAAAGAGAAAATCGGAATA
>OGMF01003075.1_pt1 | contig 13098 bp, 9 predicted proteins | sample 1572921 | NCBI WGS metagenome assembly OGMF01 (sample SAMEA2581919, study PRJEB24529) | metagenome | biome: Human gut stool | place: China | collected 2011
GTTATATGAATATAATAGGAAAAACGATAGCCAATAGATATGAAATTATAAGCCAAACTGGTGTTGGAGGAATGGCAACAGTTTACACGGCTAGAGATAATGTATTAAATAGAAAAGTTGCAATAAAAGTACTAAAAGATGAATTTACAACTGATGAAGAATTTGTAAAAAGATTCAATTCAGAAGCACAGGCTGCTGCAAGCCTATCTCATCCAAACATAGTATCAATATATGATGTTGGAAATGAAGATGGAATCTACTATATAGTTATGGAATTAGTCAGAGGAAAAACTTTAAAACAAATAATCACAGAAGAAGGAGCACTTCCTTGGAAATGGTCTGTAAATATAGCTATGCAAATTGCATCAGCGTTGGAGACAGCTCATAAAAACAACATAGTTCATAGAGATATAAAACCACATAATATAATAATCACAGAAGATGGAGTAGCAAAAGTAACTGACTTTGGAATCGCAAAAGCTGTATCTAATTCAACAATAACGGCATTTGGAACAACAATAGGATCAGTTCACTATTTCTCGCCAGAACAGGCAAAGGGTGGATACACAGATGCAAAATCAGACATATACTCTCTTGGAGTTGTAATGTATGAAATGCTTACTGGTAGAGTACCATTCGACAGTGATACATCTGTATCAGTTGCACTAAAACACATGCAAGAACCACCTGTACCACCAATGGAAATAAACGACAATATTCCTCAAGCTGTTAATGACATAATATTAAAAGCAATGGAAAAAGAGCCAATGGCAAGATACCAAACTGCAACAGCAATGATGAGAGATTTATCAAGAGCATTAAAAGACCCAGAAGGAGAATTCGTAGAAGAAGAAAACTTAGATGACGGATTAACTAGAAGAATGGGAGCAATAACAGATGATATGTTAAAACAATCTACTACTGCAAACAAAAAGAAAAAACAGAAAAAAGGTATTGCAAAATTCTTTGAAGAACACCCAAAGGCAAAAGGACCAATAATAGTATTAATATGTTTAATATTATTCGTAGCAAGCATAGCAGTTACATCTGCGATATTAAGTGCTAATGAAGCAAAAGACGTACAAATTCCTAACTTAATAGGAAAAACAGAGGAAGAGGCAAAAGCTGAACTTAAGGAATTAAAGCTAAACTATGAAAAAGTAAGTGAAGACTATAATGCAGACCAAGAAGCCGGAAAAATATATGAGCAAAGTCCTGCATACACACCAAACTACAAAGTAAAAGAGAAAAGCACAACAATCAAAGTAAAAGTTAGCAAAGGAACAGAAAAAGTTACAGTTCCAAAAGTAGCGGGAATGACTTATGATGAGGCCGTAAAAGAACTAGAAAACAACAAATTAAAGGCTGAAAAAATAGAAGAAACAAGCAAAGAAATAAAAGAAGGAATAGTAATAAGCCAAGAAACAAATCCAAATACTGAAGCAAATGCTGGAGAGACAGTAAAAATACATGTAAGTATTGGAACAGGAATAGCTCAAGTTGTAATGCCAAGTGTACTTGGAAAAACAGAGAGTGACGCAAGACAAACACTAGAAGGAAAAAATCTAAAAGTAAATGTGGAATACTCTGAAGACACAACCAAGGACAATGGAATAGTACTAAGCCAAAACATAAAATCAGGGGAAAACATTGACGAAGGAACAGAAATAACAATAACAGTAAACAAACTTGCTGAAACTAAAGAAGCAAAAATAACGATAAACGTAAAATCAATAACTGGAGGATATGAACCAGAAACAGAACAAGGAAACACAACAACATCAGGAACAACAGTTAAAGAAAAGAAATTAACAGTAAAAGTCGGAGAAGATAAAGTGTACGACAAAAAAGTTGACTTAAACTCGACTGCAATCCAAACAAATATAAGTGGAAAAGGAACTGTAACTGTAAAAGTTTATATTGATGATATATTAAAAGCTCAAAAAGATATAAACTTAAATACAACAAGTTCATATACATTTGAATAAAATAAAATAGAGTTATGTTTTTGAACATAGCTCTATAATTTTGCTTAAAATTAAAAATTTACTCTCAACAATTCCTCCTTTTCAATAATATTTTCACTTACCATGAATACATTTATATAGGATATTTAACATAGAAAGGATTTTCTGTAAATGAAAAATAAACCTATAAAAAAGTCTAGAATAAAGCAATTAAAAGAGAAAAAGCTCAAGGACAACAAGGATAAAAAAATAAATAAAAAATTAATTCATAAGCAAAACAAGAAACAGGGAAAAGCTGCAAAAAAACTTGCAAGAGAAGTGAAAACTAAGAAATATCAAATAAATAAACAAGGAGAGATTGCAAGGAAAAAGAGAATAAGACTTGCATTGTTATTTGTTGTGCTTATTTTTGGCTCGCTCTGTGTAAGAGTAGGATATATTCAGTTTGTAAAAGGTGATTGGCTTAAGCAAATGGCATATACACAACAGACTTTGGATAGAAAGATTAATCCTAAAAGAGGAACAATTTACGATTCGACAGGCAAGGTTGTACTTGCAACGAGTAGTAGTGTGGAAACTGTTACGGTTAATCCTTTGAATATAAGTGAAGAGAATAAAGAAAAGGTAGCAAAAAAATTATCTGAACTCTTTGAGCTTGATTATGATAAAGTTTTAAAGAAAGTTAAGAGAAGAACTGGAATAGAAACTATTGCAAAAAAGGTTGAAAAAGAGAAGACTGATCAACTTAGAATATGGCTTGAAGAACAGAAAATTAGTTCAGGAGTTAACATTGACGAAGACACAAAAAGGTTTTATCCTTACAACAATTTAGCTTCGCAGATAATTGGCTTTTGTGGCAGTGATAATCAAGGGTTAGCTGGAATTGAGGCAAGGTATGATTCTGAGCTTAAGGGAGAAAGTGGAAAAATTTTAAAGATGACTGATGCAAAAGGAATTGATATAAGCGATACTTCGGAGAGCTATGAACCAGCCAAGAATGGAAATGATTTGGTACTAACGATTGATGCAACTGTACAGGGAATTGCAGAAAAATATTTAAAGGAAGCTTGTATAGACAATGTGTGTACTGATGGTGGAAATATTCTGCTAATGAACCCTAAAACTGGAGATATTCTAGCAATAGCAAGTTATCCAGATTATAATTTAAATGATCCATATACGATTAATAATGATGAGCAAAAGGCAAATTGGGAGACGATGACTGCAACGGAAAGGTCTAATGCATTACAAGGAATGTGGAGAAACAAAGCAATATCAGATACTTATGAACCGGGGTCTACTTTTAAACTTGTAACTGCTTCAACTGCTCTGCAGGAAGGGATTGTAACAGAAACTGATAAGGAAGGAGAGTTTTGTTGTGTTGGATATATAGATGTGGCTGGTGTAAAAATGAAGTGTTGGAGATATTATAGACCACATGGTCCAGAATCCTTAAGAAAAGCTTTAATGAATTCATGCAACCCAGTGTTTATCGGGTTAGGAGGAAAAATAGGAGTAAAAAAATACTATGAATATTTGTCAAAGTATGGATTTTTAGGCAAAACGGGAATTGACTTACCAGGAGAAGCAGGAAGCATATTTTTGAAAGAATCAAAGGTGGGACCAGTAGAACTTGGAACAATAGCCTTTGGACAGAGATTTGAGGTAACACCAATTCAAATGATAACAATGGTTTCAACAATTGCGAATGGAGGCATTTATACACAGCCGAGAGTCGTAAAAGAAATAATAAACAGTCAGACAGGAGAACACACTAAAATTGCAACAGTACAAAAGGATAGAGTTATATCAGAGGATACATCAAAAAAAATGTTAAGCATGATGGAGAGTGTTGTGGCTGAAGGAACAGGAAAGAATGCACAAGTTAAAGGATATAGAATAGGAGGAAAAACTGGAACATCTGAAGATGGAGTAAATACAGGAAAATATGTAACATCATTTATTGGAACTGCACCAATAAATGACCCAGAAGTATGTATATTAATAACCTTGTACAATCCAACTGGCGAAGGAGGCCACCAAGGAGGTGGTGTTGCAGCTCCAATTGCTTCACAGGTATTGGGAGAGGTGCTTCCATATTTAGAAGTACAAAAGGAAAGTGAAGAGGAAGAAAAAATAGAAGTTGATGTTCCAAACATTGTTGGAATGACAAAAAAAGAAGCTAAAAAAACATTAGAAGATGTAGGACTTAACATAGATATAAAGGAAAATGATAATAGCAAAGATAAGGTAGAAAGCCAGATTCCAAAGGCAGGAATAAAAACAAAGCAGGGCACTTCTGTAATTGCATACCTAGAAGAATAATAAATTTACCATTACAGAAAATGATAAATGCAAACCTACAAAGTTGCAAATTTATTTTGAAAAAATTGCTATTCCTCTATACAAAAACAAATTTTAATTATATAATACTAATGGTAAATTAGCAACGATAGCAACTGCTATATGCTACAATTATTAATGGCCTAAAAAAGGCTACCTTTAGAAGGGAAGAATAAATATGAATTTAAAAAAGATTTTAGCAGGATTAGACGAAATTAAAGCAAAGGGAGAAATTGATAGAGAGGTTACAACGATAGAAAATGACTCTAGAAAAGTTGTTGAAGGTTCTATGTTTTTTGCAATAAAAGGATTTTCAACAGATGGAACTCAGTACATACAAAGTGCAATCGAGAAGGGAGCAAAGGTTATTTTAGTAGATGAACAAACTGATTTCAGAAGCTTAAATATACCACAAGATGTAACTCTTATTGTGGTAAAGGATGCAAGATATGCAATGGCAATATGCTCTTGCAATTTCTATGACAATCCATCAAGAAAGTTTAAACTAATTGGAGTTACAGGAACAAAAGGAAAAACAACAACAACATTTATGATGAGAGAAATATTCCAAAAGCAAGGAATTAAAGCTGGTCTTATTGGAACAATCGCAATTTACAGTGGAGATAAAAAGTTAAAAGATAGTGACAGAACAACACCTGAGAGCATAGAATTACAACAATTATTTGCTCAAATGTATGAAGATGGATGCAAAGTAGTAATAATGGAGGTTTCTTCTCAAAGCTTGAAACTAAACAGAGTAGCAGGCTGTGATTTTGATGTTGCAGTATTTACAAACTTCTCAGAGGACCACATCAGCGCGAAAGAACATCCAAACATGGAAGATTACTTTAATTCAAAATTAAAGTTATTCCAAATGTGTAAATGTGGCTTTGTAAATATAGATGATTTACATGTATGCAAAGTTCCAAAGCTATTCCCAGATAGTGATATAAAGACTTACGGAATTGATAATAGTTGCAATTTACTTGCAAAAGATATAACAATTACAAACTCTTATGTTGATTTTAAAGTAAAACTTGGAGATAGAAATGAGAGAGTAAAGGTTGGAATTCCAGGAAGATTTAGCGTATATAATAGCTTAGCTGCTATAAGTGTTGCACTAAAATTTGGTTGTGATCCTGAGACAATAAAAGAGGCTTTACTAGAAGTTCGTGTTCCAGGAAGATCAGAACTTGTAAATAATTCAAAGGATTTAACAATTATGATTGATTATGCACACTCTCCAGAAAGTTTATCAAATATATTACATGCAGTAAAATCATATACAAGAGGAAGAGTTATTTCTGTATTTGGCTGTGGTGGAGACAGAGATTCTGCCAAAAGACCTCAAATGGGTGAAATTTCTGGAATGATTGCAGATTTCACAATAATTACATCAGACAATCCAAGAACAGAAGACCCACAAAAAATAGTTGATCAAATTGAAGAAGGAATAAAAAAGACAAAAGGAAAATACACTGTAATAGTAGACAGAGTTGAAGCAATAAGATATGCAATTAACATGGCTAGCAAGAAAGATATAATTGTTCTTGCAGGAAAAGGACACGAACCTTATCAAGAGATAAATGGTGTAAAACATCCTTTTGACGAAAGAGTAATAGTAAACCAAATAATAAAAGGTGAATTATAAAATAAAACATAGATATAAAATCTAATAGGAAACGGGGAAGATAAAATGGCATACCAAATAAAAATACTTCTATTGGCATTTGCATTTGCATTTGTAATTTCGCTGATAGTAATACCAATTTTAAGAAGAAAGAAAATAGGACAACACGAAAGAGATGACGGTCCAAAATCTCATTTAAAGAAACAAGGAACGCCTACAATGGGTGGAATTATAATGATTATTACACTTTTAATAGTTGGAGGTGTACTTGTATTTGACTATTCAAAATCAGTAGCTGAATCTGAGAGAGTAGTTGCAAGAAATTTAATTCCATTGATTGCAGTTACAGTTGGCTTTGGATTAGTTGGATTCGTAGATGACTTCATTAAACTAGTGTTGAATAATACAAAAGGACTAAAACCTTCATTAAAAATGTTAGGATTACTTATTATTGCAACAATATTTATAGTTTATGTTACAAATGTAATGAAAATAGGAACAGACATAATAATTCCTTTTGCAAAAACCTTAATTACACTGCCAATATATGTGTATATACCATTTATGATAATTGTAATGCTTGCAACGACGAATGCAATAAATTTAACTGATGGTATTGATGGGCTTGCAACATCTGTTACAACAATAATACTAACATGTTTAACTGCAATAGGAATAATTACTGGAACAAAAGAAATTGTTATATTTGGAACAAGTTTAATTGGAATATGCCTAGCTTTCTTATTGTTCAACTTGCACCCTGCAAAAGTATTCATGGGGGACACGGGTTCACTACTTTTAGGTGGTGCAGTATCTGTAATGGCAATATATATGAAGATGCCAATTCTACTACTAATAATAGCAATAATACCTGTATTAGAAACACTATCAGACATAATTCAGGTTGCTCATTACAAGAGAACTGGAAAAAGAATCTTCAAAATGGCACCATTGCATCATCACTTTGAACTATGCGGATGGAATGAAAATACAATTGTTTCAGTGTTTAGTATAATAACACTAGTTGCATGTATAATCGGACTTGTAGCTATATAAAAACATATCGATAGATTAGTGCTTAATTTAATAATATAAGAACAAGAATAAAAATAGTTGATTTGAAAAAGTATTAACGATTAGACATAAATTTTGAAAGGAAAGAACGAATGCAAAATAATATTCAAAAAAGTAAGGGAAAGAAATTCTCTAGATTTATGAATAATAAAATGGACTTTATTCTATTGCTGACAGTATTGGTACTGTTAGCTTTAGGAGTTATTATGGTGCTTTCTGCAAGTGCACCATATTCATTATCTGTAACAGGAGAAAGTTACACATTTTTTATTAAACAATTTGGTTGTGCAATACTTGGAATTGCTATAATGCTTTTCTTATCAAAAGTAGACTATAGATTTTACAAGAAATTTTATTGGTTCGCTTATGTATTTTCTGTTGTAATTCTTCTTTTAGTTTTAGTACCAAAACTTGGAATTGAAGTAAAAGGAGCAAGAAGATGGATTAAATTACCTTTATTAGGACAGTTTCAACCATCAGAAATAACCAAAATAGGATTAATAATATTTTATGCAGGATATTTATCAGACCATAAGGATGATCTAAAAGATTTCTGGAGGGGATTTGTTAAGTCTGCAATTTTCTTAGCACCACCAATTGCAATATTATATTTTATACAGAACCACTTGAGCGTTTCTTTAGTTATATTAACTGTAAGCTCTGTTATGATGCTTATGGCAGGATGCAGAATTTTACACTTCCTGGCAGGAGGAGCCGTGCTCGCTGGTGGAATTGCATTGGTATTAATAAAGAAGTTATCTGGTGGAGGAGATGGAGGCTTCAGACAAGATAGAATTAAAACCTTCTTTGATCCATGGGCTGATGCAACAGGAACAGGATACCAGATGGTACAAAGCTTGTATGCGATTGGCTCTGGAGGATTGTTTGGAGTTGGATTAGGAAACAGTAAACAGAAATTTTTATACATACCAGAACCACAAAACGACTTCATATTTGCAATAGTTGCAGAAGAACTTGGATTTGTTGGCTGTGTTGCAATAATATTGTTATTTGCAATATTTATATGGAGAGGAATAGTAATATCTATGAAAGCTCCAGATATGTTTGGAAGCTTAATGGCAATAGGAATAACAACTCTTGTTGCAGTTCAAGTAGTAATAAATATAGCCGTTGTTACAGCGTCAATTCCAACAACAGGAATGGCTCTACCATTCTTTAGTTACCGGAGGAACAGCATTAATAATATTACTGTCATCGGTTGGAATTCTGCTAAACATATCAAGAGCAGGTTCAAAAGTATAAGAATGTAAAAACAAAATGAGAGGAAATAAATGATGAAAGTTGTAATTGCAGCAGCAGGTACTGGTGGACATATTAATCCAGGAATTGCAATAGCAAATAAAATAATGGAAAAAGAGCCAGACTCTAAAATTATTTTTATTGGAACACCAAGAGGACTAGAAAATGACCTTGTTCCAAGAGCTGGCTATGAACTAAAAACAATAGATGCTTATGGAATAAATAGAAAGATAAATTTAGATAATATAAAAAGACTGTACAAAACAACAAAATCAGTAGGAGAGGCTAAGAAAATTCTAAAAGAGTTTAAGCCAGATGTAGTAATTGGAACAGGTGGATATATATGTGTTTCTGTTGGAATAGCAGCCAACAGATTAAAAATCCCAATAGTTTTACATGAAAGCAATGCATTCCCAGGAGTTGCAATAAAGCTTTTATCTAAAAAGGCGAAGGCTGTTCTTCTTGGATTTGAAGATGCAAAAACAAGATTACCAAAGGCAAAAAATGTCGTGGTTACAGGAACACCTACTAAAATAAAAAGTTCAAAATTAACTGATGAGGAAAAAGCAAATTTAAGAAGTGCATTAATGTTAAAGAATGAACTACCACTTGTGCTTGTATTTGGAGGTAGCCAAGGAGCAAGAAGTATAAACAATGCAATTATTGGAATTATTGAAAATAAATTAAATAAAAATTATCAGATAATTTGGGCTGCTGGAAAAGGAAACTTTGAGAATATAAAACAACAAGCCAAATGTTAACACCGCTACCAGCTGCTTGACCAACAATTTCAGATGCTTCTTCTGCTTCTGTAAGCGTCATATCAAGACCACCAGTTACGTTAACGATAACATCTTCTGCTCCATCAATAGTTGTTTCAAGAAGTGGTGCAATGACAATAACAGAAATCTCTAATCTCGCAAAGCCCGCAATATTTATACCATTTCCATTTGCAACCGAAAATCACCAAGAATATAATGCAAGAGTTTTAGAAAAGGTCGGAGCTGCCAAAATAATATTAGATAAAAATTTAAATTATAAAAATCTTAACGATACTATTGAATTAATGGTAGAAAATAAAGAACAGCTAAAAGAAATGGGAAAAAAGGCTGGAAAGATTGCAAATACTAACGTTGAAGAAAATATCTATAATGAAATAAGAAATATTTTAAGTAAAAATTAGAAGAATAAAGTTAATGATTTGTCGAATAATGTCGAACACTGTCAAAAGTAGACGAACGATTTTCCTTGATATATACAGCATTTCGTGGTATTATGTATCTCCAAGGAGGAAATAGATATGTTAGACTTAAGAAAACTTTATGGAAAAGTTACTATAGAGGGAGAAGATTTTGAATATAATCAGCACCCTAAGCAACAAGAAAAAATATTTCTCGAATATTATAAAACAAAAAAAGCACAAACTAAAAACGAAAAAAAGTATGGAATAGAGGTAATTAAAAAAGAAGAAAACAAAAATGGAATTACAAGAGAAAAGACAGTAGAAAATGGAATATCAAATAATGAAAAAGTAATAGATAAATTATTGGAAATACTTATAGAAAATAAAGTTACTCCAATAACAACAAAAGATGTAATAACAGATTTGAAATTAGATCCTTCAATGATTTATAGTAGAATGTAAAAGGAATGATGCTACAATAAAAAGTGGCATCATTATTTTATTTCTATTATGAAATAATAAAAATAGCGAAAATTATAAATAAAAGAAAAAGTGTAGTGTTACAATAGATGTAAAACAAAATATAAAGAGGGACTTAATAGATATATAAATTTATAAGGTAGAAAAACAAAAAGAAAAACCTTTAAGTGAAAGGAAGAATATAATGGCTGATAAATTAATTATAGTGGAATCACCAGCAAAAGCTAATACAATAAAGAAATTCCTTGGAGGAAATACTAAGGTAGTAGCCTCTATGGGACATATAAGAGATTTACCAAAATCTAAAATGGGTGTAGATATAGAACATGACTTTGAGCCTGAATATATTAACATAAGGGGAAAAGGAGATTTAATAAAATCATTAAAGAAGGATGCAAAATCTGCAAATAAAGTGTATCTTGCAACCGACCCTGACCGTGAAGGGGAGGCTATTGCCTGGCACTTGGCACACATTCTTGAAATTCCAGAAGATAGTGTATGCAGAGTAACATTCAATGAAATAACAAAGGAAACTGTTCAAGAATCTATAAAGAAGCCTAGAACAATAGACATGAATCTTACAGATGCACAACAAGCGAGACGTGTTTTAGATAGAATAGTTGGTTACAAGATTAGTCCTCTTTTATGGAAAAAAGTAAAACCAGGACTTTCAGCAGGAAGAGTTCAATCAGTTGCAGTAAAAATTATTGTAGATAGAGAAAATGAAATAAGAAACTTCATTCCAGAAGAATATTGGAATATTTATGCTACATTGTTAGATGAAAAATCTAAGAAACAATTTGAAGCAAAATTTTATGGCAAAGATGGAAAGAAAATAGAACTTCATAAAAAAGAAGAAGTAGATGAAATATTAAAAAATATAGAAGACGGGAAATACATTGTAACTAATGTAAAGGAGGGAGAAAAGAAAAGAACTCCGGCACCACCTTTCACCACAAGTACAATGCAACAAGAGGCATCAAGAAAATTAGGTTTCACTTTAAAGAAAACAATGTCTGTTGCACAAGGATTGTATGAAGGGGTTAAAATTCCTGAAAAAGGAACAGTAGGTTTAATTACATACATGAGAACACATTCTACAAGAATTTCAGAAGAGGCAAGAGCTGCTGCAAAAGAGCAAATTACAAAAACTTATGGAGCAAGCTATTATGAAAATAGATATTATAAAAAGAGTAACGATGCACAAGATGCCCATGAAGGTATTAGACCAACATATATTTATATTACTCCTGAAAGTATTAAAGATAGCTTAACAGCTGATCAATATAAATTATATAGACTAGTTTACACAAGATTCTTAGCAAGCCAGATGTCTTCAGCCATTTATGATACAATAAATGTTGATATTGATGTGAACAAATATAATTTCAAGGCTAGCGGACAAAATCTAAAATTCAAAGGATTTATGACGCTCTATGTAGAAGGTAAAGATAATGAACAAGAAGATGAAGAAAGCACAACAATTCCAAAATTGAAAAATGGTCAAGAAGTAATAAAGAAAAAGTTGGATTCAAAACAAAGCTTTACTGAGCCACCTGCAAGATATACAGAAGCAAGCTTAGTTAAAGAACTTGAGGCAAATGGAATTGGAAGACCAAGTACGTATTCGCCAACAATTACAACAATATTAGAAAGAAGATATATACAAAAAGAGAAAAAGCAATTAGTTCCAACCGAATTAGGAGAAGTTGTAAATAAATTGCTAACTGAAAATTTTTTTGATATTGTAAATGTTGAATTTACAGCACAGATAGAAAACGAATTTGACCGTGTTGCTGAAGGAAAAGAAGAATGGAAACAAGTTCTTAGAGAATTCTATCCACAATTTGAACAGGAAGTTGAAAAAGTTGATAAAGAGTTAGAACATGTTAAATTAGAAGAGGAAGTTTCTGATGTAAAGTGTGATAAATGTGGAAGAAACATGGTTGTAAAAATGAGCCGTTATGGCAAATTTTTAGCTTGTCCAGGTTATCCAGAATGTAAGAATGTAAAACCTTTCGTGGTTACAATAGATGAGCCATGCCCGGTATGTGGAGCAAAAGTTCAAGTAAGGAAAACCAAGAGGGGAAAGAACTATTATATATGTGAAAATAATCCTGCAAGTTGCAACTATATATCATGGAACAAACCTAAAATAGGAGAAAAATGGACTCCTGATGAAAACATAAAAACAGAAGAAAAGAAAACAACTAGAAAGAGAAAAACAAGTACAACAAAAAGAAAAAAGCCAACGGCTAAAAAGAAGAAATAAAAGAACCCAGAGAGCAGTGTTAACTGCTCTCTGAGTTCTTTTCGCGAGGAAGTGGCACTTAAGATGTGCCGTCCTCTTGATGAATTTGCCTAAATTTAATAAACGTGAGCGGAGTAGCACCTTTTCTGGGCCGTTTCACGAACCATCCAATGGGGATCGTTTCTCAGAAGAAGTATTGTGTAGTCAGCGGTGCTTTTATTGCCTGCAACAAAGTTGCGAACGCGCCAGCTGGGGTCCCAGGCAAGCCTGTCGAGAGTAATCTTGTCTGAATGTATATTTGCGGCGAGAAAACGTTTGACCAATTCGTCAGGGTCGTTTCTCATGTTGTGTAAAGTTTGTGTGTATGTGTTAGGGTGCTTTGCTACATTCCGGCGGATTCTAACATCTGGATCGCGAGATAAAAAGTCGAGTGATGAACCACGCAAAATCTGAATCTGTGACGCGGCAAACCTTAAGTCACGGTTGGAACTCCTTGCCAAGCTATCGAGTTGGTCGGCGTTCATGTCAGGGATAAATAAGCTACTCATAACGTTTGTGTTAGACATTTTAAAACCTCCTATAATCATGGGCTGTTAAATTAAAACGTATGTTTAAAAAAAACACACAAATTCTAACTATATTATAGTACAAAATAACGATTATGTCAACTTTTGGAAAATTTCAAGAAATTAAAAAAGTATTTAAGAGATTTTAATAAACTTTCAAAACTTTTCCATAGGCCTTAGAAATTTTAAGAAGGGCTCAAAATTTTTAAAAATGAAAAATTTTAACAAGCTTTGAAGAAATTGCAAATAAGTTTTTCAAAAACTACATAAAACATTCTACTTTTAGCCTTACAATGATTGCTTATTTTTTGAAAATGATGTATAATAGATAATCAGTAATAGGT
>OGMF01003080.1_pt1 | contig 13088 bp, 13 predicted proteins | sample 1572921 | NCBI WGS metagenome assembly OGMF01 (sample SAMEA2581919, study PRJEB24529) | metagenome | biome: Human gut stool | place: China | collected 2011
CCCGCCGAGCGGCGTCGAAAGATCGCGCTGATAGCACCAGTCAAACGGATCGCCGCCGAGCTCTTCGGCGCGAAGATAGGGCAGCGTCGGCTCGTCATACGCTTCGCTGTAAGGTGAGCCGCTCCCCACTGAAACGATCAGCATGAGCGGCAGCACGCTCATCACGATGCCGAACAGCCGGTTCAACCTCGCCCAGCGGTTGCGCTGCATCTTCTCCGTGCGCTCGCAGTCCTCCATCGCGCGTTTGAGCGCGCGCATTTCCCGTCGCTCCTGCGCGTCGCTGAGCAAGGCGAGAAAACAACTCAGGAGCAGCGCGATAATCTGGAGCGCTGCGCTCTTTGTCATCGTGATGAGCGATAGGATTGGCAGTTTCGGAAGGTATGCAAGGATGTAGACAATCACGGCAAACGACGCAAGAGAGACCAGCGGCAGAAAATAGCTGCCTCGCATCTTTTTGCGCAGCCGCCGGTAGGCGTAGCTATCCGTGCAGGGGCGCGGCGAGGGCGCACGCGCACTCATACCTCCGCGCCAGATATAAAAGATGCCGTCCTTCGTCCGGCAGACATAGTCCCAGCCCATCTGGGCGCGTGTTTCGCGCGTCCGCTTGTCGGGGTCGGCATCGTCCAGCGCGGGTTCGAGGTGATAGCGGCATTCGCGCGGCTCACCGATCACAAATTCATCTCCGCGCAGGAGCAGCTTACCCTCCGCCGCACGCTCGGAAAGCCATTGCTCGATGCCGCGCGGATCGTAGGCGCTGACCTTGAAGTGAATGCTCTTGGTCTTGGGCTCGTCGGCTTCGGCCGCCGTGGTCTCGTTCTTCTCCGGAAACTCCGTTGCTTCGCGCAGGTTTTCGTCCATCTGCGTCCACTCCCCCCTTTTTCTCTATGCAGAGTATAGAGGAGTGCGCGGATTTTTTCAAGCACGTTCAGCGAGCATTGGGAAAAAGTGCGCGCAAGTTTATTGTTACATCGCAAAAAGGCAGGAAATTCCTGCCTTTTTGCGCTTCACAGAAGGATCGGCTGAAGCTGTCTCCCCGCCATCGCCGCCTCGAGCGTCGGCATGATCTTACGGAAGTCTGCAATGAGCGATGTGGGCTTTTCCGCAGCATTATCCTGCCCGAAGGGGACAAAATAGTAGTTTTTTCGGTTCAGGAGCGTGGCGATGTTCGCGGCGCTTGCGGAAAGCCCATCGTTCGTCGCCAGCGCGAGCACCACGGGCTTGCCGTTTCGAAGGTGTCCCTTCGCCGCCATCGTCACCGGCCCGTCCGTGATGCCGTGGGCAAGCTTAGCAAACGTATTGCCCGTGCAGGGCGCGATGACGAGCGCCTCCATCGCCCCCTGTGGGCCGAGAGGCTCCGCCTCCACGATATTTCGCACGGCACGGCGCCCCGCGACAGCCTCCACGCGCGTCACAAAGTCCTCCGCCGTGCCGAAGCGCGTCGAATACTTCGCCGCGTTTTCCGACAGAATCGGCACGATCTCGTGCTCGCGCGCGATGTCCTCGTAAATTTTCAGCAGCCCGGGGTGGTTGCAGAACGAGCCGCAAAAAGCAAATCCGATTTTCATGTATCCTCCTCCATGAGTCGCGTCAACGTTTTTTGAATGGCACGCGCCGCTGTCTCCGGCGCAACGCGCCCCGGCAGTCCCGGCGCGCGCAGATAGGAAAGGCGCAGTCTTTCCACCGCGTCCATGTCAAAGCCGCTCGCACCCGCAAGCTCGATGAGCAGGCAGTCTCGCGGAAGCTCTGAGAGCAGCGCCTCGTCCAGCACCTGGTGCGGCACGGTGTTGAACACCACGCGGAATACCCCCAGCGTACCGGAAAGCCGGTTTGTGTGCAGCGGCGCATAGCCGAAGGCGTCGATCCACGCAAGGTCGGAACGCTTGCGCGCACTGACGCTCACCTTCGCCCCCAGCGCGTGCAGGTCGTGCGCAAGCACCTTTCCGATGCGGCCAAAGCCCACGACAAGGCAGGGCGTACCATGCAGCGTGACGCTTGTATGCTTCATCGCCGTTTCGATCGCGCCCTCCGCCGTTGGGACGGCGTTGCGCACGCTCAGTTCCTCTACGGCAAAATAGTCCGTGATGTGCAGCCCCAGCGCGTCCGCGAGCGCCATCGCCTCCCCGCTCACGTTTCCGGCAAAGATCCGATGCTCCGGCCGCAGTGCGCGAAAAAGGCGTTCGGTCGTCAGCTCCGTGCCGCTTAAGTATCCGTTTTTCTCCATTGGCAGCGGCAGGACAATGACCTGCGCCTTCAGCGCATCGCACAGCGCCTGTGGGTTCGGCGCGCCGGAAAGCTCCCACGAGCAGACCTCGTACCCATCCGCCGCCATCATCTGCGCGAGCAGGCGCATCCGCTGATCGCCGCCCAGGAATGCTATCGTCTGATCCATCTCATTCCCCCTTTTCCATAAAGGGTATGCGCGATGCGGCCGGAAGTTTCCTCTCTGCGTGTCGTCCGTGCATTTGCGCCTGCACCCGTGAGGCGCAAAAAAGGAGCCGTTTCCGATTTGGAAACGGCTCCCCACTCTGTTTAGTTTTCCTCCGGCAGCAGGATACGAATGGTCGTCCCCTTGCCCTCCTCACTCTGAAGTGTCACCGTGCCGCGGTGATACTGCACGGCGTGCTTGACGATGGAAAGGCCGAGTCCCGTACCGCCGCTTGCCTTCGAGTGGCTCTTGTCCACGCGGTAAAAGCGCTCGAAAATGCGCTCCTGATGCTCCGGTGCAATGCCGATGCCCGTGTCGGAGACGGAGACGACCGCCTTGCCGTCCTGTTCGCCGACGGTCATCTTCACGCTACCGCCCTCAACATTATATTTGATGGCGTTGTCGCAGAGGTTGTAGATGACCTCGTACAAAAGCCGCCGTACTCCGTCAAGGCAGACCATCTTTCCCTCGACGGTGACAGAGACGTTCTTCTCCGCCGCCGCGGTTTTGAGATCGTCCGCCGCCTCCTGCGTCAGCTGTAACAGATCGACCGTTTCGCGCGGCATGACGTCGCCCTCGTCGAGCTGCGACAGGCGAATGATATCACCGATGAGCGTGACAAGGCGCTGCGCCTCCTTGCGGATATGCCCGATAAAGCGGGGAACGTCCTCCTGCTTCACCATACCGTTTTCCAGCAGTTCCGCGCTGCCGATGATGCCCTGAAGCGGGGTTTTGAGCTCGTGGGAAACATTCGCCGTAAATTCCCGGCGCGTCTGCTCCGCCGTTTCGCGCTCGGTAATGTCAAACGCCAGCAGCACCGCACCCACCGCCGCGCCGATGCGGCTGACGTCGAACTGCCAGATCCTGCCGCCGCGCTCCACACGCGCTTCACTGTGGCCTTCCTCCATGGCGTCCTGAATGGCAAGACTCACATCATGGCTGCGGTCGATGGTCAGGAAGTCCTGCCCGATACAGCTTTCGTCTGCGCCAAAAAGCTTTTCCGCCGCGGGGTTGATGCTCAGCACGCGCTCCTTCTCATCAAGCAGCACAAGGCCCTCGCGCATGCTGCCGGTGATCTGCGAGAATTCCGTCTGCTGGCGCTGCAGCTCGCCCATCTGCTCGTCGATCTGCCGGTGCTGACGGTTGATGCGCCCGAGCAGCGGGGCAAGTTCCTCATAAGCATCGTTTTCAAGCGGATGCTCAAGGTCAATTTCATTGAGTGGTCTCACAATGCGGCGCGAGAGGCTCTTTGCCAGAACGCCGGAGAGGATCAGCGCCACGATCAGCACCACCAGGATGGGCTGTATCATGCCGACAAGCAGTACGCCTGCCGTCGCGCGGCTGATGGAAATGCGCAGAACGCTCCCATCTGAGAGCTTTTGCGCGCTGTACATCGTTTTTTGCAGCAGCGTGGAGGAATAGCGCGAGCTTTCGCCCTCGCCGTATTCGAACGCACGCTTCACCTCTTCGCGGTCGGCGTGATTCTCAAGGCTCTCCGCATCGGTCTCCGTGTCGAAGATTACCGCGCCGTCCGGCGCGATCCATGTCAGGCGATAGTGTCCGGAGGAGAGTTTTTCGAGATAGTCCGTCCCGTTTGCCTCCACAGCGGCAGCAGCAAGCGCCAGTTCATCATGCAGCTGCTTTTTTTCGACGCTGCCGAAATATTCGTACAGGCAGCCCATGATGACAAGCAAGCTCGCCAGCAGCACCGTTCCGGCCACCGCCAGAATGGAACGGAAGATTTTTTTGGTCATGCCTTTCCCTCCATGCGGTAGCCCACGCCGCGCACGGTCTCGATCTTTTCACCGTAAGCACCAAGCTTCTGCCGCAGCGTACGAATGTGCATATCTACCGTGCGCGTCTCGCCGCAGTAGTCGATCCCCCACACATCGGCCATCAGCTGGTCGCGCGAAAACGCCGTGCCGGGATGCGAGAGGAACAGCCGCAGCAGTTCGAACTCCTTATAAGTCAGCGTGATGTTTTCGCCGTCCGCCGTGACGGTGCGGCTCTCCTCATCCAGAACAAGTCCGCCCAGGCGACGCTGCTGTGGCACGCTCCTGGCTCCGCAGCGCCGCAGCACCGCCTTGACGCAGGAGACCAGCTCCATCACGCCGAACGGCTTGACAAGGTAGTAGTCCGCGCCCAGATCAAGGCCGCGGATCTTGTCGTACTCCGCGCCCTTGGCCGTCGCCATGATGACCGGGATATCGGAAAATGCACTGTCCGCGCGCATGCGGCGCAGCAGTTCCATTCCGTCGATGCCGGGAAGCATCACGTCCAGCACGACCAGTTCCGGTCTTTCCGTGCGCAGCGCCTCCCAGAACGACGTGCCGTCTTCAAAGCCTCTTGCTTCAAAGCCGGTCGATTGCAGGGCATATACCTCAATATCGCGAATGCTGGCGTCATCTTCCACGCACCAGATCATCGTTCACCCCTCCTTATGCTCTCCTGTCACAGAGAAAATGACCCACTCGGCAATGTTCACCGCATGGTCACCGATGCGCTCAAAGTACTTGGCGATCATCAAAAGGTCGAGCGCAAATTCACCGTCGGTGGGATCCTGCGCAATGCGCTCGATGAGTCCCTTCTTCACGCGGGTGAAATAATCGTCCACCACATCATCTTCGGCGATGACCTGCTCGGCAAGCGCCGTATTCTGCCGGACGTAGGCGTCCACGCTTTCCGTTACCATTTTAATGGCGGAGCGCGCCATTTCCCGCAGCAGCGCGCTGTTTTCCGCACCGCGCCCACCGAGGAAGGTGACAATCTCTGCGATATCCTCGGCCTGATCGCCGATGCGCTCCATATCCGTGATCATTTTGAGCGCCGCCGAGATCTGGCGAAGATCCTTTGCAACAGGCTGCTGCTGCAAAAGGAGCTTTAAGCACAGCGATTCGATCTCGCGCTCCTTGCGGTCGATCTCCTCATCGAGCGGCGCAACGCGCGCAGCCAGTTCCGTGCTCCCTTCAGTGAGTGATTGCGCCGAAAGCGCGATGACCTCCTCGCACAGCGCGCCCATCTCAATCAGCTCGCGGTTGAGCAGCGCAAGCTGTTCATCAAACCGGCTTCTCATCAGCCAAACCTCCCCGTGATGTAGTCTTCCGTCCGCTTGTCCTGCGGCTGGGAGAAGAGCTTTTCCGTCTCGCCGTACTCCACAAGCTCGCCGAGCAGGAAAAACGCCGTGTGATCGGAAATACGCACCGCCTGCTGCATATTGTGCGTAACGATGACGATGGTATAACGATCCTTGAGCTCCATGGCGAGTTCCTCGATCTTCGAAGTCGAAATGGGATCGAGCGCGCTCGTCGGCTCGTCCATCAGCAGCACCTCCGGCTCGACTGCAAGCGCGCGGGCGATGCACAGTCTCTGCTGCTGGCCGCCGGAAAGACCCAGCGCATTCTTTTTAAGGCGGTCTTTGACCTCGTCCCAGATGGCCGCCCCGCGCAGCGACTGCTCCACGATCTCATCGAGCTTGGCTCTGCTCTTCACGCCGTGCGTGCGCGGGCCGTAGGCGATGTTGTCGTAAACACTCATGGGGAAGGGGTTGGGCTTTTGAAAGACCATTCCCACCTGACGGCGCAGTTCGCTCACATCGACGGACGGTTCAAAAATATCCTCACCCTTATATTTGATGCTTCCCGTGATCTTCACATCGGGGATCAGGTCGTTCATGCGGTCAAGCGTTTTGAGAAACGTCGATTTGCCGCAGCCGCTCGGGCCGATGAGCGCCGTGATGCTCTTTTCGGGAATTTCGATATTGATATCCTTGAGTGCCTGATGGCTCCCGTACCACAGGCACAGATCCTGCACAGAAAGGATACTGTTCATCGTTCTCTTTCCTCTTTCAATACGTCTTCAAAGGCGAGACTGTACCAATGTGCTTCGCCGCGTTTTACTGTTTTCTGCACGCAGTCGTCGCAGAATTTTGCTGCATCTTCGAGTGCGCGCGGCATCGTTTTGCCATTCATCAGTGCGCCGCAGAGGGCAGAGGCGAACACATCGCCCGTGCTGTGCAGCGTCTGCGGAATGCAGGGTCTGAAAATTTCCGTATATTCCCCGTCCAGACGCGCACAGTAGCCGATCTCCTCGCCGCGGCGAACACCGGTGATGATAACATTCTCCACGGGGAGCTTTTCAAGCAGTTCATTCATGTCCGTGTCCATCGAGCAGCCTGCAAGGAGTGCCGCCTCCGTGTGGTTGGGCGTGATGAGCCGGGCCGCCTTGCAGAGTGTGCGCATCGCCTGCACGTATTCCTCCGAAAAGCAGCCGTAGAGCGCGCCGTTGTCGCCCAGCACCGGGTCGACAACGATCAAGGTGTCCTCGCCGCCAAAATCGCGCAGAAAGCTTTCCGCAAATCGAATCTGCTCCGCCGAGGCGAAAAAACCGGTGCAGATGCCGTCGAATTTGACGTCGAGTTTCTTCCAGTGTGCGGCAAAGGCCTTCATCTCGTCCGTCATGTCCCGCATGACGTAATCGCCGAAGCCGCTTGCCGTATGTGTGGATAAAATCACCGTCGGCAGCGGAACGGTCTCCACCCCGCAGGCAGAGAGAATGGGCATGGCAACGCTCAGCGAGCACTTGCCGAAGCACGACAGATCGTTTAACAGCGCCATGCGCTTCATACCGCTTCCGTTGACGGGTCGAATCATTGTTGTTTCCTCCTGAAATAGCTGCCGACGAGTGCCGCGGCCAGATTAATGAGCATGGTCAGCAGCATCAAGATGGCTGCGATGGCGAACACCAGTCCCGTATCGCTCGACTCCTTGGCGTAAAAATAAAGTGCCACGGTGAGCGTCGCACCCGCGTTGTGCAGCCCCTCCCAGAAGCCATAAAGCATGTGCGCAGAGCCCGCCGTAAAGAGCAGCGCCGCCGATTCGCCGAGAATGCGGCCGACCGACAGAATACAGCCGGTCACAACGCCGTCCACGCAGCTTGGCAGCACCACCGTGCGAATGGTGCGCCATTTGCCCGCTCCAAGGCCGAAGGCTCCCTCGCGGTAGCTCTGCGGCACGGTTTTGAGACTCTCCTGCGTGGTGCGCATGATGGTCGGCAGGTTCATGATCGTAAGCGTCAGTGCGCCGGCAAGAAGCGACGTGCCGTTTTTGCAGAAGATCAGCATACCGACCAGGCCGTAGATGATCGAGGGGATACCCGAAAGCGTTTCCGACGCATATTCGATGGCGGAGACAAGCTTTTTATTCGCGGCGTATTCGTTCAAATAGATCGCCGCGCCCACGCCGAGCGGCAGCACGATCAAAAGCGTTGCAATGACGATATAAAGCGTGCTCAGAATGTCCGGCAGGATGCCGACGCGGTTTGCAAGATAGCTTGGCGCGGTGGAGAGCATCTCCCATGTGATGTTTGGAATACCATTGCCCAATATATATCCAATCATAAACAGAACGAGCGCACAAGTCAATACTGCCGCGGCTCCCATGAGCGCATGCATCAGGATAATATAGGCCCTGCGGCGGGCCGAAGCACGGGCTTTGAGCATTCAGTCTCCCTCCTTGTTGCGCTTTAAAAAGAAATTCAACGCCGCATTGATGAGCATGATGAAAAGATACAGCACAAGCGCGATGGAAAAGAGCGCCTGACGCTGCAAGCCCGAGGAATAGGACATCTCGCTTGCGACGGCCGTGGTGAGAAATCGGACGCTTTCAAAAAGCGAGGGCATGTTCGGCGCGTTGCCCGAGACCATCATCACCGCCATCGCTTCGCCGATGGCGCGGCCGACGCCGAGCACGACCGCTGCGGCGATGCCGCTCTTCGCTGCCGGAACGGAGACGCGAAAATAGGTCTCGATCGGCGTTGCGCCCAGTGCGAGCGAGGCGTCCTCGTACTCCTTCGGCACCGCGTCGAGCGCGGTGACGCTCACCTTGATGATCGACGGCAGGATCATCACCGCCAGCACGAGGATCGCCGCAAGCAGGCTCGCGCCATCTGGCAGATGAAAGGTCTTGCGAATGGCGGGCACCAGCACCAGCATGCCGACCAGGCCGTAAACCACCGACGGGATCCCCGCAAGCAGGCTCACCGCGCTGTTGAGCGCACGCTTCACGCCCTTGGGCGCGACCTTGGAAAGGTATACCGCCGTCAGAAAGCCGATGGGCACGCCGAGGACGATCGCACCCGCCGTGCCGTATACGCTCGTGAGAATGAAGGGCAGGATCCCGTAATGCGGCTGTGCCGCCGTGGACTCCCACACCTTCCCCGTCAGAAACGCGCCAAGGCCGATCTTCCGGATGGCAGGAATGCCGGAAGTCACGAGATAGACCGTGATGAGCAGCACGCAGCCCACCGTGATGAGGCCGAGAATGAGAAACATACCGTGAATGACGGCTTCCCATATTTTTTTCTTCTGTGCCATAAGTCGTTTCCTCTTTACCCGGTCAGGGAGGCGGTTTTCACCGCCTCCCTTCAGATGGTTCACTGTTAGTTTGCTGCGACTGCACCGGCATTGGCAATGATATCGGCAACCTCAGGGGAGATCGCGTAATCGAAGAAGGCCTGTGCCGCGGGGGAAAGCTCGGTGCCTTCCTTCGTCACAAGGACGAAGGGACGCTGCACAACATAGCTGCCGTCCTTGACCGTTGCCTCGCTTGCCTTCACGCCGCCGACGGTCAGCGCCTTGACGCTCTCGCCCACTGCGGAGAGGGAGGCATAGCCGATGGCATTGGGGTTCTGGGACACGGTGTTGATGACATCGCCCGTGGAAGTCAGCTCCTGACGGTAAGCACAGGCGTCCTTGGTGCCGGTGATGGACTCAAAGCCGTCGCGCGTACCGGAGCCTGCCTCGCGGCCAATAAGTACGATCTCGGCAGTGTAGATCTTGGCGATGGTATCCACGTCAAGGTCGGAAACGGGGTTCTCGGGACTCACGACAATGGCGATGCCGTCGTAGGCAAGCACGGTCTCCACAAGGCCGGAGGCCTTTTCATCGTCCTTGAGCGCACGGCTCGAAAGGCCGATGTCGCAGCGTCCCTCGGTAACGGCCTGAATGCCGCTGCCCGAACCGGTGGGGTTGTAGGTGAACTTCACGTCCTTGTTGGCGGCCATGAAGGACTCACCGAGGGAGTTGATGACTTTTTCCATCGAGGTCGAGCCGTCGGTCGAAACGGTGCCGGAGAGCGCCGCGGTGGTGCCGCCTTCCTCGCCCTTGTTGTCATCAGAGGCATTGTCCTTGCTGCCGCAGGCGGTCAGCATACTCAGCGCCATGACAGCAGTCAGTGCAAGAGTAAAAAACTTTTTCATTTAAAATACTTCCTTTCGTTTTTTCATGGATCTTTTTCCTTGCTACAGTTGCCATCATAAAAGCGGGTTGTAAAATCAAAAAGTCTGCTTTTGTAAAATCACTGTAAAGGGCAAAAAAGGACGTTTCCCAATAGAAAACGTCCTTTTTTGAGCATTTTTCTCTTTACGTCCAATAGCTAAAATTCGTGATCTCATATTCTGCCGTGCGTTCGCCCGCGGCGTCGTAGGCCGAGAGCACAAAGCGGTCATACTCCCCGTCGCTGCGCGGCTTTTCGTCCAACCGATAGGTGCCGAGGAAATACCGCCGCCCGCCATCTTCGATCAGCTCGTCCACGGGGTAGACGCATCGTGTCTGATAAACATAATCCTGCATCTCCCCGTCCCACTTGTCCCGGCGCATCTGACAGATCTCCACGCGCGCAACGCTGCTGTCGTCGATGCGCCCGAACAATTCCAGCGTACCCTGTTCGCCGTGCGGCCACCGGCTGCACCCGCCAGCTTGAAAGGTTTCCCCGTCCGAACAGTCAAGCAAGGTGCCGTTTGCTTCCTGCCAGAAAAGGCCATGGCGATCGACTTCCGCGCACAAAAGTGCATTCTCTCCCGCCATCAGGTAATACCGCCGCCCCGCCTGCGTGCCGCAGGACGCCACAACGTGCGTTTCCTCATAGATGCCATGGAACTCTTCCAGCATGTGTACCGCCATCATCGGCGTAAGCTTGGCGTCTGCAAGGAAGAGGTACAGTACTGCCGCACAGAGCATCACCGCAGCGGCGCGCAGCGCGCGGTGCAGACGAGAGGTCTTCCGTTTGATTTTTTTCATGTCTGCACCACCCTCTCCGGCAGTGGGATCTCCACCTCAATGCGCTCGCCAAGGCGGTCATAGATGAGCGTTATATAAGTATCGTCCGGCGCAATGGGTACGTAATGCTCCGCAGTATGCACCCAGAGCGTGCCGCTACAGCCGCCGCAGCTCGAATACCCATACTCACTGCCTTCAAAAAACACCTCGCCGCGCTGATTCTCCAGTCGCAGCTCCTGCAGCAGCCGCTTGTAAACGACACCGCCCGGAATGCGGTCGTAGCCTCTCATCTGCACCACGGCAAGCTGCGCGCCCCGGATCTGATCATACGCTATGCCTGTAGAGACCCTGTCCACGCATACAATATCATTTCCGATGGGAATTTGCACATTCAGTGTCTCGCTGCCCCACAGCTCGATCCAGTGAAATCTCTGCTCGCGTGTCCGGTAGCGGTCGCTGTCGGAAAAGCGCGGCGACTTGACCATCTCATTTGCGATCAGCACGCACAGCACCGCCGTTACCGTGACCATCAGATAGCGTGCGAGCACCAGCCACCAGCCGCGATAGCAGCGGCGCAGCGCCCGCCCCGTCTCCTCGGGGTCGCCCATCAGCATCACTGCGCGTTCGCCGGCCTCGTCTTCCCCGTAACCGAGCGCCGTCAGCGCCTCGGCATGATCCTCGATATGTCCGGAAAGCTCGGCACGCAGATCGCGTGCCTCGCCGCTCGTCAGCCGTCCGACCTGCGCGAGCACGCGGTCACAATACTCGTTTCTATCCATAGCCTCACCCTTTTACGCAAAGTGCAGCACGGCGTTCACCGCCCCGGAATACTCCCGCCAAGATGCTTCCTCTTCCGTGAGCGCTGCGCGCCCGGCGCGCGTGAGGTGATAGTATTTGCGCACGCGGCCTGTAGGCGCAGTCTTTTCATAGGCCTCCACATAGCCCTCTCGCTCCATGCCGTGCAGCACGGGATAGAGCGTCCCCTCCTTCATTTCGAACACATTGCTGGAGCGGCGCGCCAGCTCCAGAATGATCTGATAGCCGTACATATCCTCGCACGCGAGCAGCTTGAGCAGCAGAAGCTGCGTGTGGTCAATGCTCTTTTTCTTCATCTCGCACCTCCTGTAATACATAGAGTCTCTATGCTTATAGTATACATAGAATATCGAGGTATGTCAATCCCAATTGTAAACACTTGTTCATTTTCTTAACAAACCCTGAACTTTACCTCTTGCACATTCGCGGCCTATAATTAAAATGATAACTTGCAAATCGGCGGGACTCTTTCACCGCCCCATCGCATCGACATGAAAAGAGGGGTTCCCAATGAAAACATATCAGGCTGGCATCGACGTAGGCTCCACCACGGTGAAGCTCGTTGTTCTGGACGAAAACGGAAACATGATCTTCGGGCAGTATCAGCGCCATCTTTCCCACACGCAGCGCGCACTGTCCGACCTGCTCAAGCAGGCGCACAAGGTACTCGGTGAATGTGCGCTCTCTCTGCGCGCCACGGGTTCCGGTGCGATCAACCTTGCCAAGGCGCTCGGCGTGCCCTTCGTGCAGGAGGTCGTGGCCGTAGCGCAGGCGCTGGAGCGCGCCGCGCCGCAGGTAGACGTTGCCATTGAGCTCGGCGGCGAGGACGCCAAGATCATTTACTTCAAAGGCGGGCTGGAAGAACGCATGAACGGCGTCTGCGCCGGCGGCACCGGCTCGTTCATCGACCAGATGGCTGCTCTTTTGCAGACCGACGCCTCGGGGCTTGACCGCGAGGCCGCGCACTATCAGCAGATCTATCCCATTGCCGCGCGCTGCGGCGTATTCGCCAAGACGGACATTCAGCCCCTCATCAACGAGGGCGCGACGAAAGCCGACCTCGCCGCCTCGATCTTTCAGGCGGTCGTCAACCAGACGATCTCGGGTCTTGCCTGCGGCAAGCCGATCCGCGGTCACGTTGCATTCTTGGGCGGGCCGCTGCACTTCCTTCCCCAACTCAAGGCCGCGTTCATCCGCACGCTGAAGCTGACGGACGAAACGACCATCGACCCCCAAAACTCCCATCTCTTCGCCGCCACGGGCGCGGCCATCGACGAAACGCCCGCCGAGGCGCAGCCGCTCAGCATGCTTATCAGGCGGCTTGACAGCGGCGTGCAGATGGACTTTGAACTAAAGCGCCTGCCGGCGCTCTTTGCAGACGAAGCTGATTTGGAAGCCTTCCGCGCGCGCCACCACACGGCAGTTGTGCCGCGCGGCGACCTCGCCGCCTACGAGGGCGACTGCTTCCTCGGCTTCGACGCTGGCTCGACCACGACGAAGCTCGCGCTCGTCGGCACGCAGGGCGAGCTGCTCTATTCGTTCTACGCGAACAATCAGGGCAATCCCATCAAAACTGCCATGCAGGCGGTACATACGCTGCGCGAGGCGATGCCAGCGGGCGCGCACATCGCGCGCTCCTGCTCCACCGGCTACGGGGAAACGCTGCTCAAGTCCGCCTTCTCGCTCGATGAGGGCGAAGTAGAGACCATCGCCCACTGCACCGCCGCGTCGTTTTTCGATCCAAAGGTCGACTGCGTGCTCGACATCGGCGGGCAGGACATGAAGTGCATCAAG
>OGMF01003082.1_pt1 | contig 13071 bp, 11 predicted proteins | sample 1572921 | NCBI WGS metagenome assembly OGMF01 (sample SAMEA2581919, study PRJEB24529) | metagenome | biome: Human gut stool | place: China | collected 2011
TAAGCAAATTAAAATAAATATGGGGTATTAGCTCAGTTGGCAGAGCACTTGACTTTTAATCAAGTTGTCCGGGGTTCGAATCTCCGATGGCTCACCAAAACAAGATTATACGAACTTTTACTTTTACAAAAATGTTTTTGTGATAACAAGGTATGTATAGTCAAAAAGAAAAGCGATTTGGAATTAAGTTTCCAAATCGCTTTTGCGTTATACAAATAAAAATCAGCTAATTTAGCATCATGCTTGATTAGCTGATTTTTAACTTTACAGATATTTTTCTAAAATGGCTTTTTTCTGTTCAGATAATTGTTTGATTTCGTCTTGAATGTTTTTGATTTCCATTTCTATTGTTTCAATTTCAGCAACGATTTCTTTTTGTTTATCCAATGGTGGTAACGGAACTCGTATAGACTTTATAGTTGGTAAAGTAAGTTCTATTTGACCGCTTTGCCCGTTTGCCATAGCTTCTATATTTTTAAAACCTATATTTGCTAAAGCATACATTATATATTTAGGAGTTGCTTTTGAGTTGTCAATTCTAACAATAGTAATATGACTATCGACAACAAAATCTCCATCTAAATCAAACAATGTAACTCTACCAGCAGTTCCCACACCTGTAGAATTTATTAATATATCACCTTTTTGTAAATTGCGTTCATCAGAAACAAAGCTTTCTGCAACATAATATTTTTGCGAAAAATCAAAATCGCTATAGCCTCTTGCTTGACCTGACTTAATTATTTGTATATTTGATGTGCCATATTTTGCTGATTTTCCGCGTTGTATCATAACAGCAATTTTTTCTATGCGTTCATCTGCATATGCAAAGTATTTTTCCTGCATTATAGAATTTTTTAATATATTTAATTTTCCCGTTTGATTTTTTTCAATTTCTTCAATATATTCAAATTCTTTAACTATTTTTTGTTGTATTTCCATTGGAGGAAAAGGAATTTTAATATCGCATATGCTATCATTTAAATTTTTAATATTTGAACCTTTATTTTTGCTTATTTCGGTTATATAATCACGAAACATTTGTGAAGACAAAACACAATATACATATTTCATTGATATATTATCTTCTTTAGATAAACCATTGTTTTTTCTAAGCATGCCCATGAATCCGCCTGCAAAATATGGCATATCCTGTTCTATGTACGCAACTTTTCCAACATGATTGACACTTCCGCTTGAAACGCTAATAAATATATCATCTCTTTTTAATTTTGCTGAATCACTAAGAACAACGCTATCATTCAGATATATTTCTTTAACAACTTTTAATTGGTTATTTATTGTAATATTATCAGCAGTTAGAATTATATTCTTCGTTTTTTGATAAACTTGTTCGAGTTTGTCATATGTTACCCCCTTATCCAAATGTATCTTTTTACCAAGTTTGGTTAATGGATATTTTGTATTAAAGTGCAATTTTACATCTGACCTTAGGTCAATAGTTTTTTCAAAGTTTATATTTTTAAATTCTATTAAATCGTATGTGTTTATGAAGGATATATTATCTTTTAGGCATTCATCAGTATTATAATAATTGTTTGTAAATGCAGCGTAAATATAACTATTTGCTTTTTCGGGATTTAATGGGTTTTCTTCATCATAAAGCTTTGTACCATTGGGGAGCATTTTAATTCCCTCGTGTCCTCTGCGCTTTGAAAACTCGTAACCCAAAAATTCTTTTTCAGCTTGCTTTTCACCAATTTTTGTAATAACAGTTTTTTGCGTATATGTAAGAAGAAAATATAAAATTTTATCTTTTTCAATTTCATACACTTTATCAAAGAACATTTTTTCAAGTTTGTTATGTTGTTCATCATCACTTAATTCTGCAAATGCTTTTGATTTCTTCAAATTTTTAATTTCCTTTAAATCTTCAAACCATACTTTGTAATCATTATATATTTCAAGATTACAAAATGCACTTGATGGCTTTCTGTCTATAAAGGAAATATAGTCATCAAAAGTTATCTCCTCAAAAACTGCTGTTACATATTTACTAAATGCCTTTTCTATACCTAAAACAGTAACATCTTTTGCATTTTCAAAAAACTTATTTATAGCGTTTTGAATGTGTATATGGTCATTGTTCGCTCTGCGTTCCAAGAACAAAATAATGGTGTTTGTACCTGTTGCCATAAAAGTATTTGAGCCAAGCTCTGTAATAGCTATTATTTTGAAATACTTTAATATAATTTCTCTTGTAGCTGTGTATATACCACTATTACTCAAGATAGAACTCGGCAAAACAATTCCGGCATAGCCGCCAACTTTTAAAAGTTGTTTCATACGCTCAACAAATAAGCACTCTATTTCAGAACTGTTATCGGTTAATTTATTAAACAATTCAAATGAGTTCTCACCGTCATTTATTGTGGATTTAAAAGAAGCAACAGAATACGGAGGATTTGCAATCAATATATCAAATTGACCGTTATCTTTACTATCAGATGATATTTTTAATTTTCCTCTGTAATCCTTTGACTTTGAAAAACTATCCAAGCCGTTCGCCCTAATTATGTTAGCTTCGCCATCGCCGTTTAAAAATGAGCTGACTTTTGTAGATTTGACTAATCTATAATCGGCATCAATTCCATAAACAAATTCACTTGCCCACTCAAATTTACCATCTTCACCTGACCAATAACTTAATTTCTTCTTTGCGGTGCGTTTAGCTTTATTGCTGTCAATATCATTTTCAATAATATGCTGAACTCTGTCCATGTATTCAGTTAAGAAATGTCCTGTGCCACAGGCAAAATCAATTACATTAGGTAAAATTTCAGCTTCATCTGTTTCAATTTTCTTTTCAATCATTTCTTTTATCGGTAAAGAATAAATAATGTATCTTGCAATAGGTACAGGGGTAAAGAATTGTCCTGCCTCTTGCTTAATACTTGTATTCAACAATAATTCAAAGAAATCACCTAAAAATTGTTGTTTGTGTCCGTATCTGAATTGATAAGGCTAAAGCAATTCAACAACTTCTTTTACAACCCTTGCATTTAGCTTGAATGATGTTTCGTCATATACTTCAATAAAGGCAAATTCAGGATTTTTTTGAAGCCTTAACTTTATTATCATATTTCTAAGAGCCTGTTTTGCTTGAGAATCGCCTATATTATCCAATGTATCAGATATATCGTTTTCTGAAAAGTCAGTAACATCAATATTTAAAAATCGGCTCATACCTTTTTTATAAAGGTCATTTAATCGAAGTTGCAAGCTCTCGTTTGTATCATCCTCTAACCACTGAAATTCAACTTGTTCATCATCATTTTTATCTTCATCAATAATTTTGCATATAAAAAGATTTAGCATTTTATTAAATGCATTCGGTTTATCAGATACGACATTGTGTCTTAAAATTTCTGCGAATTGATTAAATATACGCCCACTATCATCTTTTGTAAGCGGTTGTAATCTTCCACGCACTAATGCCTTAATTTCTATATCGTAGGTATTTGCCCATTGTTCAAATATTCCGTTATCGCTCACATTTTTATTCCACTGTTCGTGAATTTCCTTTTGGTTATTTAATTCAGACCATTCTTCTTGAACTTTTATAATGTCATTTGCATATTCTACTATATCATTTTGAAGATGTGATGTATATAGACATAGATATTGTGTTGCTTTGTCTTGAACAAAGTAAGAAAATAGCTGTCCGCCGTCTTTTTGCATTTTCTTTTGTTCTTTAGTAAATTCAGCTCCCCAAGTTTTGCACTCAATCATTAAATATGCTTTTTGTTCATTGTCAAAAACAAGTATATCAAGTTTTCCCTTTTCGTTTCTACCCAAAGGGAATTTATACTCCAAATATAAATTTTGTGGGGAATAACCTTTTTCAAGCAATCTGTCTATACATTCCAACACAACAAAGTTTTCAGAGTTGGCAAAGTTGCTTGTTGTACTATCGCCCCATCTGATTCCATTTTCTTCTGAAATGTTATCTTGTCTGTATTCGATTTTTTCAGTATTAAAGTTTATTCTTATTATGTAGTTGTTAAAAGTATTGTATTTTTTATAATAAATATTATCTGCACCATCTTCGGGAAGAAAGCCTAAAACAGATATTAAATCTTTTATATTTTTTTCTGTGATTTTCATTTTTTATCCCCCTCAATTTGCAATTCATTTATAAACTGCATTGCTTTATCTGTAAGAGTGTATTTTCCACGAGTTCGGTTTTGCTGAACAATATATTTTTCTTTCTTCAATTCTTTCAATACATTGTTTACAGTAGCTTTGCTAATGCCGACCACTTGTGAAATTTCCTCTTGTGAAAGAGGTGCATAAATTTTTCCGTTGACTTCAATTTGTCGCTCATACAAGCACATAAGCACTTTGTATCGTTCGTTTGCAAAAAAATCAATACCCATAAGGCAACCCCGCAATCATTTATCAGTATAAATATTATACTGATAAATGACTAAAAAGTAAATATATTAGGTTAAAAAATAATATAATTGTTAGAAAATTGTAAAATTAACATTACGCTTTATTAAAATACCTATAATTGATAACATTATTTTCTGATAAGTTATCATCTAACTTATTTTTGCAATTAATTTCAATAGTCTTTTCATATGTAGGCTTGTGATTTACAAGGGATTCCGTTGCTTCCCTGTTTGTCATTCTTTGAGTAATCGGCAACTTGATTCCATATGAATGTCTAAATATCCGCAAGCCTTTAGGGTATAAAATAAGCCTTGCACCCTTGATATAGTATTTAGTTGACTTTTCTCCGCTGTTATATGTTGTTACTTCTTTTATTTGTGCATTTGGTGATATACGCTTATGTGGATTTAATTCCATATCTCCTAAATAAGCGGTTAAATATAAGCCAATATTATCAATATTGTTAAGGCGTTTTATTTTTACAAAACCTTGTCCCCATAATTCTGCTAATATTTTATTTTCTATAAATGGTGCTTTTTCATTGAAGATAATTATATTGTGCATATGCCAAGCTCCACGCCCTTGTGGCTCAACTGTTACTATGTATTCATGTTTTGGTAAATGATTTGTTTTTAAATAATAGGTAAGTCGCATATTAAATTTTTTAAAATCATCATATAGCCTTTTTACATCTGTCATATTTCCAGCATATGTTAATGTCTCCCATAAGCAGTTTTGCGGAGTTGAAACATTTGTGTTTATTATATCTCTTAATCGTTTTAAAGATTGTGCAACACTCGATAAATTTTCGGCTCTTGTTTTCTTGTGATAAAATTTTTCAGTTTTGCCTGTACTCAATACAATGTATTCGTCTTTGTTTAGTTTTAAAATTTTCTGTTCCGGTCTGTATTTCATATATCGCACTTCTGTAATGTTTCCCATCTTCTTAACATCTACTATTGCTTCATCGTTTATTGTAGGGTTATCAATTCTTTTAATCTCCATAGTATAACCACCTACTTTCTGACATTATTGAAGAATAATCAAGTTAAACGCTTCGCAAGCGAAGCGTAGGGCGGTGCTTATTCTTTCAGAACGCACCGCCCATTTATCATTGCACCGCTTTAACTATGTATTGTTGTAGCTTGTTGGTGTTTCTTACAATAGGAACATTTAACCACTTCAATCCGTTACCATTGACATAAATATATCCTGTGCCTTGTCTGCGGTCATTCTTAATGTCCTCTTTATATTCACTAAAGAACATTTGAATTGATTCCCTTGAAATATTTCCCATAGCAACAATAACGCTGAAATTATCACGGGCAGTATCAAAATATTTTGCGTCTGCTCTTTGTTGTGATACAAGAACATGAAAGTTAAATGAACGCCCCAACATCAATAATGTAGTCAACTTCTTCTTTGCGTTTTCTGTTTCTTTTTTATCAAGGTTATTCAGAAATGAAGCCCATTCATCAAAAACAAGCAATCGAAAATCACGAGAAGTATCTTCACCTTGTTGGCGTAGAGTAAACTCATTATAAAAGTCTGTTAGTCCTTGCATACATTCATCAAAGGCATAGTAACCATTATATCCTTGCAAAAACTTGAAATCATCAGCTTTATAATCGCAAACTGTGATTTTTGCGTTGTTTACATACATTGAAATGCTACCTAACAAAGACTTTACAAAATAAGTTTTTCCGGTTCCTGTGCCCCCAAAGACTAAACAATGAGGGCACGAATCATATTTCCATTTGATGAATGCCTTAATACCATATTCCAAAAACATCTCATCAACGCCGAACTTGGGGTAAATATCAGAAATCATCATTATTCACCTTACCTTGTGTAACTGCACGAAAATGTGCTGTTCTGCGTGCATCATCAATAGTTTTTGCGTAATTTGCACCATTACCCCAATTTTTAAGAACAAAGTCCAACGTTATAGTTGCTCCGTTATCTTTTACATTTGTTATATAAAACAACGGACAGTACATTGTATTATCGCACAAAACTATTTGCGTACCTGTTTAGCAAAGATATGATTCGGCCTTTCAGCGTTATGGTTGTCCCCAATAGAAATTATATACCGAATTTGCTCACGCTATATTCTTGGGTTCAGTAATGAGATACTCATTGAGAAAAATAATATTCGCCTTTGCGATACTTGGAAGTATGCAAAAAAAGCAACCATGGATGTAGAAATGCGGAAACAGTTTAATCTATAACATTTATTCCGAAACTTATCACCAGGAAAGGGTGTGCTCAATTTAGGCATACCCTCAGACTGCCGTATTTATCGGCAATGAGCCACTTTTTTATTTATATGTGTATTAACATTATCTTTATACAATCTTAATGCCTCGTTGCAACTTATTATTTCATTTTTATATGCCGTATGTTATAATAAATAAAAGCAAGTTGAAGGAGGCTTATCCTATGATAGAGAAAATACATTTCAGGCGGCATCTTTCGTCCTTTCAAATTATTATACTGAGCTTTGCCGGTGTGATTCTCTTTGGGGCACTTATATTAATGTTGCCGATATCGTCTGCGGCAGGCATAGTAACACCGTTTCACAGTGCGATATTTACATCAACCTCTGCCGTTTGTGTAACCGGGCTGGTTGTGCTGGATACCGGCAGCTATTGGTCGCCGCTCGGGCAGGCAGTGATTTTGCTGCTTATACAGATAGGAGGACTCGGAGTTGTAACGGCGGCGGTGTCATTTGCAATGCTTGCGGGCAGAAAAATATCACTTATGCAGCGCAGCACAATGCAGGACGCTATTTCAGCGCCAAGGCTCGGCGGAATAGTCCGTCTGACAAGGTTTGTCTTGAAAGGTACGCTTTTAATAGAACTAATCGGTGCATTATGTATGCTCCCGTCGTTTTGCGGCGAATACGGTGCAAGCGGAATATGGAAGGCTGTGTTTCATTCCGTATCGGCTTTTTGCAATGCCGGATTTGACATTTTGGGAACAGGCGCATACAAATATCCTTCTCTTACCGAATATATAGGAAATCCTTCTGTGAACATTGCAATTATGCTTTTGATTATAGTCGGAGGTATCGGGTTTCTTACGTGGGACGATATTTGCCTGCACAAACATCATTTCAGGCGTTATCGAATGCAAAGCAAGATTGTTCTGTTCACTTCGGCGCTTTTAATTGCAATACCTGCCGCTTTCTTTTTCTTTTGTGATTTTGGCGGTCTGCCGGTTGGGAAAAGAATCTTTGCATCTTTGTTTCAGTCTGTGACAACAAGGACTGCCGGATTTAATACTGCTGACCTTAACGCAATGACAGGCGCCTCAAAAGCAATTATGACATTGCTTATGCTGATTGGAGGCTCGCCCGGTTCCACTGCCGGCGGTATGAAAACCACAACCTTTGCGGTTATTATATTAAGCGCCGTGTCAGTGATTAAAAGGAAAGAAGAAATTTGCGTTTGCGGAAGGCGAATCGACAATACAATTGTAAGAAATGCTTTGGCAATCGCAACAATTTATTTTTCACTTTTCTTTGTCGGCGGAGTTGCGATAAGTGTACTTGAAAACCTTCCTTTGTCCGATTGCCTTTATGAAACCGCATCGGCAATCGGAACTGTGGGACTCACGCTTGGAATTACGCCAAAGCTCGGTATCGCATCGCAAATTATTCTTATACTTTTAATGTACCTTGGGAGAGTCGGCGGTTTAACACTGGTATATGCGGCAATCGCAAGCAAAAATAAAGGCGGAGCAAAACTGCCGCTTGAAAAAATAACGGTCGGATAAAAAGGAGTTTTTGAATTATGAAAAATATTTTGTTAATAGGTATCGGAAGATTCGGAAAGCATATTGCATTGCAGCTTAACAAATTGGGACACGAGGTTATGGCGGTGGATTCCAATGAAGAACGAATTAACAGCGTGCTGCCGTTTGTGACCAATGCCCAAATCGGTGACAGTACAAATGCGGATTTTTTGAAATCTCTCGGAATAGGAAATTATGATGTTTGCATTGTTACAATCGGAGGGGATTTTCAAAATTCCCTTGAAACAACCTCTTTACTTAAAGAGCTCGGAGCAAAAAAAGTTATTTCAAGAGCGGAACGGGATGTGCAGGAAAAGTTTCTCTTGCGGAACGGAGCGGACGGAGTGGTTTATCCCGAAAAACAAATTGCAAAATGGGCTGCTATTCGATATACTGCGGATCATATTCGTGATTATATAGAAATTGACGATTCCCACGCTATCTTTGAGGTTGAAGCACCCAAACAGTGGATTGGAAAAACAATAGGAGATATAGATATCCGCCGAAAATATAATATTAATGTTTTGGCGGTTAAAAAGAACGGCAATATTGATATGGCAATATCTTCGGATACGACTCTCAGCGAAAACGCAACACTTATGGTTTTGGGAGAATATAAAGAGCTGCAAAAATGTTTCCGTATCTGAAAAAAGAGGTGAATCATTTTGAAATATGTATTGCTGACGGCAGCTGTTCTTGCCTTTTTCGCTTTCGGTTACTTCTTAATGGATCGAATAGACCGATTTCTGTGTGAAAACCAAGGGGCGATTCAAAATGAAGGAAACGACTCTAAAAGCTCACAAATACTGCTTTCATCGGATTTGACGGATGATGAGATATTAAAAGAAATACACGGTTTTAAGAAAAATCACAGCAAGACCGGGATATTGCTTTATGACGAAAATACGAATACTTTTTATTGACATGTGTGGACTTTTAGCGCGATTTATGGTATAATAATACAAAACAGATAATGGCGGTGAATAAAATGAGCGCTCAAAAAACAATAACAAATATTGAAAAAAAACAGCACATACTTGTATGCCTGTCCGCTTCGCCGTCTAATGAAAAAATCGTGCAGACTGCTGCAAAAATGGCAAAAGTTCTCGATGCACGATTTACGGCGCTTTATGTGAATAATGACTTTTCGCTCACCGAAAATGACAAAAAACGACTTGATATGAATATTCAATTTGCGGAAAATATCGGAGCCGATGTTGTAACTGTCCACGGCGAGGATGTGGCTATGCAGATAGCGGAATACGCACGGCTGTCCGATGTAACAAAAATTGTAATAGGTCAAAGCAATGCAAAACGCAGCCGCATTTGGGGAGGATACACGCTGACAGAAAAACTGATAGCGTATGCGCCCGACATTGATATTCACATTATTCCCGATGCCGGATTTTATAAAAAGTCACGCAAAAGCAGTTTATTTGTGAATACCCAACTGCCGACAGTGCAGGATGTTTTGACTGCCTGCGGTGTTCTTGCTTTATGCACGGCTATAGGCTTCCTTTTTCTTCACCTCGGGTTTAACGACACAAACATCGTTACCGTTTATATCTTCGGTGTGTTGGTTATTTCCGCTCTGACAAAAGGATATGTTTGCAGCATTGCAAGTTCGCTGCTCAGCGTTTTTCTGTTTGGTTTTTTTCTGACAGAACCGCATTTGTCGCTCAAAACATATGCCGTCGGCTATCCTGTGACATTTGCCGTTATGCTTGCGTCATCAATTCTTACAGGAACGCTTGCTTCAAAATTAAAAAAGCATGCAAAGATATCGGCTCAAGCTGCTTTTCGTATGCAGATTTTGTTTGATACCGACCGATTGCTGCAAAAGGCAAAAGGCAGCGAGGAAATATTGAGTATAACCTGTATGCAGCTTTCAAAGCTTCTTGACCGCTGTATTGCAGCATATAAAGCCGATAAATCAAGCTTGTCAAAAGGGCAGATTTTTTCTGAAAAGGACACAGACGATACAAAGCGGATATTAAATGATTCCGAACGAAAAGTTGCTGAGTGGGTGTATAAAAACGGGCGCTGCGCAGGTGCGACAACCTCACATTTCGGAAGCGCCGAATGTCTGTATTTCTCAATACGCATTGAAAAGCGGATATACGGCGTAATTGGGATTCCGATGGATAAAAACTCGGCAGATTCATTTGAAAACAGTGTGTTGCTGTCCGTTTTGAATGAATGTGCATTGGCTATGGATAACGCACATAATGCAGCGGAAAAAGAAAAGGCTGCCGATTTTGCAAAAAGCGAGCAGCTGCGTGCAGATCTTTTGCGTTCAATTTCTCATGATCTCCGCACACCTTTGTGTTCAATTTCCGGGAATGCGGATACTCTTTTACATAATTCCGATTGCTTGGACGAGGACACCAAGCATCGGATTTATACCGACATTTATGATGACTCCGAGTGGCTTACAGGCGTTGTTGAAAATCTTTTATATGTTACCAGACTCAATGACGGAAGGCTGAAATTAAATCTGAGCGACCAGCTTGCGGATGAGGTTATAGCTGAGGCTGTATCTCATTTATGCCGAAAATCGGCGGAGCATACAATAACCGTTCAGTGTGAGGATTTATTGCTTGTTCGTATGGACGCACAGCTTATTATTCAGGTTTTGGTTAATTTGATTGATAATGCAATAAAATATACATCTGCCGGTTCTGAAATCCGCATAAGCGCTCAAAAACAAGGAAATTATGCAATATTTAATGTGTCGGATAACGGAAACGGGATACCCGATGATGTAAAACCGCATATATTTGAGATGTTTTATACCGGGAAAAGCAAGATTTCCGACAGCCGCCGAAGCTTTGGTCTCGGTCTTACGCTTTGTAAATCAATAATAGATGCGCACGGCGGAAACCTGGAGCTTTCGGACAACATACCGCACGGATGCAGTTTTAAATTTAATTTGCCGATTAGCGAGGTGACTCTTAATGAATAAACCGCTTGTACTTGTTGTTGAGGATGACCGCCCCGTCCGCAACTTGATTGTTACAACTCTGAAATCCCACGATTACAGATATCTGACGGCAGAAAACGGAAAAACCGCGATTATGGAGGCATCGTCGCATAATCCGGATATTGTTCTGCTGGATCTTGGACTGCCGGACATAGACGGTACGGAGGTAATAACGAATATCCGAGGATGGTCAAATATGCCGATAATCGTTATCAGCGCACGCAGTGAGGACTCCGACAAAATCACTGCGCTTGATGCCGGAGCGGATGACTATCTGACAAAGCCTTTCTCTGTTGAAGAACTTCTTGCACGGCTTCGGGTAACACAAAGAAGATTGCTGCTGCTGAAAAGCAGTAATGATGCGGGAAAACCCGTTTTTCAAAACGGTGAACTCAAAATAGATTATGCAGCAAGCTGCGTTTATCTGAAGGGTGAGGAAATGCATCTTACGCCGATTGAGTATAAGCTTTTGTGCCTTTTATCGCATAATGTCGGAAAGGTGCTGACGCACACATATATCACTATGCAAATTTGGGGCAGCAGCCGGGAAAATGACATTGCTTCGCTGCGCGTTTTTATGGCTACGCTCAGAAAAAAATTAGAACCGAAAAAAACAAGCCCTCAGTATATTCAAACGCATATAGGTATCGGATACCGAATGCTGAGAGTTGATTAGAATAGCACAAAGGTTTATGTTTTATATATTAGTCTATAATTACAGGAGAATTAAAAAATGATGAAAAAAACACTGTCCCTATTTTTGGCTTTTTTCAAAATAGGTTCATTTACATTCGGCGGCGGTTACGCTATGATTGCACTTTTGGAGAATGAGTTTGTGGAAAAGAAAAAATGGATAACGAAAAATGAGTTTCTTGATATGGTTGCGATTGCAGAATCCACGCCGGGACCTGTTGCTGTCAACAGCGCCACATACATAGGATATAAAACAGCGGGCTTCAAGGGGGCGGCAGTATCTACTCTGGCAGTCTGCATCCCGTCATTTGCCGTGATTTTCTGCATTTCGCTCTTTTTTGAGCAATTTTTGAAATTAACATATGTTTCATATGCATTTCACGGAATACAAGTCTGTGTTATTTATCTTATCCTGTCTGCCGGACTGAAAATGCTGAAAAATATAAAAAAGACGGCATTTAACATCGTCATTTTACTATCGGTCATTGCTGCAATGGTGTCTTGCACTGTATTTTCCGTATCAATTTCTTCTGTTTGTTATATATTGATATGCGGTGTATTGGGCATGGCAGCATTCTTTCTGAAAAAGCTTAAGAAGGGATGCGATTGAAATGATATATATAAAGTTGTTTTTCAGTTTTTTAATGATAGGTGCATTATCCTTCGGCGGCGGCTACGGAATGGTTTCGCTTGTGCAGGAAACAGTTTTGTCAAACGGCTGGCTGTCCGAAAGTGAATTTATGAATTTTATAGCGGTTTCAGAATCAACCCCCGGACCGCTTGCGATAAATATGGCAACTTTTATCGGCTCAACGCAAGGCGGTATTTTAGGATCGCTTTTTGCAACAACAGGCGTCGTTTTGCCATCGTTCATTATAATCCTTTTAATCTCGGCGGTCTTGAAAAATCTTTTGAAATATTCTGCGGTAAATGCTTTTTTATCAGGCGTACGCCCCTGTGTTGTGGGTATGATTCTTGCAACGGCAAGCGTTATGGCATTGTCATCACTCTTGGGATTTGTTGATTTAAACACTGCCGCTGAGCCGGATATTGAATCGGTTATTATATTTGCATCGCTTTGGTGTATACATATTATCTTCAAAAAAGTTAAAAAGAAAACACCGTCACCGATTTTAATGATTATATTATCAGCAGCGCTTGGTATTATTTTTGGAACT
>OGMF01003097.1_pt1 | contig 13017 bp, 9 predicted proteins | sample 1572921 | NCBI WGS metagenome assembly OGMF01 (sample SAMEA2581919, study PRJEB24529) | metagenome | biome: Human gut stool | place: China | collected 2011
GGCGCAGCTTGGAGCGGTTGCCGCCGCAGCCGAACACCACCACCAGACGGTGGGGCTTGTAGGCGCGCAGGGTGGTAAGCAGGCTCTCGGTGGATACCTCGTTGTGGGCGTAATCCAGCAGGATGGTGAACTTTTTGCTGATGGGCACCAGCTCCACACGTCCCTTCACCACGCACTTGCCCAGACCGTCGTGGATGGCGGCATCCGGCAGACCCAGCACCTTGCCCACGGCCAGCGCTGCCAGCGCGTTGTACACGCTGAACTCGCCGGGCATATTCACCTTGACGTCCATCTCGTCCTTGCCGGTAACGTGGAAGGCAACGCCCAGAAAATCGTGGGTGCGCAGCAGTTCGTAGCCGGTCTCGCGGTAGTCGGCCTTTTCATCGCGGCCATAGGTGACCAGCTTGCAGGTATGGCCTTCCAGCAGGGCGGCGGTGTTCTCGTCGTCGATATTCACCACGCCCACATCGCAGCGCTTGAACAGCTGTCCCTTCCAGCTGCGGTACTCCTCAAAGGTCTTGTGCTCACCGGGGCCGATGTGATCCGGCGAAAGGTTGGTGAACACGCCCACATCGTAGTGCACGCCCGCCACGCGATCCATCATCAGACCCTGACTGGATACCTCCATCAGCGCGGTATCGCAGCCGGCATCCAGAAACTCCCGGAAGGTCTTTTGCAGTTCGTAGCTTTCCGGGGTGGTGTTGGCGGTGTCTTTGTGGCGTCCCATATAGTAGATGCCGTTGGTGCCGATCATGCCCACCTTGCGGCCTGCGGCCTCCAGCACGCTTTTGATCATGTGGGTGGTGGTGGTCTTGCCCTTGGTGCCGGTGACGCCGATCATGGTCATCTGGCGGGCAGGGTTGCCGAAGAGGTTGGCGCTCATCAACGCCATGGCATAGCGGCTGCTCTCCACCTTGACCACGGTCACCCCGGGCATGGCGGAAAGGTCGATGTCGTGCTGGATGACCAGCGCGCTGACCCCCTTGGCGGCGCAGTCAGCGGCAAACGTGTGGCTGTCCCGCTGGGTGCCCACGATGCACACGAACAAAAGCCCCGGGGCAGCCTTGCGGCTGTCGTAGATGATATCTGCGATCTCAGTATCCAGACTGCCCTGCACAAGGGTAAAGGGCACGCCTTCCATCAGTTGTTCCAGCTTCATACAGTCTCCTCCATAGAGTTTCTTTACATGGGGTTTTCTTCTTCGTTGGCCGTCATGCGGTCAGGGTGGGTCAGGGGCAGCTGCTCGGTGTCCGTTTCAGCTGCCGGTTCGGTGGTGTCGGCAGTATCCGTGCTTTCTGCACTGTCGGTGCTGTCGGCGGCATCCTCTGCCGGAGCGGGTTCCTCGGCCTTGGGCGGCACCACATAGCCGGAGGGCAGAGTAGGTTCGCCCTGTGCAAAATAGATCTTGCGGGTGCTGCTGGCGCTGGTATGGCTGAAGTCCAGCCGCCCGGTATCGGTGGGGCCGCAGCCCTTGCCGTCGGCGTTGGTCAGCACATAGCGGGCGCGGTCCAGCTTATAATCCAGATCGTTCAGCGTGCCCAGCAGCACGCTGATGCGGTCCTGATACAAAAATGCGAGCTGCTCGGTGTCTGCCACTTCCAGCCGTGTCACGTCCTGCGACAGGCCGTATTCCTCCAGCTTGCCCACCAAAGTGCGCAGTGCTTCCATGCGGGCGGTCTCGGTGCTCACCGTGCTTTCACTTTCGGCGGTTTCCGACCCGGAGGCGCTTGCGGCGTCCGCATCGTCCACAAACCAGAAGCCCTGTCCCGGGGCGGTGTCCTGCAGCTTGCCGCCGTACAGGGTGCAAAGCCCCTTAGGCTGGGTGCTTTCCTCAGACAAAATCTTCCATTTGTCCGAGATCACAAGCCATTTATTGCCGTTTTGCACCGCGTAGGCAGGCACGGCCTCGGTCACCTGCACCACCACGGTGTTGGGGTAGTCCCGGATCACCTTGATGGAGCCAAGCAGCGGGAAGTTTTGCTCCAGCACAGCGGCCTTTTCGCCGGGTTCAAAGCTGAAGATGTTCTCCTCCAGCTGCACGCCCATCTGCTGCAAAATGCTGTCTGCGGAATAGCCCGCGATCTCGGTCACCTGCTTGCCGTCCGGGGTCTGCACCTGAATGGAATTGATGCGGAACAGCATGGTCATGGTCAGGTAGATGCCCGCGCCGATGACGCACAGCAGCATGGCAAAGGCGGTCAGACGGCGCAGCATCCGGCGGCGCCGCAATGTGGCGCGGGTCACCTTGCGCTTTTTGCGCATTTCCCGCCGGGCAGGGCTTTGCTGCGGGGCGCTTTGCGCCGGGCGCAGACGCTGGCTCTGGCTGCCTGCCGGGTGCTGCCGGTTTGCATTCTGGTAATTCTGGTTTTTCCGGCTGTTCTGCCCGCTGCGGGCATTATTTGCCGGGCGGCGCTGCTTGCCGCCGGACTTCGCGTTTTTGGGTCTGCTGCCCGCCGGGCGGCTGCCAGAGGGGTACTGGGTGGTATTGCTCCCCTGCCCCTGCGCCGGGCGGCGGGGCTGGGATTGGGTCTGGGTGGGGAACTGGATGCTGTTATCTGCCCGGGAGGAGCGTACACTGCCGTTGGCGCTGCGGGAGGGCGGGCGGCTGAGCGGCTCGCCGTTGTAGCCGTAGCGGCTGCTGCCGGTGCTCCGGGGCGTATGATCCTGCGAAGGCGCAGAGGTGCGTGCCACATCCCGGTTCAGGTCATAGGGTCTCATGTTCCGGGGTCTGCCGTTGCGGTCACGGTTCTGCTGCATCATTCGCACCTTCTTTCCTGTTTATTCCGGGGCTGCATCACGGGGTCTTTACCAGCTTGAGCAGCGCCGCAGTGATGCGGTCCAGACTGTCGTCCACAGACAGGCTGCGGGCGTTTTTGCCCATTTCGGCCAGCTTGCCGGGCTGTGCCAGCATGGCAGAAACGGTCTGCACCAGCTTTTCGCCGGTCAGGTCTTTTTCTTCGATCACCACAGCCGCCCCGGCCTTCTGCAGCTCCATGGCGTTGTAGTACTGGTGGTTCTCCGCCACGTTGGGGCTGGGGATCAGCACAGCGGCGCGTCCCACGGCTTCCAGCTCGGCCAGCGTCAGCGCACCGGCGCGGCTGATGACGAGGTCTGCCGCAGCCAGCAGCTCCGGCATATTGTTGATGTATTCCTTTACCACAAGGCTGTCGCCGGGGGCAAAATCCTTTTGCTTTTGCAGCTGCTCAAACAGCTGCACGCCGTACTGCCCGGTGGCGTGCAGGTGCAGCACCGGCTTGTGCTCGTGCTGCTCCCAAGCGCACAGGTCTGCCACCACCTCGTTGACCCGGCGTGCGCCCAAGCTGCCGCCGAAGGACAGGATGACGGTGCGGTCGCCCGCACCCAGCTGTGCGCGGATGGCCTCGCGATTCGCGGCCTGTACAAACACCTCCGGCCGCACGGGATTGCCCACCACAAGGGTCTTGTCCGGTGCGCCCAGCTTTTCCACGGCGGCGGGCACGGCGGCAAACACGATATCCACATCCGGGGCCAGCAGCTTGTTGGTCACACCGGGGAAAGCGTTCTGCTCGTGCAGGGCGGTGTGGATGCCCATTTTGGCGGCGCAGCGCACCACCGGGCCGGACACATAGCCGCCGCAGCCGATGACGAGATCCGGCTTTACTTCCTTCATCATGGCCTTGGCCTTGGGACCGGAGAGGGCCAGATTCCACAGGGTGATGATGTTGCGCTTGATGTTGTGCAGGCTGAGCTTGCGCTGAAAACCGGTGATCTCGATGTGGTGGAAGGGGTAGCCCGCCTGTGTGACCAAACGGTACTCCATGCCCTCCTTACGGCCTGCAAAGTGGATCTCGGCGGTAGGGTCGGCTTTTTTCAAAGCACCGGCAATGGCCAGTGCGGGGTTGATATGTCCGGCAGTGCCGCCGGCTGCGATGAGAACACGCATGGTGATTCCTCCTTATAAACGCCCGGCCTGCGGCCGGGCGGGCTTGCGGTTTGTTTTACTGTTCTGTACGGGCTGCGCGGGCAGAAGCCAAGTCAATGGTCTTGCGGGCAAGCTCTGCTTCCCGCTCGGCGCGGGCGGTCTCTCGCTGGGCACGCATCTGCTCCCGCTGCTGCGCCGCCCGCTCGCCGTTGCGGCCTATGTTCACCATCACGCCCATTTCTGCCAGCAGCAAAATCAGGCTTGTGCCGCCGGAGGAGAAGAAGGGCAGGCTGATGCCGGTGTTGGGCAGGGTGTTGGTGACCACGGCGATATTGCAGAACACCTGCCACGCGATCTGCGCCATGATGCCGATGCCCACCATGGTGCAGTACAAATTCTCGGCCTTATAGGCGATGAGCAGCCCCTGCACGATGAACAGCACGAACAGCACGATAATGAGCACCGCGCCGATGAAGCCCAGCTCCTCGCACACCACACTGAAAATGAAGTCGTTGGTGCTTTCCGGCAGCCAGAGCTGCTTTTCCACGCTGTTGCCCAGCCCCAGCCCCTTCAGCCCGCCGGAGCCGATGGCGTAAAGGCTCTGCACGGTCTGGTCGGTCATCTTGCTCAGATCCTGCGTCCAGCCGTCCAGACGCTTTTGCAGGTAAGGAATGGAGTCCACATGGGAGAGCAGCGTTTCCAGCAGGGCGCCTGCCGTGATGGCACCCGCCCATGTCAGCACACCGCCGCTGCCGGACAGCAGCAGGATGGTGCCCACCACCGCCACCGTCAGCACGATGCCGGACATGTGCGGCTCCATCGCCAGCAGGATAACCACCGGTATAAGGGGCAGCACCGGCACCACCAGCTGCTTCCACACCCGCACCCGCAGCCACTCCCCGGGGGTAAGCAGGATGCGGCGCTCCGGGTCCAGCCGCTCCACCTGCGGTGCCTTGGCCGCAAGATGGGAGCTGAACAGGATCATTTCAAACTTTGCCACCTCGGAGGATTGCAGTGTAAACCCACCGAAGCGGATCCAGCGGCGGCAGCCGTTCAGAGGGGCCATGGTCAGGGTGACGGCCAGCATGGCCAGCACGATGATGTAGCCCGGCACCACCATCTTGCGCAAAAAGCGGTGATCCATATAACTCATCAGGAACATACAGGCCAGCCCGATCATCATGCACAGCGCCTGCTGCTTGATGTAGTGGAAGCTGTCGCCCATGCGCAGGTAACCGGTGGTGTAGCTGGCGCTGAACAGCATCACCAGCCCAAAGATCATAATAACAGCCAGCGTAGCCAGCCAGTCGATCAGCAGCCGGGACCACGGGCCCGGGTCTCGCTGGAACACCGACACCGGCGCTCTGTGTTTTTTGCGGATAGTCGCCATCTGCGCTCCCTTCCCTCTCTGTGCCCGGTCAGCACCAGCGCAGCAGCGCCAGCGCCAGCACATAGCCGACAGCGCTCAGTGCAAAACTGCACAGGAACACCGTCTCCGGGCTCATTTTATGCTTTTTTACCCAGCAGCGCAAGGGCTTGCCGGTGCGCTTTGCACCCAGCAGCTGCGCTGCCAAAAGTCCGCCCGCCGCCCAGAAGGGCAGCGCCAGCGGCACGGTCAGGCTGGTCATGTCCAGACTGAGCGGGATACAGCCGATGGCACCCGCCGCCAGCAGACTGCCGCAGCAGCCCACCCCCAGCCTTGCCGGGGGGAACGCCCACAGCAGCAGCGCCACCAGTGCCCCGGCCAGCGCTCCGGGCAGCACCGCCAGCCCGGAAACGCCCAGACCGGCCTCTACCATCATCAGCGCCAGCATGGCCACAAAGGCCGCGCCGCACACCGCGCCCTCGTCCCGCTCGGCGATGCGGGCGCACTCGGCCAGTGCCACCATGAGCACCGCCCACAAAAAAGGTACGGCGCTGCCCAGCAGCACATACCCCGCCCCGGGCACGCCCAGCCCCCGGGGCAGACAGCCCGCTGCCCGCAGCAGCAAAAGAACGAATGCCGCGGCCAGTGCTTCCAGCAAAAGCCGCACGTCCCGCCGCAGCCCCAGCGCCGCCGGGCTGCGCATCCGGGCAAGATCCTCTGCAAGACCCACTGCCCCAAAGGCAAGGCTTCCGGCCAGTGCCGTGAGCAGCCGTGTCATCAACCGGCCCTCGCTGCCCAGCAGCTCCGGCTGACCCACGCAGGCGGCAAGCCAGCCCACACCCACCGCAGCCACCGTGCCCGCCGCCGCACACAGCCCGCCCCACAGCGGGGCACGCAGGGGTGCAGGCCGGGGCTGCTCAGACTGTACCGGCTGCTGTTGTTGTTCGCGGCGTTCCAGCACCCGCCGCAGCGGCACAAACAGGCTGCACAGGGCTGCCGTAAGGGCAAAGCCCAGCACCACCGCCGCTGCCAAGGCGAAACGCTCCATAACTCAGACACTCCATTTCGCCAAATAGTTATACTTCCGCTTCTTTATGCTCTTCGTAGAAGATATCCAGCACTTTTTCCAGTGCCATGCCGTGGCTGGCCTTTACCAGAACGGCATCGCCGGGCTGCACCCGGCTCAGCAGGGCATCGGCAGCCTCGCGGTAGCTGTCCGCGTGCAGGGTCTCTACTCCCTTGGCGGCAGCCACCACGGCGGTGCGCTTGGCCTGCTCGCCGTAGGTGATCAGGCAGTACAGCCCGCTCTCGGCGGCAAGGCGCCCCAGTTCCTCATGTGCTTCGCGGCTCAGCTCGCCCAGCTCCAGCATATCGCCCAGCAGGGCAAAGCGGCGCTTGCAGGGGAATTCCTTGAACATGGCAAGCGCGGCCTTCATGCTGTCGGGGTTTGCATTGTAGCAATCCTCAATGACGGTAACGCCCTTGCTGTGCACCACCTTCTGGCGGCGGCCGGTCTGCTCAAAATTGGAAAGCCCCTTGATGACACCGCGCGGGTCGCAGCCCAAGCGGGTGGCGGCGCAGTAGGCAGCCAGAGCGTTTGCCACATTGTGCTTGCCCATGGCCGGGATCTTGACCACAAAGGTGCCCTCTTCCTGATCTTCCAGCACAAAGCTCATGCCGTCCTCTTCCTGCCGGATGGACAGTGCACACACATCAGCGTTCTCATCTGCCAGACTGAACCATACCGGCTTCACGTGGGCGGGCAGCTTTGCGGCGCGCAGGAACTTATCATCATAGTTCAGCACCAGCGGTGCACCCTCCGGCAGGCCGTTGCAGATCTCCAGCTTTGCCTTGCAGATGTTCTCCTGACTCCCCAGATTGCCGATGTGGGACACACCGATGCAGGTAATGATGCCCACATCCGGGCGTGCGGCCCGGGCCAGACGGTCGATCTCGCCCGCATGGCTCATGCCCATCTCGATCACGGCATACTCAGTGCTGCTTTCCAGCCGCATCAGGGTGCGGGGCATGCCCAGTTCATTGTTCTGGTTGCCCTCGGTCTTGATGGTCTCGCCAAAGCTGCTCAGGGCGGCGTAGGTCATCTGCTTGGTGGTGGTCTTGCCCACGCTGCCGGTCACACCCACCATCTTGGGGTGATACTGGCTGCGGTAGTTCGCACCCATCACCATCATGGCGTGGTAGCTGTCCGGGCAGAGGATGGCCTTTTCCGCAGGCACGCCCTCCACCGGGTGGTTCACCACCACATAAACAGCACCGTTCTCCAGTGCTTTGGCCGCAAAATCGTGGCCGTCAAATTTTTCACCCGGGAACGCTACAAAAATGCAGCCGGACCGCACCTCGCGGCTGTCGGTGGTCACCAGTTCCACCTGCACCTCTTCCCGGATGAAGTCTGCGGGCACCAGCCCTGCCAGAAGCTTGCTTGCAGAAATTTTTTCCATTGTTCATGTCCCCTCTCGTTATTTTATCAGCTGGTTCGCCCTCTCCGTCACGGCTTACGCCGTGCCACCTCTCTCAAAGTGAGCGGCCTTTGCAGGCCACGCAGGCTTCATCTTTTTCCAAGGTTCCCCCTTTGGGGAAGCTGGACGCGAAGCAGCCTGAGAGGGCGAGCATGTTTATCTCTTTTCATCCACAGGTAATGGTCACGACGGTGCCGCGCTGCACACTGGAACCGGGGTCTGCACTCTGGGCCTGCACGGTGCCGTTCGCATTGCCCTCCACCACACAGTTCAATCCGGCGGCAGACAGCATCTGGCGGGCAAAGTCCGCGCTCTTGCCGGTCACATCCGGCACATCGGTATGGCTGCCCTCATAGGTATCGGTATACAGGTACACGGTGGTGCCGTAGGCCACCTTTGCACCCGCGTGCGGATACTGGTAAGTGACAGCTGCTGCCGCCTGACTGGTGGTGCTTTCGGCCAGCTGATGCCTGAGGCCCTTGATGTTCAGCTGCACCTGCGCACTGCTCCACTCGGTGCCCACCAGATTCGGCACAGTGACCACAGTCTGGCTGCGATCCTCGCCGTCGGCGGCAATGCCAAGGTAAGGTGCGATCTCGCTGATGATGTTGCCCACAACGGGCGCTGCCAGCAGGGACGAGTAGTCCGTTCTGGCGTTGTTGGGGTCATCCAGCATCACATAGACGATGATCTCCGGGTCGTCGGCGGGCAGGACAGCGGCAAAGGATGCCACCTTCTTGTAGTCACCGTCGGCACGGCGATCCATGTTCAACTGTTCGGAAGTGCCGGACTTGCCGCCGATACGGTAGCCGGACACATAGGCATACTTGCCGCCGCCGGTACCGGCACCCACCTCATATTCCATGATCTGGCGGATCACATTGCTGGTGCTCTCGCTGATGACCTGACGGCGCACATTGGCACCGATCTCCTCGATCACGTTGCCATTTGCATCGGTGATCTTATCCACCACATGGGGCGTGACCAGATAGCCGCCGTTGACGGCTGCGGCCACAGCGGTGCACATCTGCAGCGGGGTGATGGCCATTGCCTGACCAAAGGCCGAGGAAGCCAGCTGCACTTCGCCCAGCTGGTTGGCCTTATAATACTGCATAAAGCCCGTCTCACTGGGCAGGTCCACGCCGGTGCGGCTGGTAAAGCCAAAGGCATCGAAGTAGTTATAGAAGGTCTGGGAGCCAACACGCTGGCCCAGCTGGATATAGTAGATATTGCAGCTCTGCCGCAGAGCTTCGGCCAGTGTGATGGTGCCGTGGGCTTTGTGGCCTGCGCAGTGGTAGGTCTCCTTTGCCACGCCGTAAGCACCGGCGCAGGTAAAGGTGGTGTTGATGTTTGCAAGGCCGGAGTCCACGCCCATGGCCGAGGTGATCACCTTGAACACACTGCCGGGGTAGTACAACTCGGTGATGGTCTTGTTTTTCCACTGGATATCGCGGAAGTAGCCGGAGTAATCGCCCTCCTCGTCCAGAATGCGGTTGCCGTTTGCATCCTTCAGCTCGTTGCCGTTCTCATCCTTTTTGTAGATGCCGTACAGCTCCGGCTCAGCGCGCACCAGCTCGTTGAGGTAATCCAGATTTGCGCTGTAGTCCAGCGGGTCGTTGGGGTCAAAATCCGGCTTGGAAGCCATGGCAAGGATGGCACCGGTCTTGACGTTCATCACGATGGCGCAGCCGCGGTTTTCCACCGTGTTGGCTGCAATGGCTTCGTTCAGATACCGTTCCACGATCTCCTGCACATTCACATCCAGCGAAAGCACCAGATTGGAGCCATCCTTGGCTGCAAAGGTGGTGGCATTCTCGTCCGCAATGGCGTTGCCGTAGGCATTGCGCTGGGTAATGGTGCGGCCATCCACACCGGCCAGCGTGGACTGATAGGATTTTTCCAGACCGTAAGTACCAATGCCGTCCGCATCGGTAAAGCCCAGCACTGCCGCTGCAAACGCTCCGTAGGGGTAATTGCGCTGGAAGCTCTTCTCGCTGCCGACCGAGATGTTGCCTTTGCGGGAGGTCTCAGTGGCACGCTTGTGTGCCTTGTTGAACTGGGAAACGTAGGATTCGATGGACAGCTTGACAGCGTTGTTCACCTTGGTGGCCAGCACCTGATACTTGGTGTCCGTCTTGGAAAGTGCATCGTAAACCTTCTGGTACTGGGTCTGGTACGCTTCCGAGGAAGTGTCCACCGCGTCCAGACTTTCGCCGTCGCCGGAAAGCAGACGCAGGGTCAGTTCCCGGCTGACCTCGGCGCACATGGCCGTGTCCAGCGTGCGCACCGCCTCCTCATCCTTGCCGGTGGTGGTATATAAGATTTTGCTGTTGTCCGGGTCGGCCCAGATGGTCCACACCACGCTGGTGGAGGCCAGCGTGATGCCGGAGGTATCGTAGATCTCGCCGCGGGTGGCCTTGATGGTGGTATCCAGCAGCTGCTGCTTTGCGGCCAGCTGGCGGTAGGTGTCACCGTTTTTGATCTGGATATCATACAGGCTGTAGGTCACACGGGCCGCAGCAAGGCCCATGACCACAAGGGCCAGACCGCCGCAGATCAGACTGGTTCTGGGGTTCATGCGGGCACCGGTGCTGGTTTCCGGCCAGGGGCCTTTTATTTTTTTGATGAATTTTCGGAAGAATTTCGACATGGTATGCTCCTGCGGCAGCGGGCATTTGCTGCCTTCTGCCGCGCTTTTGTCAAATTTGGAACTGCCCTGCAAACAGGGTGTATAAACCGAAAAAGCGTGCGCTGCCGCACGCTTTCCCGTATTTGGTTCACTTTACAGTGCCAAGAATGTTCACGGCACCGTTGTAGATAAAGTCGGTCCACTGCCGCACAGCGGACTGGGTGCGCTCCAGCGTGTCGCTCTCGCCCAAACGGATGTAGGTGATCTGGCTCTGATCAATTTTCATCAGGCCCAGCCTGCCGGCCGTCTCTTCCACGCTGGTGATGTTGGTCTTGCTGTTCAGGGTGCTGTTATAGTAAGTATACTGGCTCTGCTCACTGACCAGCTGAGCCTTTGCGTCCTGAATCTGGTCGTTCAGCTCCACCAGCTTGGACTCGCTCCACAGCAGGCTGATGGCAAACCCCACCAGCAGTGCTGCTGCTACCAGATGCATGGCGTTGTGCACCGCTGCCTGCAGCGGCGAAAGCCGACGCTTGCCGCCCTTTGCTACCCGCAGATCTGCCTTGCGCTGTGTCTGCGGGGCTTTTCTGCGGCGTACCGCGTTATAATCATATGCTGCCTGACCCATGGTTTGCTCTCCTCCTCACACAACGGCTTCTGCCGTTCAGCATTTTTCCAAAACTCTCAGGTGGGCGGACCGGCTGCGCCGGTTCTCTTCCAATTCCTGACTGTTTGCTTCAATGGGTTTGCGGGTGATCAGCTTTGCTTTGGCTTTGCCGCCGCATACGCACACCGGAAACTCCGGCGGGCAGGTGCACGCGGTGGACCAGCGGCGGAATTTGTTCTTCACCAGCCGGTCCTCCAGCGAGTGGAAGGTGATCACGCACAGCCGGCCGCCCGGCGCAAGGTGATCGAAAATGGTATCCAAGCCTTCTTCCAGTGCATCCAGTTCATGGTTCACTGCAATGCGCAGCGCCTGAAAGGTGCGGCGGGAAGGGTTCTTGTTTTTGCGGCGTTCCGCCGGGGGCATGGCGCTGGCCACGATGTCTGCCAGCTGCAGGGTCGTTTCGATGGGAGAATTCTCCCTTGCCTCCACGATCCTGCCCGCGATCTGCCATGCGAAAGGTTCTTCGCCGTAATCCCGCAGAATGCGTGCCAGCTCTTCGCGGCTCTCGGTGTTCACAAGGTCCGCTGCCGTTTCGCCCTGCTGGCTCATCCGCATGTCCAGCGGTGCATCCGCACGGTAGGAAAAGCCGCGGGCCGCATCGTCCAGCTGATGGCTGGAAACGCCCAGATCCAGCAGCGCGCCGTTGACCTTGTCGATGCCAAGGCTTTCCAGAGCTTGTCCGGCATAGCGGAAGTTGATCTGCACCACCGTGGCAGGCAGGCCCGCAAGGCGGGCACGCGCGGTCTGCACCGCGTCCGGGTCCTGATCCAGCGAGATCAGCCTGCCGCCCTTTTCTGCATCCAGCCGCAAGGCGATCTGGCGGGAATGCCCCGCGCCGCCTGCGGTGCCGTCAAGGTAGGTGCCGGCCGGATCAATGGCAAGACCCTCCAGACACTCGTTCAGCAGAACGGGGATATGCTCAAACGAGGCCGGGTCAAAGGCTGCTTGTGTTTCAAGTTCCATCGCTGCGGCCTCCTTTCTCAGTTCATAAGCTTTCCGTGTTCCGGGCACTGTGCACACAGCGCACACTTTTACCCGATAACACAGTTTTATTTTAACAAATCAGGCCCCTGATTGCAAGGGTTTGTGCTCCCGTTTTTGCCGCAAAATGCAACAAAAAAAGTCCCTGTCGGCCGTCATTTCTGCCTGCAGGAACTTTGGTTTTTGCCGTATGTGTAATTTGTGTGTGAAAAAGGCTGTCTTCAGCCGTTTTTCTTGGCGTTCTGGCGCAGATTTGCGCGCACATTCTTTACCTGTGCCGCATTTTCCACCATTGTTTCCTCGGTGTTCTTGAGCATGTTGTCGCAATAGTCGGTCACGGTCTGGCGCAGGGTGCGGGCCTCGTTCTGGGCTGCAGTGGTGATTTCCCCGGCGCGCTGCTGTGCAGCCTTCACGATCTCGGCTTCGCTCACCAGAATGCGCGCCCGCTCCTCAGCCTTTTTCACAATGGCCTGCGCCTGTGCGTTGGCCGTCTCCACGATCTGAGCGCGGTCGTTCACGATCTGCTGGGCCTGCCGCAGCTCGCCGGGCAGGTTTGCGCGGATCTCGTCCAGATAATCCCGGATCTGCTCCACATCCACGATCTTTTTGCCGCCGGAAAGGGGCACATTGGCACCTTCCTCCAGAGCATCCTCAATGGTATCCAAAAGTTCGTTCACGTTCATAGTGCTTCTCCCTTCGGTTCGTTCTCGGCAGGGTCTGTGTTCTGCATGGGCTTTGTGTATTTCCACAGCAGCACCCTGCCGTACTTGTACTGTTTTTTCAGGGTCAGGCCGCCTGCCTCGGCCGGCAGCACGATGCCGGTCTCGCTCTCGCACAGCACGATGCCGCCGGGCGCGGTGCATTTATCCACCGCAGGCAGGATCTTTTCCAGTGTACCATTGCGGAAGGGCGGGTCCAGCAGTACGATGTCGAACTGCTCGCGGCAGGCGGAAAGATACCGCGCAGCCTCGCCGATATTGACGCGGCTGCGGTCGA
>OGMF01003098.1_pt1 | contig 13017 bp, 11 predicted proteins | sample 1572921 | NCBI WGS metagenome assembly OGMF01 (sample SAMEA2581919, study PRJEB24529) | metagenome | biome: Human gut stool | place: China | collected 2011
CTCTGCTGGGCGAGGTGGGCAGCGATGCCACCGTCATCAACGCCGACAAGGAAGCCGTTGCCAAGGCCGTTGTCGCCGCTGCTCTGAGCGAGAGCGGCTACGAGTCCACCGCCGCCGCCAAGGAGGCCGGTGTGGCTTACGTGCTGATGGGTCACGGTACGGCTCATGTGGCGAAGGTCACTTACAGCCAGATGGCCGCCCAGATGGACAAGCTGGGCTATGAGAACGTGTTCATCGGCACCGTGGAGGGCGAGCCCGAGGATACCTCCTGCGAGGCCGTGATCGCGGCCGTCAAGGAAGCCGGTTACACCACCGTGGTGCTGCGTCCCCTGATGGTCGTGGCGGGCGACCACGCCAACAACGACATGGCCGGTGCGGACGAGGATTCCTGGAAGACCATGTTCGAGGCCGCCGGCTTCACCGTGAACTGCCAGATCTCCGGTCTGGGCCGTATCGCGGACGTGCAGGCTCTCTACGTGGCACACACCAAGGCTGCCATCGACGCTATCGCGTAACAAGGACTGAACGGGCTCCGGGGCGGTATATTATCGCCCCGGAGCCTTTTTCAAAGTAAGGAGGACCTTGACCATGAAGAAAATTCTTTCGTTTCTGCTGGCCGCTGTGATGATGGCGGCGCTGCTGGTAGGCTGCGGACAGCAGCAAACCGATGCCCCCGGCAACGATGAGCCTGACCAGCCCGCTCTGGCGGACGGCGTGTATACCGCCGACTTCAACACCGACAGCAGTATGTTCCACGCCAACGAGACCTGTGACGGCAAGGGCGTGCTGACCGTGAAGGACGGCCAGATGACCATCCACGTCAGCCTGGCCTCCACCAGCATCGTCAATCTGTTCCCTGGTCTGAAGGAGGACGCCCAGAAGGACGGCGCCGTGCTGCTCCAGCCCACCAAGGACACCGTCACCTATCCCGATGGCCTGACCGAGACAGTCAATGGCTTTGATATCCCCGTTCCCGCGCTGGACGAGGAGTTCGACGTGGCCATCATCGGCAAGAAGGGCGTATGGTATGACCACAAGGTGTCCGTCTCCAACCCTGTTCTGAAGGAGGAGAACGGCGATGACGCTGCCGCCATCGCATTGGCGGACGGTACCTACACCATTGAGGTAGGCTTTGAGGGCGGCTCCGGTAAGTCCCATGTGCTGACTCCCTGCACCCTGAAGGTGGAGAACGGCGCTGCCACCGCCACTATCGTGTGGAGCAGTGAGAAGTATGACTATATGCTGGTGGATGGCCAGCGTTACGATGTCCTCACCACCGAGGGCGGCTCCACCTTCGAGATTCCTGTGCGGGCGCTGGATACCCCGCTGACGGTCATCGGCGACACCACCGCCATGAGCACCCCCCACGAGATCGAGTACACCCTGACCTTTAAGTCCGCCACGGCGGTGGAGGCTGCCCAGTGAGGCGTTTTCTCGCCGGGTTGCTGGCGGCGCTGATGGTCTTGTCCCTCTGCGCCTGCGGCGCGGCTGACGCCCCCGGCAAAACAGGCGAACAAACCGCCGCCGTGTCGTGGGACGAGCTGGTCTTCGACCGTACCATGCCCCTGCGCTACGCGGAGCAGTTCTCCGTGGAGTACGCCGGGGACAGCTACAAGCGCATCACCATCAACAACGACCGGGTATACCTGCTGGTGGCGGAGGGTGCAGCTGTGCCTGACGGGGTACCTACCGGTGTCACCGTTTTGCAGCAGCCGCTGGACCAGATCTATCTGGTAGCCGCCGCTGCCATGGACTACTTCGACAAGCTGAACGCCATCGACTGCATCACCCTCAGCGGTAAAAAGCAGTCGGACTGGTATATCCAGCGCGCCAAGGACGCCATGGACAGCGGGGCAATGACCTACGCCGGCAAATATTCCGAACCCGATTATGAGCTGATCCTGTCGCAGGGCTGCGATCTGGCGGTGGAAAACACCATGATCTACCACTCCCCGGCGGTGCTGGAGCAGCTGGAGCGGCTGGGCATCCCCGTGCTGGTGGAGACATCCAGCTACGAGACCCAGCCCTTGGGCCGGATGGAGTGGATCAAGCTGTACGCAGCGCTGCTGGACAAGGAGGACGAGGCCGAGGCGCTGTTTAATGAGAAGATGGACAGCGTGGCGGACGTACTGGAGCAGCAGCCCACCGGCAAGACTGTGGCGTTTTTCTACATCACCAGCAGCGGCGCTGTAAACGTCCGCAAGTCCACGGACTATGTGGCGAAGTGTGTCACCATCGCAGGCGGAGACTATGTCTCCTTCGACGAATCGGCGGAGGACAACGCTCAGTCCACCATCAACATTCAGATGGAATCCTTCTACCATGGTGCAGTGGACGCCGATGTGCTGATCTACAACAGCATCATCGACGGCGAGCTACACACGCTGGACGAATTGGTGGCACTGGATCCACTGATGGCCGACTTCAAGGCCGTCAAGAGCGGTAACGTGTGGTGCCTGACCAAAAACTTCTATCAGGAGTCGCTGGAGCTGAGCGACCTCATTCTGGACGTCAACCATGCGTTGAACGACGCGCCGGATACGGCGTTTCACTTCCTGACACGGATGAAGTGAGCATTTTTTACATCATTGCATTATAAGGAGGAGCGGCATGAAGAGGACCCGAACACTTCGCATCTGGGGAGGCTTTTGGCTGCTCCTCCTGCTTTTATTCACATTTCTGATTTGGAACATCTTCGCGGGAAGCGTTTCTCTTTCCGCGTCTGAGATATGGCGGATCCTGCTGGGCGGCGATGTGGGCTTTACCCAGAGCCAGATCATCGTAAAGATCCGTCTGCCCCGGCTCCTGTCGGCGCTGATCCTGGGCGGGGCGCTGTCCCTGTCCGGCTATCTGCTGCAAACCTTCTTCCACAATCCCATCGCAGGCCCCTTCGTGCTGGGCATCTCCTCCGGCGCAAAGATGACGGTGTGCGTGGCCATGCTGGCGCTGCTGAGCCGGGGCAAGACCACCTCCTCCGCCATCCTCATCGCGGCGGCGTTCGTGGGCGCCATGGTGTCCATGGGCTTCGTGCTGCTGATCTCCCAGCGGGTCAAGCGCATGAGCCTGTTGGTGGTCTGCGGCGTGATGATCGGCTATATCTGCTCGGCGCTCACGGATTTTCTCGTGACCTTTGCCGACGATTCCAGCATCGTGAATCTGCACAACTGGTCTCTCGGCTCCTTCTCCGGCATGAGCTGGGAGAATGTAAAGACCATGGCCGGTGTATGCGGCGTCACACTGCTGCTGACCTTTTTCCTGTCCAAGCCCATCCGAGCGTACCAGCTGGGCGAGGTCTACGCCCAGAACATGGGCGTCCCCCTGCGGGCCTTCCGTACGGCGCTTATCCTGCTGTCCAGCGTGCTGTCCGCCTGCGTCACGGCCTTTGCTGGCCCCATCTCCTTTGTCGGCATCGCAGTGCCGCACCTGATGAAATCCCTGTTCAAATCGGCGGAGCCGCTGTGTATGATCCCGGCCTGCTTTTTAGGCGGCGGCGTGTTCTGCCTGTTCTGCGACCTTATCGCCCGCACCGCCTTTGCCCCCACAGAGGTGAGCATCAGCTCCGTCACGGCGGTATTCGGCGCACCCATCGTAATCTACATGATGATCCACAGAAAGGCGGCGTGAGTATGGCAGCATATCTGGAAACAAAAGACCTGTCCGTGGGCTACCACGGCAAGCCACTGATCGAGGACATAGCCCTTCATGTGCAGCGGGGCAAGATCGTGACGCTCATCGGCCCCAACGGCTCTGGAAAATCCACCATATTGAAAACCATCATCGGCCAGCTCTCCAAGGTGTCCGGCACGGTGTTTCTGGATGGAAAGGCCATGGAGGCGCACAGCCGCAATGAGATTGCCCGGCGCATGGCCATTTTGATGACGGCGCGCATGGAGCCGGAGCTGATGACCTGCCGGGACGTAGTGAGCAGCGGCCGCTATCCCTACACAGGCCGGCTGGGCATTTTGCAGTCGGAGGATCAGGCCATCGTGGAGCGCTCCTTGGAGCAGGTAGGCGGCATGGAGTTTGCCGACCGCCCCTTCTCCGCCATCAGCGACGGACAGCGCCAGCGCATTCTGCTGGCCCGGGCGCTGTGTCAGGAGCCGGAGATCATCGTATTGGACGAGCCTACCAGCTTTTTGGACATCCGCTATAAGCTGGAGTTGTTGACGGTGCTCAAGCGCATGGTGCGGGAGAACGATCTGGCGGTGCTACTGTCCCTCCACGAGCTGGAGCTGGCGGAGCGCATTTCGGACACGGTGGTGTGTGTGGCGGGCGACCGCATCGACCGCATCGGCACGCCGGAGGAGATCTTCACCCGCGCATATATTGCAAAGCTGTACCGGATGGAGCACGGGAAGTACGACCCCTGCTTCGACAGCCTGGAATTTGTGCCGTAAGGAGTGCTATCATGGAAAAACAGGGTGTTTTTTACGCCGTCAGCGTAGGCCCCGGCGACCCGGAGCTGCTGACCCGGCAGGCCTGCCGGGTCTTGGCGGACTGTCCTGTGGTGGCAGCCCCCCGGATGAAGTCCGGGCGGATGCTGGCGCTGGACATCGCCGCCGGTGCGGTAGATATGCAGGACAAGACCATTTTGCCGCTGGACTTTACCATGGAGCGAAGCGAGGCAGTGCGGGAGGACAGCTACCGCATGGCGGCAGCCGCTATCGAAGCGGAGTTGTCGGCAGGACGGGACGTGGCCATGGTCAATCTGGGCGACGTATCCGTGTACGCCACTGCCTACTATATTCTGGAGCGCATCCGCGCTGATGGGTTTGAGACGGTGATGTGTCCCGGCGTCACCAGCTTCTGCGCCGTGGCGGCGCGGCTGGGACGGAGTTTGACCCGCATGGAGGAGCCCCTCCACATTCTGCCGGGCATCACGGATCTGGACAACGCACTGCCGCTGCCAGGAACGAAGGTCGTGATGAAATCCGGCAAGGACATCTACAAAGCGGCAGCGGCGCTGGAGCGCCACGGTCTGCTGGCAAATGCCGGGATGGTGGCAGACTGCGGACTGGAAACGGAGCAGGTCTACACCGACCTGCGGCAGCTGCCGGAGGAGATCAGCTATTTTGCCACCATCGTGGCGGATTGAGAGGGCGCTATGGAGCAAAAAGTCCCCCGGCTGGTGCTGGCCGGCACCAACAGCGGCTGCGGCAAGACCACCGTCACCTGTGCCGTCTTGCAGGCGCTGGTATCGCGGGGCCTGCGGGTAGGCGCGGCGAAATGCGGCCCTGATTATATCGACCCCATGTTCCACAGCCGGATCATTGGCGCGAAGAGCTCCAATTTGGATGCCTTCTTCTTTGATCCCGATACCCTGCGCTATCTTCTGGCCCGCAACGCCCGGGGCTGCGATGTCACGGTGATAGAGGGGGTCATGGGCTATTATGACGGGCTGGGCCTCACCTCCACCCGGGCCAGCACCTACGAGGTGGCGCGGGAGACCCAAAGCCCCGTGGTGCTGGTGGTCAATGCCCGAGGGGCGGCCCTTTCCGTCCTGGCGGCGGTGGAGGGCTTTCTCCACTTCGCGCCGGACAGCGGCATCCGTGGTGTCATCCTCAACGGGTGCAGCGCAATGAGCTATGGCCCACTGGCACGGGAGCTGGAAAACCGTTTGGGCGTCCGCGCCTGCGGCTATCTGCCCCGTCTGCCGGAGTGCGCGCTGGAGAGCCGCCACTTGGGGCTCATCACAGCGGACGAGGTGGCCGATCTGCAAGAGAAGCTGCGCAGGCTGGCGGCCGAGGCGGAAAAAACGCTGGACATTCCAACACTGCTGGAGCTGGCTGACGGCGCGCCGCCCCTGCGCTTTATCCCGCCGGCCCTGCCGGAGCCGGGAACACCGGTGCGTATCGGCGTGGCCAGGGACCGGGCGTTCTGCTTTTACTACGAGGACAGTCTCGACCTGCTGCGGCAGCTGGGTGCGGAGTTGATACCCTTCAGCCCGTTGGCAGACGAACGGCTCCCCGACAGCGTACAGGGTCTGTACTTGGGCGGCGGCTACCCGGAGCTGTACGCGGCGCAGTTGGCGGAAAACCGTACCCTGCGCGGGCAGCTTCGGGAGGCCGTACACGCGGGGATGCCCTGTATCGCCGAGTGCGGCGGCTTTATGTACCTGACGCAGACCATCGCGGGCCACGCCATGGTAGGCGCGCTGCCCGGTGACTGCTTTGACACGGGGAAGCTGACCCGGTTCGGCTACATCACCGCCACGGCGCAGGAGGACAGCCTTCTCTGCCGCGCCGGAGAGCAGGTGCCGATGCATGAATTTCACCATTGGGACACGACCCTGCCGGGCAGCGCTTTTCTGGCGGAAAAGCCCTCTGGCAAGCAGTGGCGCTGTGCGTATGCCACGGATACGCTGTACGCTGGTTTCCCTCACTTCCATTTTTACGCCAAGCCCGTCATGGCACAGCGCTTTTTGGCGGCTTGCAGAAAGGAGACGCTATGACGGAACAGATGAAGCCTATGGATATCGAGAAGCGCAGCTTCGCCATCATCACCGAGCTGCTGGGTGACCGGCGGCTGGATCCGGAGAATGAGCTGGTCATCAAACGGGTCATCCACACCACGGCGGATTTTGACTATGTGGACAATCTGGCCTTTTCCGACCACGCGGTGCAAAAGGCCATTGCCGCCCTGCGGGCGGGCTGTGACATCGTGACCGATACCCAGATGGCCAAGGCCGGCATCAATAAGACGATTCTCGCCTCGCTGGGCGGAGAGGTACACTGCTTCATGTCGGACGCGGACGTGGCGGCGGAGGCTAAGGAGCGCGGTGTGACCCGTGCCTTTGTATCCATGGAGCGGGCGGCAGCCCTGCCCAAGCCCTGCATCTTTGCCATCGGCAACGCCCCTACGGCACTTTTTTCGCTGGAGAATCTGATGGAGGCAGACAAGCTCCGCCCCGCCCTCATCATCGGGGTACCGGTGGGCTTTGTGAATGTGGTGGAGAGCAAGGAGCGCATCATCCAGGCCGCTGCCGCGCCCTACATCGTGTCCCGGGGCCGCAAGGGCGGCAGCAACGTGGCGGCGGCCATCTGCAACGCCATGCTCTACCAGATCAGGCGGTAGGTTATGAAGGAATTTATCATACGGGACGGGAAAAAGCTCCGTCTGGGCTACACCACCGGCTCCTGTGCCGCGGCGGCAGCCAAGGCCGCCGCATGGATGCTGCTGAGCGGCAGCAAAAAGGAGTCCATCCGCCTGCTGACACCCAAGGGCATGGAGCTGACATTGGCGGTGGAGGACATCTGTCTGTCCCCGGACTGTGTGCGCTGCGCCATCCGGAAGGACAGCGGTGATGACCCGGATATCACCCGTGACACCCTGATCTATGCCGAGGTGCGGAAAACAGAGACTGTTGGCATTGTCATTGACGGCGGACAGGGTGTAGGTCGGGTAACCATGCCAGGTCTTGACCAGCCGGTGGGTGCGGCGGCCATCAACTCCGTACCCCGCCGGATGATTCAGGAGAATGTGGAGGAGGTCTGCGGCCTGTTCGGATACATCGGCGGCCTGTATGTGGTGATCTCCGTCCCGGAGGGGGAGGCGCTGGCGAAAAAGACCTTCAATCCCCGATTAGGCATTGAGGGAGGCATATCCATCTTAGGTACCACGGGGATCGTAGAGCCTATGAGCGAGCAGGCGCTGGTGGACACCATCCATGTAGAGCTGCGGCAGCGGCGGGAGGGCGGCGCGGATTATGTACTGCTGGCCCCCGGCAACTACGGCGCAGACTATATCAAGGGTGTCATGGGCATCGACCCCGCCACGGCGGTGATGACCTCCAACTTCATCGGCGACACGATGGAGATGTGCCGGGAGCTGGGCTTCCGAGGGGCGCTGCTCATCGGTCATATCGGCAAGCTGGTAAAGCTGGCGGGCGGTATGTGGAACACCCACTCCCGCTACGGCGACTGTCGCATGGACATCCTGACGGCCTGTGCCGCCGCAGAGGGGCTGCACGGCGGTGCGGCGGCGGAGATGCTCTGCTGCGCCACCTGTGACGACGCCCTGCGGATTTTGCAGGAGCAGGGGCTTTATGACGCGGTGCTGCACCGGCTGGCCGGGCGCATCGACGACATGATGCATTATAAATGCAGTGATATAGAGACGGGAGCCATCCTCTTTTCCAAGGAATATGGCTATCTCTGTGAGACAAAGGACGCAGCGGCACTGCTGCGCCGGATAAAGGAGGACTGACAATGGTACATTTTGTGGGAGCGGGCAGCGGCGCTGCCGACCTCATCACCGTCCGGGGCGCCAAGCTGCTGGGCGAGGCCGACGTGGTGATCTACGCCGGCTCACTGGTGAATCCGGCGCTGCTGGACTATACCAGGGAGGGCTGCGAGATCCACGACAGCGCCAAGCTGACGCTGGAAGAGGTCATCGCCCTCATCGAGAAGGCGGAGGCCGCCGGCAAGACCACCGTGCGTCTGCACACAGGGGATTCCAGCATCTACGGCGCAGTACGGGAGCAGTTTGACGAGCTGGAAAAACGCGGTATCGCCTACGATGTCTGCCCCGGCGTCAGCGCCTTCTGCGGCGCGGCGGCCGCTCTGCGGGCGGAGTACACGCTGCCCGATGTGAGCCAGACCGTCATCATCACCCGCGCCCCCGGCCGCACGCCGGTACCGGAACGGGAGTCCATCCGCTCACTGGCGGCCCATCAGGCCACCATGGTGCTGTTTCTCAGCACCTCACTGACCGAACTGCTGCAAGTCGAGCTGCTGGCAGGTGGCTATGCCGCCGAGACGCCGGTAGCAGTGGTGTATAAGGCCACTTGGCCTGAGGAGAAGATCTTCCGCTGCACTGTGGGGACGCTCCACGAGACAGTGACGGGCAACGGTCTGACCAAGACCTCGCTGATCGTGGTGGGCAACTGCCTGGGCGACAACTATCTCCGGTCGCTGCTGTACCACCCCGATTTTACAACGGAGTTCCGCAAGGGTGCCCAATGAGAGCCGCCCTGTTTGCCTTCAGCCGGGGCGGCTGCGCCACGGCGCGGCGGGTGATGGCAGCGCTCCCGGAGACGGCGTTCGTGTGCTACACCATGCCGCGCTTCGAGGAACCCGGCTTTCTGCCGCTGGACAAGGCGGTGTACGGCGCGTGCTTTTCCGCCATGGACGCATTGATCTTCGTGGGGGCCTGCGGCATCGCCGTGCGGGAGATCGCCCCCTATGTCAAAAGCAAAAAAACCGACCCGGCGGTGGTGTGCATCGACGAGGCGGGGCAGTTTGTGATCCCCCTGCTCTCCGGCCACATCGGCGGTGCCAACGCGCTGGCGGCGGCGCTGGCGGAGAAGCTGGGCGCCACGGCGGTGGTCACCACCGCCACCGATGTCCGCGGCAAATTTTCCGTGGACGCATGGGCTGCCCGGCACGGTTGCGCCATCTCCGACATGGGGCTTGCCAAGGCGATATCGGCGGCGATACTGGAGGGGGACGTGCCTCTTTGTAGCCAGTTTTACCTGCCTGTCCCCCTGCCGGAGGGTACGTTTGCCGGGGTGACCGGCCCACTGGGCATTTTCATCGGCTGGCACGTCAGAACACCCTTTGCCCGCACCCTGCGGCTGATTCCTCGCGTGTTGCGGGTAGGCGTAGGCTGCCGGCGGGGCATCTCTGCCGAAGCGGTGGTGCGTGCGGTGCAGACAGTGTTCGCGGAAAACGGGCTGGACACGGCGGCCATCTGCGGCGTCTGTTCCATCGACCTGAAGCAGGACGAGGCAGGCCTGCTGGCCGCCTGTGAGAAAAACAACTGGCCGGTGCATTTTTACACGGCGCAGCAGCTGCGGGACGTGGCGGGTGACTTCACTCCCTCCGACTTCGTCCGTTCCGTTACCGGCGTAGACAATGTCTGTGAGCGGGCGGCGCTGCTGGATGCCGAAAAACTGATCGTACAAAAAACAGCGCGGGACGGCGTGACCGTCGCCGTTGCGGCGGAGCATTGGGAGGTGCGCTTTGGGTAAGGTAATTGTAGTGGGCATCGGCCCTGGCGGCTATGAGGATATGACCATCCGGGCGGACGAGGCTCTGCAGGCGTGCGACGCCATTGTGGGGTATCCCGTCTATGTGGATCTGGTGCGGGATCGCTATCCCGGCAAGGAACTTCACTCCACGCCCATGACACGGGAGACAGAGCGCTGCCAGCTGGTGCTGGAGCTGGCGCGCAGCGGCAAGACCGCCGCCATGGTTTGCTCCGGTGACAGCGGCATCTACGGCATGGCGGCGCTGGTCTATGAGCTGAGGGGCGAGGCGCAGGAGCCTGAGATTCAGGTGGTGCCGGGATTGACGGCGGCGTGCAGCGGCGGGGCGGTGCTGGGTGCGCCGCTGACCCATGATTTCGCGGTCATCAGCCTCAGCGACCGTCTGACGCCGTGGGAGACCATCGAAAAGCGCTTGGACTGCGCGGCGGCGGCGGATCTGACCATCGCCCTGTACAACCCGGCCAGCCACGGCAGACCGGATCATGTAAAGCGCGCCTGCGATATCTTGCTGCGCCGTCTGCCGGAGGACAGACTCTGCGGCATCGTTCGCAACATCGGCCGCGACGGGCAGAGCCGCCGCATCCTGACGCTGGCAGAGCTGCGGGAGGCGGAGGTGGATATGTTCTGCACCGTGTTTATCGGCAACAGTGCGGCAAAGACGGTGGCGGGACAGCTCATCACCCCCAGAGGATACCGAAATGTGTAATATCTGCGTGTTTGCCGGCACCACCGAAGGGCGGGAGCTGGCGGAATTTCTCGCCGGACAGCCGGTACAGGCCACGGTATGCGTGGCAACGGAGTACGGTGAGACACTGCTGCCAGAGGCGAAAAACGTCACGGTTCTGGCGGGGCGCATCCCGGTGGCGGACATCATCCGGATGCTGCAAGCGACCCGGTTCGATCTGGTGATCGATGCCACCCACCCCTACGCCGCCTCCATCACCGAGAGCATCTGCACGGCCTGCCGGGAGACGGAAACAGAATATCTGCGCCTGCTGCGGCAGTCCTGTGACCCGAAGGAGGCACTCATGTGCGTGGAAAACGCCGCCGAGGCCGCCGCGTTTCTGGCACGCACACATGGCAATATCCTGCTGACCACCGGCAGCAAGGAGCTGGCAGCGTACAGCGTCATCCCCGATTTTGCCCAGCGGGTCTACGCCCGTGTGCTGCCCATGGATGCCTCACTGGAGGCCTGCCGCACAGCGGGGTTAAAAGCCTCCCATATCATCGCCATGCAGGGTCCTTTCTCCGAGGAGATGGATCTGGCCACACTGCGGTTTTCCTCCGCCGCGTGGATGGTGACCAAGGATGGCGGCGAAGCCGGCGGCTTTCCTGCTAAGGTGTCCGCAGCCCGGAAGGCGGGCGCAGGTCTGGTGGTCATTGGTCGCCCGCCCCAGCGAGGGGGGCTTCCCTTTGCGGCGGTGCTGGATGTGCTGTGTAAGCGGTTCGGCTGCACCGTCCGGCCGCAGGTGCGGATCGTCGGCATCGGCCCCGGCAGCCGGGAGGCTATGACCCGCGAGGTCGGTGGAACCATTGAGGCGGCGGACTGTCTCATTGGCGCAAAACGGATGTTGGATGCTGTGGCGCGGCCGGGGCAGCCTACCCATGACGCCATTGCGCCGCAGGATATCGCGGACTTTATCCGCGCCCACCGGGAATACCGCCGCTTTGCGGTGGTCATGTCCGGCGACACCGGCTTTTTCAGCGGCACCAAAAAGCTGCTTCCTCTGCTGGAGGGCTGCGACACAGCGGTGCTGCCAGGTTTGAGCTCGCTGTCCTATCTGTGCGCCCGGCTGCAAACCTCCTACGAGGATGTGCGGGTGGTGAGCCTCCATGGACGGCAGCACAACATCCTGCCGGAGGTGAGGGCAACCAGCCGTCTCTTTGCACTGGTGGGCGGTGAGCGCGGCATCAACGACCTGTGCCGCACACTGACAGCAGGCGGTCTGGGCGGCGTCACCGTGTCTGTGGGACAGCGGCTGGGCTACCCGGATGAGCGCATTGTGTGCGGTACGGCAGCAGAGCTGGCAGAAGGTGCCTACGCGCCCTTGAGCGTGGCGCTCATCGAAAATCCCCACCCCGATGCGGTGGTCACGCCGGGTCTGCCGGATGACGCCTTCCTCCGCAGCGCGGAGGGAATGCCGGTGGTGCCTATGACGAAAAGCGAGGTGCGGGCGGTGTGCCTTTCCAAGCTGCGGCTGACGGAGCGGAGCGTCTGCTGGGACATCGGCGCCGGTACCGGCTCGGTGTCGGTGGAAATGGCCTTACAGGCAAAGCGGGGGCAGGTCTGTGCCGTGGAGCGGCGGGAGGACGCCGCGGCGCTGCTGGGGCAGAACCGGGAGCGGTTTTCGTTGGAGAACCTACAGGTGGTCTGCGGCAGTGCGCCGGAGGCCTGCGCCGGTTTGCCCGCGCCTACCCACGCATTCATCGGCGGCAGCGCCGGGAATATGCGGGAGATCGTGGCGCTGCTGCTGGCAAGAAACCCCCGTGTCCGCATCGTGGCCACGGCCGTTTCGCTGGAGTCCGTGGCTGAGCTGACGGAGTGCCTGACGGCGTTTCCCTTTACGGAGACGGAGGTGGTGTCGCTGCAGGCGGCGCGGGACAGAAGGGCCGGAGGCTATCACCTGATGAGTGGGCAGAATCCCATTTATATTTTTACGATGCAGGGCGGAGGAGAAACGGCATGATGTGGTCGCTTGCGGCACTTGTTATCGGCTTTTGCATAGACCTTCTGGTGGGCGACCCCCACAGTTTTCCCCATCCGGTAGTTCTGATTGGAAAATGTATTAGCGTGTTGGAGCGAGTGCTGCGGTGCGTATGCCCCAAAACGCCCGCCGGCGAGCGGGCGGCGGGTGCCATTCTGTGGGGCGCGGTGGTCATCATATCCACCGCCGTCCCGGCTCTGCTGCTGTGGCTGTGCGGTCTGGTCAGCCCGTGGCTGCGTCTGGCGCTGGAGAGTGTGATGTGCTGGCAGATCTTGGCGGTCAAGTCCCTGCGGGACGAGACCATGAAGGGCTATGACGCGCTGG
>OGMF01003104.1_pt1 | contig 13009 bp, 8 predicted proteins | sample 1572921 | NCBI WGS metagenome assembly OGMF01 (sample SAMEA2581919, study PRJEB24529) | metagenome | biome: Human gut stool | place: China | collected 2011
ACGGCCTGCGCGCCGGAGACGTCTACGCTCGGCATCCCGCGCAGGGAGAGGATCAGGTGATCCTCCTCGGGAATGTCCTGTAGGCGGTGGTTGAATTCGTCCACCGCGCCAAAGAAGAGGGAGCCGGTGACGTAGACCACGCCGGCGGAGTCGAGAATGGGAGATTTGCCGACGTCATAGCGCAGGCGGTTGCCGTCGATGGTGGAGAAGGCGACGTGGATGCGGCTGCTCCGGGCGACGTAGAGAATGGCGGAGTAGATGACGCCGAGGATGATGGCGACGGTGAGATCGAAAACGACGGTCGCGAGCATCGTGACGAGGAACTGGCTGATGGCGGACTTGAAGCGGTGGGCGAAGATGTAGCGGATGCCTGCCCAGTCGTTCATGCGCCAGGCGGTGACCATCAGGACGCCCGCGAGCGCGGAGAGCGGCAGGCGCGCCATCACGCCGCCGAGCAGGAACATGGAGGCGAGCAGAAAGACGGAGTGGAACACGCTCGTCAGGCGCGTCTGCTGACCGGATTTAATGGCAACGCTGGTGCGGGCGATGGCCGCGGTGGCGGGCACGCCGCCGAAGAAGGGCAGGAGGATATTGCCGACGCCCTGCGCGATAAGCTCCTGATCGGCGTGGAAGGGCTCGCTTTTCATGCGGGCGGCGGACGCGCCGCACAGCAGGCTCTCGATCATGCCGAGGGCGGCGATGGTGACGACGGGGGAGATGAGGTCTGAGAGCATATCGAGGCTCAGACTGCCGAGGTGCAGGCGGTCGGAGAGGAGAAGCGTGCGGGGAATGTCGCCGACAACGGCAAGCTCGTCAAGGTCCAGCACGGCGGCGAGGGCGGTGGCGGCAATGATGCCGATGAGCGAGCCGGGGACCTTCGCGCCCCATTTCTTCGGCCAGACGAGCATGACGGCGACGACCAGCGCGCCGATGAGGACGGTCTGGAGGTTCGGGTGGAAGCCGAGGCGGGCGTAGGAGGCGAGCTTTTCGAGGTTGGAGCTGCCCTCCGAGACGGTGCCGAAGAAGTTATCGACCTGCCCGAGCGCGATGATGATGGCGATGCCCGAGGTGAAGCCCATGATGACGGGCATCGGAATGAAGCTAATTAAGCGACCCAGCTTGAAGACGCCCGCAAGCAGCAGCAGAACGCCCGCGGCAAAGCAGGCAAAAAACACGCCCTGCAGGCCGTATTCCGCGACGATGCCGACGAGCACCGCGCTCATCGCGCCCGTCGGGCCCGAGATCTGGTACGACGCGCCGCCGAGAATGGCGATGACCACGCCCGCGATGATGGCCGTGACAAGCCCGGACGCCGCGCTCGCGCCCGAGGAAACGCCGAACGCCAGCGCCAGCGGCAGTGCGACGGCGCAGACCGTCAGGCCCGCCATCATGTCGGCGAGCAGCTTTTTCGAGTTGTAGCCTGCAAATTCCTGCTTCAGGCTGCGAAAAAAGGCAGAAAACATATTGATCCTCCTAAAAAACACATGCCTGTTTACTATACCATCTGCCCCGCACCCGTGCCAGTAGTAAAAGGGACGGTTTTTAACGAGATTTTAACACTGATGCGTCGGTTTTGCACAAACAAAGTCGAAATCCTGACCGAAACGGCAAAAAAGCGCCGCGTCCCGAAGAAAATACGGGACGCGGCGCTTTCTGTTTCGCCGGATTTACTTGAATTTTTTGCCGTCCTCGAACGCGCTGGCGACCTTCTCGCCCAAGACATAATAGCCGTGGTTGGCGTAGTCAAAGGTGATGACGTGCAGCTTTTCGACAGCGAGCTTGCCGTTTTCGTCGAGCGCGCGCTCGTCCACGCTGACGTTCACGACCTCGCCGAGCAGCAGCTCGGTCTCCTCGTCGTAGCTCACGAGCTTGCACTCGAGCGCGAGCGGCAGCTCGTCGATCATCGGCGCATCCACATGCTCGCTCTTCGTCACGCGGAAGCCCGCGCGCGCCACCTTGTCGGGCACGCTGTTGCCGGACTCGATGCCCACATAGTCACAGGCCGCCGCATGCTCTGCGTCGCCCATGCTCACGGTGAACGCACCGCGCTTTAAGATGTTCTTCACGGTCTTGTGGCCGCCGCTCAAATACATTGCGATGCGGCTGCTGTCGGCCACGCCGCCCCAGGCGGCGTTCATCGCGTTGGGCGCGCTGTCCTCGCCATAGCTTGCGATGATGAGCACGGGCTGCGGATAGACCTAGGGCTGTGCGCAAAAATTCTTTCTCATGTCGATATCCCTCCAAAATAAATCTGTCAATTGATTTTATGGCCCGATCTTTTCGAGCTTCGCGCGCAGCGAAATGCTGCGCGGCGTTCCCATGCCGTCAAACTGGATGACGTGCGCGCCCTTGTTCAGGTCCACGTCCAGCACCGTTCCCTCGCCGAACACCGCGTGGCGCACGCGCTGTCCGATGGGCAGCGTGCCGTCGCCGTCGTCCTCGCGCAGATACTTGTCTCGCCGCGCGACGTCATCCGCCGCTTCACGCAGAAGCGTCTCGTCGACCTCGTGCGTGAACGACAGAAGCTCGCGGTCGATATCCAGCAGAAAGCGCGAGGGATAGCGCGGCGAGCCGTCAAAATTCCACCCGTCGGCCTCGGAGAGGTAAAGCCCCTTCTCCGCGCGCGTCAGCGCAACGAAAGCGAGCCGCCGCTCCTCCTCCATGCCGGGGAGCGTTCGCACCTTGCGCGAGGGGAAAATGCCCTCGTTCATGCCGCAGAGGAACACATACGGGAATTCGAGGCCCTTCGCCGCGTGGACGGTCATCAGCTTCACCTTGTCGCCCTGCTCGGCGACATCGCCGTTGCTGAAAAGCGCGATGTGGGCGAGGTAATGCTCCATCGTGCTCTCCTCGCCGCAGCTCGTCTCGTATTCGTAGATGGACTGCTTGAGCTCGGCCAGATCGTCCAGCCGCTCCTGACTGCCCTCGGTGCGCAGCGCCTTTTCATACCCGCTCTTGTCCAGAATATCCGAAAGCACCTCAGAGATGGGCCGACCCTGATACGAGTGCGAAAAGCGCTCGATCAGATCGACGAACTGCTTTGCCTTCGTGCCGCTGAACACGCTGTCTTCGAGGTGGTTTTTGAGCGTTACATAGAGGCTCGTCTCCTCTTTTTCCGCCGTCTCCTGTAAAAAGGCCATGCGCCGCTTGCCGAGGTTCCGCTTCGGCGCGTTGGCAATGCGCCGGAACGACAGATCGTCCTGATAGGCGATCATCCGCAAATATGAAAGTGCGTCCTTGATCTCCATGCGGTCGAAAAACTGCACGCCGGAGTAGATCGTATAGGGAATTTTTTCGTGCATCAACGCCTCTTCCACCGCGCGCGTCACATAGTGCGCGCGGTAAAGGACGGTCATATCCCGCAGCGGCACGCCGCAATCATGCAGCCGCTGCATCTCGCCCACCATCCACTGCGCCTCCGCCTCCTGCGTGTCGGCAAAGTGGCAGACGACCTTCTCGCCCGAGGGCTTCGTCGGGAGCAGGTCCTTTTTGATGCGGTGGCCGTTTTTTGCGATCAACGAGTTCGCCGCCGCCAAAATCTCCGGCGTGGAACGGTAGTTTTCCATCATCATGATGGTCTGCACGTTTGGAAAGACCTTGTCGAAATCCAGCAGATACTTGACGTTCGCGCCGCGCCAGGTGTAGATCGTCTGGTCCGGGTCGCCCACGATGAAGAGGTTGCCGTGATAGCCGCACAGCACCTCCATCAGCTCATATTGCAGCGCGTCGATATCCTGAAACTCGTCGATCATGATGTATTCGAGCCGCTGCTGCCACTTGAGCCTGATGTCCTCGTGCTGCTCGAAAATATAGAGCGAGAACTTGATGAGGTCGTTGTAGTCGAGGCCGAAGCACTTTTTCTCCTGATAGAGATAGCCGTAGAAGATGATGTCCCCCGCCGTGTCGGCGCGCTCGTACTTTTCGCGCAGCGTGTCGAGCGACATCGTGATCATGTCCTTATAATACTCCGGCTCCTTAAAGAGCTTTCGGATCTCGATCATGTCCCGCGCGGCGGAATAGGTCATGTCGCGCAGTGTGAGGCCGCGCTCTTCGTAGATGATGCCGAGCATCGCGTCGATGTCGGAATTATCCAGCACCAGAAAGCTCTTCGGGTACTGCACCGCATGGCTGTCCTCCTGCAAAACGGAGACACAGAAGCCGTGGAACGTGTTGATATAGCCCGTGTCGTTGTCGCCGGTCAAGGCGTGGATACGCTGGCGCATCTCGTTGGCTGACTTGTTCGTAAACGTCACGCACAGGATGTTTCCCGGCAGGATGCCGAGCTCGTTGACAAGATAGGCAAAGCGGTGCGACAGCGCCCGCGTCTTGCCCGAGCCGGCACCCGCGATCACGCGGACATAGCCCTCCGTTGTCGTAACGGCCTCGCGCTGCGCGCGATTCAGCCCTGCCAGCAAGTCCTCCATGCACTGTCCCCCCTATTTGCAATCTCAATGGCGGTATTATAGCACGGCATTTATAATCAAACAAGCGTTCGCCTGAAATTCTTCTGCAAAACGCCCCTCTTTCGCAAAGATCTCTTCCCGCTCCACAGGCCGGCAGAAAGCGCGCCTTAGCGCAGAAAAAGCGCCCGATCAAACTCGGGCGCTCTCTAATTCCTCATTCCACCGCAGGATGCGCGGCAGGAGCTGCAAAAACAGCGCGTCGCGGTTCCGCTCGTCGATGAAAACAAGCTCCGCGTTCTCATGCTCCCGCACGGCGCGCAGAAACGGCGTGTTCTTCGGCTTGACCGCTGCCAGCACCGGCGTGTCTCCCGCAAGCGCGCGCAGCACCCCGGACTGAAACGCCTCGGCATCGTTTTCAAGAAACCCCAGCTCGTCCATCAGAATGAGTCCATTCTTCGGTGCGGATGCAATCAGCTGCACGCCAACCGTATCGAAGACCTCTGGATGGCGGATGCTCGAGCGGCTGTCGCACGTTCCGACAAGGTTCGCCGCTGCATTCCGCCGCTCATTCTCCATCTGTGCCGCAGGATAAAGATAGATGGGGAAAAATCCGTTTTCATCCGCAGTCGGCAGCCGCTTCGTCACAAAGCCGCCGATCTCCCGCGTATTCCGCTCCAGCAGGCGGCGAATCAACGTCGATTTGCCGACGCCGCGCTCCCCGCAAAGCAAAAGATGTCGTTTCATGTCGTTTTCTCCTTCGGAAGGTCTGCCGTTTCAATGGTGAAAAGGCAGAGCGCCTTTTGATGCGGCAGATAATAGGGAAACTCCTCTGACGGCCCCGCAGTTAAGCGCGCTTCAATTTCCCGGGCAGAGAGCGTTTCGCTTTCGCTGCGGTTATACAGGGTAAAAAAGCGTTCCGCTTCCTCAATCGAGCGAAACGGCTGCCCAAATTCCGCGATGAAGCGCTCCAACGTGTAGGGGATGCCCCTTTCACGCAGAACAGATTCGGTATTCCCCGCCGTGTATTCGCCAAGGCTTATCTTCCCTGCGCTGAAGCGGTGGTGCGAATAGTCACGCTTGACAAGAAAAATTTTTCCGCGGCACTGCCGTCCGGCAATGCCCAGCGCGTCCTCCGTTCGGCCAAAGAGGCAGAACACCATTGCGTCATAGGGCTTATCGGGCGCAAGCGCTTCGATATCGCCGCAGCGTGCAGCAACACGCTCCGGTCGATGTGATTCCAGCGTTTTAACAGCCAGCTCGTCGGCGTCCACCGCCGTCACATGGCGGCAATAGGGTGCCAAGGCAATGCTCAGCTCACCGATGCCGCAGCCTGCGTCGCACACATACGCGTTTTCCGGCAGGTGTGGCGCGATCTTGCCTGCAATCACGCGATAATAGTCGCTCATCGCCGCGGCATCGCGCAAGAACGCGATGCTCTCTTCCGTCCAGATCATGCTGCCCGCCTCCCTCTTTTAAGATGATAGCATAAATCATTCTCTCTGCCAATGCGGACGCAGAAAAAGCCGGCGCGCTGCGCCGGCTTTTTTCATCGCTTGCAGTGCCGCCCTGCTTACTTGGCAAGGCCGGTGTAATAGCGCTGGAGCATCGTGCAGACCTCGGCGCGATTGACCTCAGCGGTGGGGTTGACGGTCAGCGTACTGTCGTCCGTACCCTTGATCAGGCCGACGGAAACGGCCCATGCAATGGCATCGACATCAGAAGCGTCGATGGAAGCATAATCGGTCGCAGCCTCCACAGCCTTGCGCATCTCGTCGCTCACCTTGGTGTCGTACTTTTCGTCAAGGGCGAGGGTCTTGTAGAACATGGTGATAAACGCCGCGCGACTGACCGTTGCCTCGGCCTTGAAGCTGTCAGCAGCGATGACGCCCTTCTCAGCGCACCAATCCTGCTGCTTGGAGTACCACTTCTCGCCGGAGTTGTCGGTGGTGTTGCCCGCCACACGGTAAAGGACGGTGGCAAGCTCGGCCATGCTCATCTTAGCTGCGGGGGCGAACCGGTCGTTGCCCACGCCCTTGAACAGGCCATTGTCGGAGCAGTAGGTCACGGCGTCGCGGTACCAGTCCTTGGCAGCAACATCGGTGTAGAAAACAGACGCGGTGGCAATGGAGAGAACCGTCACGCCGGAAGGCATACGGTTGCCGGCAGCCTTCTCAGACTTGTAGCTTTCCTCGCTCGTGCCGCAGACAAAGCGGAGAGAGCCCGAGTCCTTCGCGGTCTTGGCAAGGTCGGCGACGGTGCCGTCAGTGAGCGCGCCCTGTGCCCAGCTCAGCGCGATGGCGGCAGGGACTTCCGCAGAGGTCTCACCGTCGAAGAAATACTTATCTTCAGTGACGTCCTGATAGGTGGGCGCATACTTGGTGTATTCGCCGTCGGTGCAGGTGAAGCGCAGGGTGCTGCCCTCGGCAAACGTCACACCGGCGTCTGCCAGCAGCGCGTCGAGCGTCACATACTCGGTGGCGACAACGGCCTGCACACCGTTTTTGAAGTACTGGTAGCCATAGCCGTCCGCCTTGGTCTCGGCGAGCTTCTTCAGCTCGGCGGCCGTGTAGGTCTTAACGGTCGTTCTGGGGCCAAATTCGCCGGTCTGGGTGCAGACCGTCAGCACGGCGTCGTCGGCAGCCTGAGCGCTGAGCACACCGGTGAACAGCGTGCACACCAGCGTCAGCGCCAGCAGCAGGGATACGATTTTCTTCATATTGTTTTCTCCTTTTTCTCTTATTTTTATCAAAAAGCGTTGCGCTTATTGAACGTTAACTCATGCTGCGGTGCAGCAGCTGCGCAAGCAGCACGCGGCCGGCCGCCTCTGCCGGAGCGCTCAGGTCATCTTTATCCAGCAGCCGCGCGCCGTAGGCCCAGGCCACGCCATCGCGCGCCCAGGAGGACACCGCCCCCGCGCTTTCGGGCAGCGCGGCATTTGCATCTGCGGTCATCTTATCTTTGAGATAGCGCTGCATCAGCACCGCCGCCTGCTCGACTGTGAGCACGTCGTCGGGCGAAAATGCTGTCTTGCTCGTGCCCTGCACCACGCCCGTTTCCGCTGCCCAGGCGACCGCCTTTTTGTACCAGTCCGCCTTGAGGTCGGTAAACGGCACGGCGGACTTGACCGCAGGGCTGCCCGCCGCGCGGTAGAGCGCGGTGACAAACATCGCGCGTGTCATCGAGGATGCGGGTGCAAAGGTATCCTTCCCCGTACCCTGCATCCAGCCGCGCGCATAGCAGAAGGCAACGTCGTCATACCAGAGCTTTTCCGCCGTCACATCGGTGAACGGGAGCAATTCTTTCCACTGCACGCCGCTTTGTGATCTGAGCGAGGGGATGGCCCTTTCGCCCTCGTAGGCAGCGCTCATTTTTGCACTGTTTCCGCTGTGTCCATAGGCCGTTGCGGTGCAGTCCTTGAGCGTCACGCTGCCAAGCAGCGCCGCAGGGGACTTCTCTGCCGTCACGCGGATCTCTCCGCCCGTGACGGTAACGCTGTCCGCCGACAGAACAGCGACGTTGTCGCTGTCGGTTCGGCCGCAGAGCGTGCCGCCCGTCAGTTCATAGGTGCTGCCGTTTGCATAGAACGCACCGCCCGCAAAGCCGAGCTTATCGGTCTTGAAAACGCTCAGCGTGCCGCCGTTCTGGTGCAACGTACTGCCGGAATTGACATAAATCGCGGCATTGTTCACCTGCGCGCTCACGCATAAGCTGCCCGTGCCATTGATCGTCAGATCGCCGCCGACAGTTACTGTGGGATTCTCATTTTCCGGCGTGTCGGATCTGCCGTCCAATTCATTCCGTTCGGAAAGTGTCAGCACATTGCCGCCCGCGAGCTTCAGAAGCGTCCGGTCGCCCGTGATCGATACATTCTTCAGCGTAAGCTTCGTGCCGCTGCCCACAGTGAGCGTCAGATTCTCAAAGCTGCTTTCCTCGCCGCAGAGCGTGACATCGAGATTTTCGCCCACGGTGATTGTCCCGGTCGAAAACCATGGAATGCGATACGTGCCCGACGCCTTCACCGCGCCGTTTTCCACCAGCGGAAGCTCTGCTTCCGTCGCCTGCTTCGGTTTCTCCTCCGGCGGCGGCACGTCCTCGGGGCGCTCCCCGGCGGTAAACGTCGGGATCACGCCCGTCACGGCCGTTTCCTTCACACTGCCGCTTTTGCCGATGAGCTTTGCACCGGAAGCATCCTCACAGCCGCCCCAGATGAGGTTCTGCGCATAGCCGACGAGAGAGCCCGTCGCCGCGCGCTCGTCCGTGCTGCTTGAGCTCACGCTGCCCTCGTTGCGGCAGAGTGTGACGGTCGTCTTATTGCGCGCGGTCGTATAGCCCGCAAGACCGCCGGTGTAGCGGTCGGCGCTCGTCACCGCGCCGTAGTTGACGCTCTTTGTTATCGTACCGGCAAGGCGTCCTGCAAGGCCGCCTGTGCCGCTGCGCGTGCTCGTCACTGCGCCGAAATTCGCGCAGTTTTCAATCTTATCCTCGCCCGAATAGCTCACGCCGACCAGTCCGCCCACGCCGCTCGCGCCGCTCACCGCGCCATAGCTCGCGCAGCCCTCGACCGTCGTTCCGTTGCAGATATAGGCCGCAAGGCCGCCCGCGTGTGTACCGGCAGCCGTCACATCGACATAAGCTGTGCAGTTTTGAATCACGCTTGCGTCCGCGTAGGCGAGGACGCAAGCGGCGTAAGACGCCGCAGCCTTGCCCTCCGTGCTGCCGCAGACAGTGAGGTCACGGATGCCCGCGCCGCTCACACAGCCGAAAAGCGCGCTGTCGCTGCCATCGTTGTAGGCGCGCATTCCGGTGATTTTGTGGTTCTGGCCGTCAAACACACCACGGAACGCACGGTTGATGCTTGTCCCGATGGGCGTCCATAGCCGCTGCGCACCGCTCGCGCTGTCGCGCTCGAGGGAGATGTCCGCACCGAGCCTGACCGTCACGCCCGAAAAGTCCGTGCCGCCGTTGACAAGAGCGGCAAGCCCCGCAAGCTGCTCGGCGGTCGTAAGGGTGTAGGACTTCTGCTTGCCGGTGTACCAGCTTCTGTCTGCGCAGCTTGACCAGGTCTTGCCGCGCGTGTTGCGCACGCCGGTGATCGTCACGGTTCCGTTCGCCGTGACGGTATAGCTGCCGTCGGCGTTTTTGTCCGTGTTCGCCACCGTGTAAAGCACGCCGCTGCGATATTCCAGCGCACCGTCGCTCGGCTGCGCGGCGCTGTATTCATGCGTCAGAAGCGTCAGCACATTGCCTTCAAGCAGCGTCTCGCCGCTGTAGACCGGCTCGCCGGTCACATAGACCATTGCACCGGTATCGTCGTATTTCCATCCTGTGCGGCGCACCGCAAGGTAGAAGCCGTCCGTCTGCGCGAACGACAGCGCCGCCGTGCGCACCTTTTTGAACACCGCGCCAAATGCGCAGTCCTCTGCCACGGTATAGAACGCTCCCTCGATGGGCTTGCCGTTCATCGTGAAGTGGTCAAAAAGCCAGCCCGCCTCCGCTTCGGCGCGCAGGTCAACGGTCTGCCCCGCCGTCACCGCGCCGATTTGGGATACCGTGACCGTGCCGTTCTGCACCGCAGCGAGGGAAACGGTGCAGGTCTTCTCCGCGCTGCCGCTTTCAAACCACAGCACAGGATAGCCGTCGTTTTTCTGCGAGGTGTCCGCGGCAAACACCGCACCGTTGGCGTTGAGCAAGCGCACAAGGCTCTCGCTCTTCATCTCCGATGCGGAAAGCGCCTTGCAGGAGACACTGATTTTCCTGCTTGTGCCCTTATAGTAGCCGTTTGCACCCGCATCGTCGTCGCAGCCGGAGAGATAGTAGCAGTTGCTCACGGTGTAACTGCCGGAATCGTGGCCGCCGATGCCGCGGCCATAGGACGCGCCGTGCGTGTCGACCGTGCCGACATTATAGCAGTTGTAGACGTCCATACCCTCGTTCGTGCCGAGGATGCCGCCCGCGGGACAGGTGTAGGTCGTAGAAATCGTACCGGTGTTGTAGCAATTTCTGATGATTCCATCGCCCCACGCGCTGCCGACGATGCCGCCGACGCCCTTGGAATCGGTGTTGCGGACCGACGCGCGGTTGGCGCAGTTCTCGACCACCACGCCGTTGCTCGTCTCGCCGATGCGCCCGACCACGCCGCCGACCATGCGCCGGCCGTAAATCGAGCCGGATGAGAGAACGAGATTACGCACGGCGGGCTGCCATCCGTTTTCAAAGTCCGCGCTCACATTCGCGTTGTTGTCGCACGCCCCGCCGAGAAAACCGACGAACCCCACCGCCATGCTGTACGGGAAGCCCTTGACCGCATAGCGCTCGCAGTACAGATTCGAGATCGTGTGTCCCTGTCCGTCCAGCACGCCGTTGAAGCGCGTGTCGAGCGTCAGGCAATCGCCCGAAGTCTCCTGCGGCTTCATCGGGAACTTGCCGCCAATCGGCGTCCAGTTTGGCCCCGACCAGGTATTCGACGCAGCGTCATATCGGCCGCCCATATCCATATCCGCCGTCAGGTAGACTGTCTTATAGGCAAAGTCGACGTCGCTTGTATACACGGTGTCGGACACGTTGCCGCCGCCCGCACCGACAAGCAGCACGTCATCCACGCGGATGCTCTTTAAATAGCTCTGGTCCCCCGTGATCTTTGCCGCAGTCGGGTCAGCCATACCGTTGACAAGCGCGGCAAGTCCCGCCAGCTGCGCGGGCGTGGAGAGATAATACTCGCTTTTGCCCGGGTCGTACCACGAGATATCAACGCTGCCGTCCCATGCGCCGCTTTTGGCCTCAGCCGCCGGCAGAAGCGTCAGCAGCAGCGCCACGCTCAGCAGCGCGGAAAAAAGCCTCTTCATCATTTGCCTCCGTTCTGCACGATGTAATAGGTGCCCGTTGCGGCGTCGTAGTAGACGGTGCCCATCTCCTGCAGATCGCCGCCATCGAGCACCTGCGAATCGTCGGGCGCCTGTGTCAAGTCGTCTTCCTCAAAGGGGATGGGATCGAGCGGCTTCTGCACCTGCGGCGTGGAGATATCCACATTCCAGTTCAAAATGAGCGCCAGCATGATGCCGACAGCCAGCACGAGCATCGCGTCGGCCAGATTGCCGATCGAGCTCATCGGGTCAACGGGCGCTTCCTCTGTGCGGCGGGAAAGGGCGCGCGAGCGCAGCCGGTTCATGCGCGCTCACCTGCCTTTTCGGTCTCAAGCAGCATTTCCGCCGCCGCCTCCAGAATTGAGGCATACTCGCGGTACCAGCCGCGGCGGACAGTCGAGATCACTGTGGCAAACGCCGCGGCAACAAGACCCGCAACCGTCGTATCAAACGCCGTCAGAAGTGAGGTCGAGAGCGTATAGGTGTCGCCCTGTCCCAGGGCGATGATGCCGGGGCCAAGCGGGATGAGCGTGCCGAGCAGACCGAACATCGGCGCCAGACGCGCCAGCAGCTCACTGAGCTTGACGATCCTGTCATAGCGGTCCTGCTCCTGCTCCAAAAGGCGGACGGCGAGCGTCTCGCGCATCTCACCGTTGAAGTCTGGGTGATTGAGCAGCTCGAGCAGGGCATCCTTCTGCCGCCGCAGAAGGCCGCTCGCTTCGATGACCGCCGCGCGGTCATCCGCCGTGCGCAGATCCTCAAGCAGCTGCGGCAGCGCCACCTTCAGATGGCGGCGCTCGGTGAAAAACTCCGCAATGCCCCAGCCTGTGAGCACTGCCGCCGCAAGCAGGAACAGGATCAGCACGATGACCACGGGCACCTCGAGCGCGGAAGACACCGCGCGCAGCACGTCGTGGATGCGGAATGTTGTCTCAGTCGTTGTGGAAGGCATGATCGTTTCTCCCTGAATCGTTATCGTAATTTTTTGTAGCGCCATACGCCATAGCCGTAGCCCAGCAGTGCAAACGCACCCAGCACGGCAAACGTCAGCGCGACGGGTGCGTCGTTTGCCGCCGTCAGCTCGAGCTGCGTGCTGCCGTCGCCCATTTTTTCACCCGCAGCCGTTCCGGCCGGGCTCGTTTCGCGCTGCAGAGCAGCGCCGGAGAGAATGTAAACGCCCTGCGGCTTCTGAGAGGCAGCAGCATTGTCATTCGTCTGCCCGCCGCTCTCCCCTATCAGGCCGTCTCCCTGCCCGCTGCCGCTGCCGCCGCCCACGCGAACGGTCACAGTGGTCGATGCACTGCCGTAGGACGCCGTCACGGTGGCCGTGCCATCGCCCACGGGCGTCAGATTGCCGTTTGCATCAACCTTGACGACGCTCTCATCGCTCGATGTCCAGATGATATGGCCGCTCACATAGTCGTCGAGCAGCACATCCTCCGCCGAAACAGACAGATGCAGCGCGTGGTCGCTGCCGACGGTGAGGGAAAGGTCCGTCTCCTCCGTCGAGAGCACCGGCGCGCCCGCAAACGTGACAAGGATCTTGTAGACATACTTCGCCGCCGAGCTTGTCCCCTGCTCCTGCGGCGAGGCCTGTCCGAAAAAGAGGTGGAAGCGGCTGCCGGTGGAATACAGACTCGCATCCGCCAGCGCTTCAAAGTCGATGCCGACCGCATCCCATTGCGTGTAATCCTCCAGTGCAAGCATCGCCTCCACCTGCTGCGCGCCGACCCACAGATCGTCGCC
>OGMF01003105.1_pt1 | contig 13002 bp, 7 predicted proteins | sample 1572921 | NCBI WGS metagenome assembly OGMF01 (sample SAMEA2581919, study PRJEB24529) | metagenome | biome: Human gut stool | place: China | collected 2011
AGAATAGAAGTTTCCTAAACTTTAGATAGGGGTTCGATTCCCCTCGGGGCTACTACAAAGAATCTATAGGAAGTTGTGTTGGATGCTTTCATGCTGTATCGAGTTTTAAGTTTTACAATGGCTTCTTTTAAGATGAACGTCTTATAGCTTCTATTTGTTTTAATAATCAATAGAAAAAGCCTCCTCCGAACTTCGGAAGAGGCTTTTTCTATTTCTGGAATATTTTATTCTCCCGTAGTTGTTGCTACAGTCTTTTTGTTCTTCATAAAGTTGTATGCAATCGGAGATGCAATAAACAGTGAAGATAAAGTACCGATTACAACACCGAGAATCATCGCGAATGCAAAGCTGCGGATAGAGTCACCACCGAGGATGAAGATACACAACAATACGATCAATGTACTCAATGAAGTATTGATGGTACGAGCCAGTGTAGTGTTCAGAGAGTCATTGAATAACTGACGCTTGTCACGTTTCGGATACAATCCGAAGAACTCACGTACACGGTCGAAGATTACCACCTTATCATTAATAGAGTAACCGATAGCCGTCAGGATAGCACCGATAAAGGTCTGGTCGATTTCCAGTGAGAATGGCAGGATACCCCAGAATAATGAATAAGCACCGATAATCATGATTGTGTCACAAGTCAATGCTGCAATAGAACCAATACTGTATGCAATGTTACGGAAACGAATCAAGATATACAAACCGATGGCAATCAATGCCAGAACGACTGACCAGATAGCACCGGTCTTGATATCGTCTGCGATACTCGGCCCTACTTTCTGTGAGCTTACAATGCTGCCGCCTGTGTGGTTATCACGGTCGATGAAAGTTGCCAGGTCAATGTTCTGAGTCAACAACGGTTTCAGTGTTTCATATAAATATGATTCGATTTCCGAGTCAACATTATTGCCTCCGTCTTCGATACGGTAGTTGGTACTGATGCGAACCGTTTTCTTATCTGTTCCGATGGCGATAACGCTAACGTTCGCATCACCGAACTTGCTTGAGATCAGCTCGCGCACCTGTTCCGGTTCTACCGGGTTTTCAAACTGTACCTTGAAGTTACGTCCACCGGTGAAGTCGATACTTTGACTTAGCCCGCGGATAGCGAACGAACCGATACAAACGATGATAACTGCACTGACGATAATAAGGGATTTTTTGTTTGTTCCCATAAAATCGAAGTGTGTATTGGCCATCAGGTTCTTTGAAATCTTAGTGGTAAATGTCAGGTTCTGCCATTTATCTTTACTCAAGAAATGTTCGTAAACCAGACGAGTCATGAACACTGCGGTAAAGAACGATACGAGGATACCGATAATCAAAGTCGTTGCAAAACCACGGATAGGTCCTGTACCGAAATTGAACAGAATGATACCTGTAATAATAGATGTCAAGTTAGAGTCAAAGATAGCGGAGAAGGCATTAGAATAACCGTCAGCCAATGCTTTCTTCACTCCCTTGCCTGCACGAAGTTCTTCTTTAGTACGTTCATAAATCAATACGTTCGCATCCACTGCCATACCCAGCGACAATACCATACCGGCAATACCGGACATCGTCAATGCAGCCTGGAAAGAAGAAAGGATACCTAATGTGAAGAAGAAGTTCAGGAACAAAGCACCGTTGGCAACCATACCCGGGATGAAACCATACATAGAGCACATATAGATCATCAACAGGATCAAAGCTACAACGAATGAGAAAATACCGGCATTGATAGATTCCTGACCCAACGACGGACCAACGATATCTTCCTGTACGATGTGAGCCGGAGCCGGCATCTTACCTGATTTCAATACGTTTGCTAAGTCTTTTGCTTGTTCAGGAGTAAAATGACCTGTAATCTGTGAACGTCCGCCTGTAATTTCTGAATTTACGTTTGGTGCAGAATATACATAATTATCAAGAACAATAGCAATAGAACGACCGATATTCTGTTTTGTCAGCTGAGCCCAACGGCGTGCACCGTCAGAGTTCATTGTCATACTTACAGCCGGTTTGCTGTATTGGTCAAATTCGTCTTTAGCGTCTGTTACTACATCGCCTTCCAACGGAGCTTTACCGTTACGTTCGGTAGATTTGATCGCGTATAATTCGAATGTTTGTCCTTTTTTGTCGAACTCAGAAGGAGAAACGCCCCATTTCAGACGAAGGTCTTTCGGAAGTTCTGCCTTGATTTCCGGCATAGCCAGATACTTGTTAATATCAGCAGTATCTTTATAGTTTGCATAACCGATAACAGGACCTTGTCCGCTTGAATTCAATTGAAGCATAGACAACAGAGGATATTGTTTCTTGAGCTCTTCCATGTTTACAGAAGGCTTTTCAGAGGCTGTTGTGTCACCTTTCAGTGCAGCGGCAAGGCTATCGGCAGCACTTACAGCTTTTGTCTCCACCGGAGTAGCTTCAGTAAGAACGGCAGTCTCTATTGTATCTCCATCAGTTGTTGTTTCTTCAGCTAAGATAGCGCGCAATTTGGCGTCAGCAGACTGCATGGAAGGAAGAACTTCCTTGGCTGTATAAGTTTCCCAGAATTCCAGGTTAGCAGAACCTTGGAGAAGTTTTCTCACACGTTCCGGTTCTTTGATACCCGGCAGCTCCACCATGATACGTCCCATTTTGTCTTCCAGACTTTGGATATTCGGCTGAACAACACCGAAGCGGTCGATACGGGTACGAAGTACATTGTATGAGTTCTCAACGGCTGCTTTTACTTCTGCTCTCAATACTTTTTCAACTTCAGTGTCTGTTGATTTTTGGTTAACCTTGTCTTTCAACTGTTGTGTTGCGAAGAGTTCGGAAAGTTTCGCTTCCGGAGCAGCTTTGTGGTATTCTCTGATGAACAGGGTAATGATATCATCCTGACTGTTGATTGCCTGCTTTGCTGCTTCTGCCAATGCATTGTTGAAAGCTTCGTCCGGCTTGTTGTCAGCCAGTGCTTTGATAACATCAGGTACAGAAACTTCAAGGATAACGTTCATACCACCCTTCAGGTCCAAACCTAAACTAATCTCCATCTCACGACATTGTTTCAGCGTCCAGTTACCCAGCCAGACTTTCTCGTTGGAGAGAGAGTCGAGGTAGTCTTGTTCTACTTTCGGGTCGCCGTTCGCAATTTCTTTCGCCTTGTTGGTATAGTGGCGTGTTACGAAGGAGAAGGAGAGGTAGAACACGCATACCAGCGTGAGTAATACCGCAAAAACCTTTACAAATCCTTTGTTTTGCATTTTACTTTTAATTTATGATGATTACTTTTTTAATTTAATATTCCGTTAAATTCTGTCGTATACAAGTTCTTTTTGCCGCATACAAGGCTGCAAATATAGTTTTTTTTTCACATTTATATGTAACAAGCCCTCAAATATTTGATGTTTAAGGGCTTTTTTGCAGAATTATTTCATTCCCCTGTTTTTCAATAATGGTTCCAAGCTAGGCTCTGTTCCTCGGAAATTTTTATAAAGCACCATCGGGTCTTCACTGTCTCCTTTTTCCAAAACATTGTGGCGGAACAGATCTGCGGTGGTTTTATCAAAAACTCCGTGTTCTTTGAAAGCTTCAAAAGCATCGTTATCCAATACGTTGGCCCACAGATAACTGTAATATCCGGCAGCGTACCCACCGATGATATGATTGAAGTAAGTAACGCGGTAACGTGGCGCTATCTCAGGGATCAGATTGAGTTTGTCCATCGCTTCTTTCTCGAATGAAAGTATATCCATATTATTTACATCTGTTATTGTGTGCAGGTTCATGTCGAGGATAGCGGCTGCCAGCAATTCGGTAGTCATGAATCCTTGATTGAAAGTCTTCTGTTGCAGTATCTTTTCGATGATTTCATCGGGGATTACTTCTCCGGTCTGATAATGTTTGGCATACATTTTCAGTACCTCTGGTTCGGTAGCCCAATGTTCGTTGATTTGAGAAGGGAGTTCTACAAAGTCACGTACTACGTTTGTGCCGGATGTTCCCTTGTATTCACATTTTGTCAGTAAGCCGTGTAGGGCATGTCCAAATTCGTGGAACAAGGTTTCCACTTCATCCATTGTCAATAGTGATGGAGTATCGCCTACCGGTTTGGTGAAACTGCAAACGTTGCACACTAACGGACGGGTTGCTCCTTGTTGCTCACGGTAATTACTCATCCAGGCACCTCCGCTTTTTCCGGCACGCGGGAAATAGTCCACATAGAAAATACCGAGTTGAGAACCGTCAGTGTCTTTCACTTCAAACACCTCAACATCCGGATGATAGGTCAGAATTCCTTTCAGCTTGTTGAAAGTGATACCATATAACTTGTTGGCTACGGCAAAAGCACCTTCACGTACATTTTCCAATTTAAAATAGGGCTTTGTCTCCTCTTCGGACAGATTATATTTCTCTTTTCGTAGCTTTTCGGTATAGTACCACCAGTCCCATGCCTCCAACTTTTCGCCTTTACCTTCCTTGTCCATCAGCTTTTGAAGCTCGGCGGCCTCTTCTTTGGCTTTAGGCAGTGCATAGCTCCAAAGATTGTTCAAAAGGTCCATTACGTTCGTCGCGTTTTTAGCCATCGTCTCATCCAGCACGAAATTTGCGTAACAGTCGAAACCTAACAATTTTGCTTTTTCCAGACGGAGAGAAACGATTTTGCGGATGTTCTCTTTGTTGTCGTTCTCATTGTTATTATTTCCCCGATTGATATACGCTTTGTATATTTGTTCCCGAAGCGGACGATTCTCGGCATATTGCAGGAATGGCAGACGGCTGGCGTTATGCAGAGTAAATAACCATTTGCCCGGTTGTCCGGCGGCTTTTGCTTCTTCAGCTGCACTTTGACGGAACCATTCGGGCAATCCTGCTAAGTCCTCTTCTTTCTCGACGAAGAGCTGGTACGCATTATTCTCGTTCAGTACATTATTGCTGAATGTGATACCAAGTGTGGACAGTTCTTTGTTTATTTCACGCAAACGTGCCTGTTTTTCTGCGCTAAGATTGGCGCCTGAACGGACAAACTGTTTGTAGGTCTTGTCCAGCAGGCGTTTCTGCTCTGTGGTCAGATTCAGGGAATCTTTTTGTTGGTAGACATCGTTTACACGCTTGAAAAGTTTCTCATTCAAGGATATATTGTCTTCATGTTCCGAAAGAACCGGAGCTAGCTTGATGGATAGCGCAGTTAATGAGTCGGTTGTTTCAGCATCTGTCATATTGAAGAAAATAGCGCTTACCCGATCCAGGATTGGTGCACTGTTATCCAATGCTACGATGGTATTTTCGAATGTAGGGATTTCCGGACTTTCGATGATAGCTTCGATGTTTTGATTTTGTTCCTCGATACCTTTCAGGAAGGCAGGCTCATAATGTTCCAATTTGATTTTGTCAAAGGAAGGAACGCCATACTCGGTTTGGAACTCTGCAAAGAAAGGATTACTTTCTGTTTTTGTAGCACAGGAGTACATCATACAACTTACTGCTAAAAGGGTTAATGTCTTTTTAATCATCATTATGTGTTTTATAATATAGAATTCTCCGTTTTTATCGTTTGCTGATATAACACCAAATCGGATAGTGGTCCGAAGCCTTAATAGAACGGTCTACAGTACAATTATAGGCTTTCAGGTCAGGACTAATCAGGATATTGTCGATTCGGAAGTAGAACTTGTTCTGGTTATAGGAGATTCCCAATCCTTTACCGGACTGTGTGAAAGCGTCATCCAGTTCTTGAGTGAGAACCCGGTGGGTATACGAAATAGAACCGTCGTTGAAATCTCCACATACAATCATTGTAGGATAATGGTTTTCTGTAATGATTCTCGCTACGGAATCTGCTTGGGAGGCACGGATAGCCGATGCTTCCCCTAGTTTTCGAATTAGTTGTCGGAGCCCGGTCTTTACTTTTTTAGCATTCGGATCTTTTATCATATCTTCATAGATCCCTCTGTCTTCTTTGGTGAGTTTGTTGGATTCCAAGTGATTGTTGATTAATGTAATAGTGTCATTATTTACATTCAGCACATATTTCATAGAGCCGTTATAATCACTTTTATACTCAATAAGTTGTGACGAGAGTATCGGGAATCTGGAGAAACAGGCAAGCTGCACATCTCCTTTCCTTTGTTGGCGAATGGATTGATAGGGATACGCTTTCAACGCTTTCTTTACATCCTGCTCCGTTACGAACTTTTTATTGCTGGCTGTGTTGTATTCTTGCAGACAGATAATGTCTGCATTACTGTTTTTCAGATAAGATAAAATCGGATTCTTCCCATCTTTCTTCTTCAGATTACTAAAGCTCATTACATTGTAAGACAGAACTTTGATACTTCCTTCCGGTATTGTCCGGGTAGTAGAGTTGAAAGGAATATAAGTCCGTATTTGCGGAAAGCAAATCAGAAAACCGATGACGGGTAGTAGTGCATATCTGTAATTGACAAATGCCCAAAGAAACAGGAAAAATAGATTGATAATCAGGAATATTGGAAATGCGAGTCCGAGACAGGAAACTAACGGATTGACTTTGGGGCTGAGATAGGGGCTATAAGCGCTTAATATCAGCGTTCCCACGAAGAATGCGTTGATAGCCAGTATCAGATATGCGACAATTTTGCCAATATGTTCCATTCTTTTATCTTTTGCTTGCGTCGAACAAGCTTTTCTTTTCTTCTGTCGTCAGACTGTCGTAACCGGATTTTTTCAGCTTTTCCAGAATACGGTCCACTTCGTCAGATTGTGCTTTTTTATGGGCATTATAATCATAATCTTTCCGTCGTTCGGTAGCATTACTGCCATAGTGTACTTTCATTTTAGGTTTGCGTTCCCATGTTTTCTTTTGGAAAAGAGAGATGAAACCATCCAGAATCCAGTTAATCCAGGAAGTTAAGTCAGTCCCTTTGCTTAGACTGGCTGCAAACCAGAGCCCGGCAAGAGCGCCTCCTAGATGGGCAATGTGTCCTCCGGCATTACTTGAGGTAATAGACAGTACATCAATTCCGATAACGACCAGTGCGAGATATTTGAGACGGACAGCACCGAAAAGAAAAAGTTGCACCCTATAGTTGGGTTCACGATAGGCCGTAGCCGCTACGATAGCCAGTACGGAAGCGGAAGCCCCGACTAACGTTGCTCCGGTCACTTGTGAGCTGAATAAAGGAAATACGTTGTAGGCGACCATATAAAGCAAACCTCCGCAGATACCTCCCAATATATATAGCCCTCTTAAATGCTTTGCCGAGAAAAAATAAAGAAATAAACTCCCGAACCAGTATAGCCAAAGCATATTGAATAGAATGTGCAGAATACCGGCATGCATAAACATATAGGTAAACAACGACCACGGTTGATGGATAAACCCGACAAGAGAGGCCGGTAAAGCGAATATGTTGAATATATCGAGAGTGTTGACTTCAAACAGTCGTAGAAAAACATGAATCAATGTGCCGATCACAAAGATACCGACATTGATATAAATCAGTTGGATAAAAATGTTTCCTCTTCTGAATGTTTCCTTCAAATCAGCTATAATATGTCCCATTGTTATTACTTTTTTTTCTCCAATACAAAATCAGTATCAGTCCGAACAGCATTCCGCCTAAATGGGCGAAGTGGGCGACATTGTCTCCTATATTGTTGGCAAGTCCTGACCATAACTCAATTGCGGCATATCCGATTACGAAAAATTTGGCTTTGATCGGAAAAGGTAGCGGGAAGATAAACAACCGATTGTCGGGAAACAGCATACCGAATGCCAGCAATATGGCATAGACAGCTCCTGAAGCACCTACGGTAGTCATCATGTTCAGATACTCTTCCATGGGAATAATACCGGTACCTATATTTACTTGTGAGTATTGGCTGAGTTCTGTTGCATATTGAATATATTGTACTCCTTCTTGGATAACTCCCGCACCGATACCACAAAGGATATAATAGAACAGAAAACGTCTGGGTCCCCATGTTTGTTCGAGAATCGGACCGAACATGAAAACGGCGAACATATTAAAGAAAATATGGCTGAATCCGCCATGCATAAACATATAAGTGATAAGCTGTGCCGGATTGAAGTCACTTGCGAGGAAAAAATGTAATCCCAGATAATTAGTCAGATCTACTCCATAGCGTTGTGCTACGAATGTACCGAAAAACATTAGTACATTGATAATTATCAGGTTTTTAGTTACAGTTGGCATCATTTTTTTATTCTGAATATTATGATAATAGATGCAAAAGTACGAATAAATTCTGTTTTAAAGCATGAAAAGTGCTTCCTATTAGCTCTTTTTCAATAATTTGCTGTGTTTTTTTTATGTTTTTATTTGATATGTTGTTTTGTTCGGCTATATTTGTAGAATTAATCCATTGTGGGAGAATCTTTTGTGTAACATATATATTAATTAATCATTTTACGTATTATGAATAAGTCTGATCTTATTAATGCAATGGCTGCCGAAGCTCAAATGAGCAAAGCCGATGCAAAAAAGGCACTTGATGCTTTTGTCACTTCAGTTACTAATGCCATGAAAGCCGGTGAGAAAGTATCTCTCGTTGGTTTTGGTACTTTCTCTGTAAGCGAAAGAGCTGAAAGAACAGGTATTAACCCTTCTACAAAAGCAACTATTACTATTCCCGCTAAGAAAGTAGCTAAATTTAAAGCCGGTGCTGAATTATCTGCAGCTGTTGAATAAGATAGATAGTTGAAAGAATTTAATTTAGGAGAGGAGGCGTGAAACGTCTCCTTTTTTTGTATCTTTGCGCCCAAGAAACAACTTGATTATGAAGATAGAAGATAAACTTGTAGCGTCCGTCATCAACGGACTCAAAGCACTCTACGGTCAGGAAGTCCCTGAAAAGATGGTGCAGTTGCAAAAAACGAAGAAAGAGTTTGAAGGACATCTGACTTTGGTCGTGTTCCCTTTCCTGAAAATGTCAAGAAAAGGACCGGAGCAGACAGCCCAGGAAATCGGTGAGTATCTGAAAGCCAACGAACCGGCTGTAGCTGCTTTTAATGTGATAAAAGGGTTCTTGAACCTGACTATTGCGTCGGCTACCTGGATTGAACTGCTCAATGAGATTCAGGCTGACGAGCAATATGGTCTGGTAAAAGCTACCGAAACTTCTCCGTTGGTAATGATCGAGTATTCTTCTCCGAATACAAACAAACCGCTTCACTTGGGACATGTGCGCAATAACCTTTTAGGTAACGCATTGGCTAACATTGTGGCTGCCAACGGCAACAAGGTAGTAAAGACTAATATCGTAAACGACCGTGGTATCCATATCTGTAAATCCATGTTGGCATGGAAGAAATACGGAAACGGTGAAACACCTGAGACTTCGGGCAAGAAGGGCGATCATCTGGTGGGTGACTATTATGTATCTTTCGATAAGCATTATAAAGCCGAAGTGAAGGAACTGATGGCTCAATTTACAGCTCAGGGGATGAACGATGAAGAAGCGAAGGCGAAAGCCGAAGCGGAATCTCCGTTGATGCAGGAAGCCCGTGAGATGTTGGTGAAGTGGGAAGCCGGTGACCCGGAAGTACGCGGATTGTGGGAGATGATGAACAACTGGGTATATGCAGGATTTGATGAGACTTACAAGATGATGGGTGTCGGCTTCGACAAGATATATTATGAATCCAATACTTACCTCGAAGGAAAAGAGAAGGTGATGGAAGGGCTCGAGAAGGGTTTCTTCTTCAAGAAAGAAGATGGTTCCGTATGGGCGGACCTGACTGCCGAAGGATTGGATCACAAACTGCTTCTTCGTGGTGACGGAACCTCTGTCTACATGACACAGGATATTGGTACGGCCAAACTTCGTTTCGCTGATTATCCGATTGACAAGATGATTTACGTTGTGGGTAATGAGCAGAATTATCACTTCCAGGTACTTTCTATCTTGCTCGATAAATTGGGTTTTGAGTGGGGAAAGAGTCTGGTGCATTTCTCTTACGGAATGGTGGAATTGCCGGAAGGTAAGATGAAATCCCGTGAGGGTACAGTAGTGGATGCCGACGATTTGATGGAAGAGATGATCGCTACTGCTAAAGAAACCTCACAGGAACTTGGCAAGTTGGATGGCTTGACACAGGAAGAAGCGGATGATATCGCTCGTATTGTGGGGTTGGGTGCTTTGAAATACTTTATCCTCAAGGTTGATGCCCGTAAGAATATGACATTCAATCCGAAAGAATCCATTGATTTCAATGGTAATACAGGACCGTTCATACAATATACCTACGCGCGTATCCAATCGGTTCTGCGGAAAGCGGCCGAATCCGGTATTGTTGTTCCCGAACAAATCCCGGCAGGAATCGAATTGAGTGAAAAGGAAGAAGGACTGATTCAGATGGTAGCTGATTTTGCAGCCGTTGTGAAGCAAGCCGGTGAAGATTACAGCCCGTCTATTATTGCCAACTATACATACGATTTGGTGAAAGAATATAATCAGTTCTATCATGACTTCAGCATTTTACGTGAAGAGAATGAAGCGGTGAAAGTATTCCGTATCGCTCTTTCTGCCAATGTGGCTAAAGTCGTTCGTTTAGGAATGGGACTGCTGGGTATTGAAGTTCCTGCCAGAATGTAATATTCTCTTGAACAATATGTTATAAACGGAAAAAGGTGTTGCAATGATTATCAGAGCAACACCTTTTTTCCGTTTATTTTTTCTTTGGAGCCGTTTTCCTTTTCTTGGTTGTACCAGGTTCTTTTTCGTTCTGTACCTTGATTAGTTCCAAGCAACTCTTCAATGTCAAATCCTGTGGAACAATATCTTTGGGAATCTTATAGTTGGAACCTTTGTAAGTGATATAAGGTCCGTAACGTCCGTTCAGAATTTCAAGTTCCGGTTCTTCTTCAAACTTCTTGAGGTGACGTTCCATCTCCTTCTGGCGTTTTTCCAGAATTAGTTGCTCCGCTTCTTCCAAAGTGATGGTCATCGGATCGGCAGCTTTCGGCAGAGATACATATACCTTGTTATGTAAAACATAAGGACCGAAACGCCCCACACCCACACTTACTGTTTTTCCTTCGTATTCGCCTAATGTACGGGGTAATTTGAACAATTCCAGTGCCTCTTCCAATGTGATGGTTTCCATAGATTGCCCTTTCTTCATTTGTGCAAAGCGAGGCTTTTCTTCATCATCTGCCGTGCCGATCTGTGCGACAGGACCGAAACGTCCAATCTTAACTGAAACAGGTTTGCCACTTACCGGATCTTCTCCCAATATGCGTTCTCCTACCTTATGTTCAGTCTTGATAGCCAGAGTGTTTTCTACAGACGGGTGGAACTTATCATAAAACGTTTTCATGATGGAAGTCCATTGCGCTTCTCCTTCTGCAATTTCGTCAAATTCCTTTTCTACACTGGCTGTGAAGTTGTAATCCAGAATGTTCGGGAAATATTCAGTGAGGAAATCATTGACTACGATACCTGTGTCCGTAGGAAATAATTTCGCTTTTTCCGCACCGGTTATTTCAGTATGATTTTCGTCTTTAATCTGATTTTCTCTCAGGGTTAATACGTTGAACAGGCGTTCTTCCCCATCTTTGTTTCCTTTCTCTACATATTCGCGTTGTTGGATAGTGGAAATTGTCGGAGCGTACGTAGACGGACGTCCGATACCCAATTCTTCCAGTTTGCGCACAAGACTTGCTTCCGTGTAGCGTGGCGGGCGTTGAGTGAACCGTTCGGTTGCGATGATAGGGCCGTATTCCAGTCGCTGGCCTTTTTTCAAAGGAGGTAATAAGCGGCTTTCATCTTCCTGTTCATTGTCATCATCGTAGGACTCACGGTATACATGCAGGAATCCGTCGAACTTGATCACTTCGCCGGTAGCTGTGAATACATCTTTGTTACCGCTTATGCTGATTGTAGCAGTTGTCTTTTCCAGCTCCGCGTCTGCCATCTGGGAAGCGATGGTGCGTTTCCATATCAAGTCGTACAATTTCTTTTCCTGCGCTGACCCTTCGATGGATTGGTTTTCCATATAGGTGGGGCGGATAGCCTCATGAGCTTCCTGTGCACCTTTGGTCTTTGTCTCGAAGTGACGGGGATGTACGTAGTTTTCTCCCATCATTTTAGTGATAGCCTCTTTGCTTCCTATTGTTGCAAAATCCGAGAGGTTGACAGAGTCCGTACGCATATAAGTGATAAATCCCGATTCGTACAGGCGTTGTGCAAGCATCATGGTCTGCGCAACGGTATATCCCAATTTACGTGCAGCTTCCTGTTGCAACGTAGAAGTGGTGAACGGTGCAGGAGGTGTTTTCTTTACCGGACGGGTAGTGATATCTTCGATTGTAAAAGTGGCTCCCTGACAAGCTTCGAGGAAAGCTCTTGTTTCTTCCTTCGTCTTGATGCGACGTGTCAGTTCCGCTTTCATCTCCACCGACTTGCCATCTGTGTCCGGAACGAGGAATATGGCGGTGACGCGATAAGCGGCTTCTGTCTTGAAGGCATGTATTTCACGTTCACGCTCTACAATCAGACGAACAGCAACCGACTGAACACGTCCGGCAGAGAGGGCCGGTTTTACTTTTCTCCAGAGTACAGGTGAAAGTTCGAAACCTACGATACGGTCCAGAATCCGTCGTGCCTGCTGTGCATTTACGAGGTTGAGATCAATATCGCGTGGTCGTTCGATCGCTTTTAAGATTGCGCTCTTTGTAATTTCATGAAATACGATTCGTTTGGTGTTTTCAGGTTTTAGTTTTAAGACTTCGTACAGATGCCAGGCAATAGCCTCCCCCTCGCGGTCCTCATCGGATGCGAGCCATACGGTTTCTGCGCTTTTTGCTTCTGCTTTCAGTGTACTAACCAGAGCCTTTTTGTCTGCCGGAATTTCGTAGTCGGGTTTGAAGTCCTTCTTTACGTCAATGCTGAATTCTTTTTTCTTCAGATCGCGTATATGTCCATAACTTGAAAGGACCTTGAAATCTTTCCCAAGAAACTTCTCGATCGTTTTTGCTTTTGCCGGAGACTCGACAATGACAAGGTTTTTCTGCATAATTC
>OGMF01003115.1_pt1 | contig 12968 bp, 7 predicted proteins | sample 1572921 | NCBI WGS metagenome assembly OGMF01 (sample SAMEA2581919, study PRJEB24529) | metagenome | biome: Human gut stool | place: China | collected 2011
TTACCGTGTGGAGTGAACAAAGTTACCATTTGGGGTAAACTGAATTTTCATGAAAGGAAAACGACTGTGTCCTTATCACATTTTGTTCATATCCCTCCCAAAATGAACAACCCTTTCTTCAATGCATATAGATAGTATATAGACCTTAAAAAGGTAAATATAGAGAGTGAAGAATGTAATTCGTTGATAATGAGATGTATTTATGCTGCTAATATAGAACTTTTATATCCTGATATAGACCGTTTGAGATACGTTTCACCCTTAAATTTGCATCAGGTAAAAACGGAAAGTGAAACATTAAAATCAATCAAACGATGAAAGCAAGTTCAATGAAGTCTATTGGGAAAAGACTTACGTTCTTATTCCTTATGTTATGTGTAGCAGTTTCTATTTCTGCTCAAAGCTATCAACTCTCCGGTTGCGTACAAGATGAAAACAATCAGCCGATGGAAGTAGCAAACATCCTTTTAAAGCAAGCTAAAGACAGTACATACATTACAGGTATGCTGACGGACGCACAAGGTTGTTTTACTTTTACTCAACCTAAAGGGAAATATCTGTTGCATATCACTCTAATCGGTTGTGAAGACATCTACCTGCCTGTCTCTTTACAGGAAAATAAGAATGTAGGTATGCTCACTCTGAAATCCTCTTCTACCTTTTTAAATGAAGTGACTGTCACAGCCGCCCGTCCGGTAATTAAACGTCTGGTGGACAGAGTGGTTTTTGATACTCACAACTCCATTGCCTCTGCCGGTGGAAATGCACTCGACCTTTTGCGCGAAGTACCTGGTTTGCGTGTAGGACAGAATAGCATTGATATTATAGGTAAAGGAGGCGTGAAAGTGTATATCAACGACCGTGAAACGAAACTTTCCGGCGACGAACTGATCGACTATCTCCGGTCTTATGACGCTTCGCAGATACAGAAAGTAGAAGTGATCACCACTCCACCGTCCAAGTATGATGCAGCAGGTAATGCAGGTATCATCAACATACGCCTGAAATCGCGTCCTAAAGATTACTTGGGAGGTACGGTATCCACTTCGTATAATGTCGGTGAGAAGGAAAATTACGGCTATGGCGGAGTAAACCTAAATATCAGTAAAGGCCGTGTATCCTCATTCGCCAATGCAGGTACCACACAAGGTAACTATGAAACGCGTGAAGCAAACCGCCGCTATTTCGCCAAGAATACCTGGGACGGACGCACGGATTACAAGAAGTATATGCAGAGTTATTATGGTCAGGCAGGTGTGGACGTTGCTTTGGAGCATAACTGGACTGTAGGTCTGCAAGCTGTTTATAATTATGGTAATCCTAAAGATGCCAAAGCCGTTTCCGTTACGGAAGTTTATGATGTAGCTACTACCCGTTTGGATTCTCTTCTGTTCTCAGATAGCAAAGAAGGAGGCAAGTCCGATCGTCTTAACTTGAACTTCCATACAGATAAGACTTGGGGGGATAAAGGCAAAAAGATGAGTTGGGATGTGGATTACCTGCGTGATAACCGGGATAGTCATATGGGCTTCCTGTCCGAAACTCAGACTCCTGATGGTGTAGCAATACCTGGAACCAATTTTGATTATAGCTATCTGCAAGACCGTAAGGTAGACGTATTCTCTTCTGCACTCGACTTTACACTTCCGTTTGAAAAGTATAAGGTAACTGCAGGTGCCAAGGTCTCTTTCACAGATACCCGCAATCGCATCAATTATGATACTTCGGACCCGACACTGGTGCAGGATGATTACTTCCACTATAAGGAACAGATTTATGCCCTTTATGCCGATTACAATCGTGCGTTCTCCAAACAGTTTTCTATGCAGTTGGGCGTACGTATGGAGTACACCCGTACTACCGGTATTTCCGAGTCGGCGAATAAGACAGACAAGCATGATTATACCCGTCTGTTTCCTACGCTCTACTTCTTGTACTCACCTAATGAACTGAATGCATTGAATCTTAGTTTATCCAACCGTATTTCACGCCCCTCGCAGAATATGGTGAATCCGTTCCCGTTCTATCAGAATAAGTACACTTATGCTTGTGGAAAGGAAGATTTGAAACCGAGTTATACGTATAATGCCGAATTGGGATATACATTCAAGAACAATCTTAATTTTTCCGCTTTCTATTCTTATTCGGACGATGTATTCTTCCAGGTGGTAGGTTTGGATCCGGAAACAAATGTCAGCTCTTTCCTGTGGGATAACTTTATGGAAACGCACTCTTTTGGATTGAATAATTCATATACCTTCCGTACGGGATGGATGCAGGCTTATGTACAGCATGGGGTAAACTATAGCCGTACGACTTCCAGCGCCGCTTCCACATCTGCCGAAGAGAAAGGATGGGCCTATAATGCCAGTTTGCGCAATACGTTCTTCTTCAATTCGAAGAAGACATTCATTGGAACGCTTTCCGGTTGGTTCACTTCGCGTCAATATAGTGGGGTTTATCTGATAAAGCCTAATTACGGTATCAGTGCAGGTTTGCTTTATCGTATGCTGGATAATAAACTCAGTCTTAGCCTGAATGTGAATAATATCCTGATCAGTCATTCCAAACTTGAGACGGTATCCAACGGTGTCCGGATGACGACGGATAATCAGTTTGCCTTTACCGGTTTCCGCATCGGTGTTTCCTACACATTTGGTGGAGATATCCGCAGCAAAGGGCAACGTAATAGTAACTCGGATATCCAGAATAGATTATAAATATTGCTTTCATCGTTTTTACCTATTTGAAAGCACTCCTGTAACGGGAGACGGGCGGCTTGTCGATATGAAACGGAGGTTTCAATCGGGAAGCCGTCTTTGGTGTGAATGTGGTTTGATAGGTGGTTTTCGCCGTTTTATAGCATCAGTCCCCCTTTTCTATCAGTTTTTCCCCCTCTTTTCACTATGGATTCCTCACTTTTGCATCACATCAACCAATCTTAGAAGAGAGTATATATGAAAAACGAAATGAAAAACAGAATGAACGGGGCGTACATTATACGTTTCTTATGTCTGGCCTTATTCCTGCTTCCAATCATACCGGCAGGAGCGAGTGTCCTGCCTGATGATGAACAAACGGAAACAACAAAGGAACTGATAGCTTTTCCCGGCGCCGAAGGCTTCGGGCGGAATACAACAGGTGGCCGTGGAGAGCCTGACGGACTTGGAAGTACGGATTGCAGGAATCTAATCATTGACCATTGCTCTATTAGTTGGTCGGTAGATGAATGTTGTTCTATATATGGTGGTGAGAATCTGACTGTTCAATGGTGCCTGGTTTCCGAAAGTCTTCGCACGGCAGGTCATGCTAAAGGTAAACATGGATATGGAGCCATCTGGGGAGGAGCAAAAGCTTCTTTTCATCATAATCTACTGGCACATCACGAAAGTCGTGTACCCCGTCTGGGACCTCGTCCATTTACTCAGGAACGCGAACACATGGATATGAGGAATAACGTATTCTACAACTGGGCCGGAAACGGTTGCTATGGCGGAGAAGGCATGTGTGTCAATATTGTGAACAATTATTATAAACCAGGACCGGCTACACCGAAAAACAGCCCTGTCCGCTACCGTATTGCCGCCATAGGAGTACGCATAAAGAAGTATTGCATGAATGCAGACGGCACTCCCAATGCCTGGAAACCAATGGAACACGTATGGGGGAAATTCTATGTAGACGGCAATATCATCGAAGGAAATGAGGAAGTAACCCAAGATAACTGGACCAAAGGTATTTACGGGCAAATCAATAATGCTTCTTGTGACAATACATTCACAAAGAAAGTGAAAAAGGAAATGCGTCTGTCCGAACCTCTGGATGCAGGCATTATCACTACTCATAGTGCAAAACAAGCTTATGAACTCGTATTGGATCAAGCGGGATGTTCCAGGCAACGGGATGCCATTGATATACGTGTTATAGAAGAAACCAGAAACGGTACGGCTACCTATATCGGTAGTGTGACAAAAGGAGCGGAAAGTGTTCCCGGCCTGATAGACTTGCCGGCAGATGTGAAACCGGAAGGAGCCACCAGCCCTTGGCCTACATTGAGCGATGGCGGCATTACAGCCGATGAACTGCGGGATACTGATGGAGACGGCATACCCGATGTTTGGGAAGCGGCCCATGGACTGAATCCGAAAGATGTTTCCGATGGCATTGCCACTACATTGAGTAAAGAAGGTTATACCAATCTGGAAGTTTATCTGAACGGCCTGGTAAAGTAAAATTCAAACCAATTATTAAATATATTAAGTATGAAGAAGATAATTCTTACGGCATTATTTATGGGCATTTTATTAGGAGGTCATGCCCGGAATACTGCATCACCATTTCAGGCTGTAGTGGCCCAGGATGGTAGTGGTGACTACACAAGCATTCAGGCTGCTATTGATGCAGTACCCGACAACCGGCAAGAGCCGTGGTTGATTTTCGTAAAGAACGGTTCGTACCGGGAACATGTGGTAATACCCGAAACCAAAACGTATGTCCACCTGATCGGTCAGGACAAGGATAAAACCATCATTCATCATCTCCTGAATGTAGGTGGAAAGCCTGAAGAAGGTACAGAACCGGCAAAGACGGCTTTTTGGAAACATTCGGTTCATAATCCCTTTTCCGAAGTCTATAAGTTTGAGGGGAGCGTTGTTAAGGTGAAAGCCGATCATTTCTATACTGAGAATATCTCTTATGTGAATGATTGGGGGGTAGAGAGCCAGAATGGTCCACAGGCATTGGCTATGAGCAGCCAGGCAGATTGTGCAGCGTTCAATAACTGCATTTTCCGTTCTTTTCAAGACACCTGGATGACTTCTACTAATGATTCTCACCGCCACTATGTGAAAGACTGTTGGATTGAAGGTGCAGTCGATTATTTTTATGGTGGGGGAGATGCTTTACTTGAAAACTGTACATTATATAATGTACGTAGCGGTTCTGTAATTGTCGCTCCCTGTCATAAGGATGCAAAGTTCGGATATATTTTCCGTGATTGCATTGTGGATGGCAATGCCTCTGCTGCCGACGGTAAACAGAAGTTGGGGCGTCCCTGGCACAACTCGCCGCGTGCTGTCTATATACATACCACTATGCGCATTCCTCTTGCTCCCGAGGGTTGGACCAATATGGGAGCTATTCCCGGATTATTTGCAGAGTATGATAGTCGTGATGCCGAAGGTAATGTACTCGACTTGAGCCTACGCAAAACAGAATATGACGGACGCGGACCAAATAACCCGCCAAAAGGCTCTTGTCGTGCTATTGTTACCAAAGAGGAGGCGGATAGCTATGTATACGAACGTATCATTCCGGGTAATGACGGATGGGATCCTCGTACAATGATGGAAAAACTACCGGCTCCGCAGAATCTGAAAAAACAAGGAACGAAGATTACTTGGAAAGCTGTATCCGATGCTGCCGGTTATATCATTTTCGATAATGATCAGGTGGTGGGTTTTGCTCAAAAGCCGGTTTTCGAAACAAGATTCGTGATGAAAGGAAATTTAAAAGTACGTGCGGTCAATCGTTATGGTTCATTAGGACTTGAGAGTGCTCTTTAAGTAAATGAATCGTAATGGCACTATAACACATTGACATTTTTTGCATGTGAGATCCCGGGCTTGTGAAAGTCTGGGATTTTTTGTGTAACCCCCTTGTATTTATTGTTCTAACAGATATTTTCCTCTTTTTCCGATAGTTTTTACTCCTCTCTCCATCCGTAAATTGTCACATTTGCAACAGGAAAAAATATGTGAAACTAAATCCTTTATTAATGTGAAACAAAAATCTGTAGAAATGAAAAACAAGTGTTTTGTATGGCTAATGGCTATACTGTTGATGGTTCCTATCGGACTGTCTGCACAAGAGATTACTGTTAAAGGTAATGTGACAGACTCCACGGGAGAAGGTGTTATCGGTGCATCCGTTGTAGAAAAGGGTAATGCAGGTAACGGAACGATTACCGATATAAACGGTGATTTTACTCTGAAGGTCAGTGGCAAAGGTAAGAAACTGGTTATCTCATATATAGGTATGCAGGCCCAGGAGATAGATGCCGTTGCCGGGAAGACGCTAAGTATTAAGCTTCAGGACGACTCTAAAATGTTGGATGAAGTAGTCGTTGTAGGTTACGGTACGATGAAGAAGAAAGACCTGACCGGTTCTGTTTCTTCTATGAACGACAAGGTACTGAAAGATATCCCTGTAACTTCTGCCTTGCAGGCTATGAGCGGACATCTGGCAGGTGTGAACGTAACGGTAACGGACGGTTCTCCCGATGCCGAAATCAAAGTACGTGTACGCGGTGGTGGTTCTATTACCCAGGATAATTCTCCGCTTTATATCGTAGATGGCTTTATCGTGAAGAATATTAATGATATTCCTCCCGGTGACATCCAGGATATCAGTGTATTGAAAGATGCTTCTTCTACGGCAATCTATGGTGCCAAGGGTGCTAATGGTGTAGTTCTGGTGACTACAAAGAGTGGTAAAGCCGGTAAGACAGTGGTAGATGTGAACTCCTATGTTGGTATAAAGAAAACCTACAATCTGACGGATGTCCTTTCTCCTTATGAATATGTATATTATCAGAAGGAAATCGATTCGAGCCCGAATGTATCCAGTGCAGGCTTCTACAGCATGTATGGTATGTGGGATGATATAGACCTTTACAAATACCGTGAAGGTATCGACTGGCAAGATCAGCTGTACGGCAATACCGGTGTACAGAAGAATTTCAATGTATCGCTTTCGGGTGGTACGGAAACTATGCGCTACAATATCAGTTATACACGTGATGATGAAGATTACATCATGTTGAACTCTAACTATGTACGTGATAACTTCAACATTAAGCTGAATAAATCTTTTGGTAAAGTCATTGATCTGGACGTTACAGCCCGTACTACGAATACGGTGATTGATGGTCCCGACGTATCCGGTGGACGTAAGCTCCGTGATGGTGTCAAGTATGCTCCGGTAAAGAGTATAACGACTTTGTCTATGGAGAACCTGGTGGGTACCAGCGAAGAGCTCGACTGGGCAGAATCTGCTAGTATGTTGAATGATCCGATTTACAACATTACCAATGAGTTTAAGAAACAGTACTCATTTGTTAATTCTTATAATGTCGGTTTGACATTCCATATCATCAAAGGTTTGGATTATCGTGTTCAGGGTAGCTACTCTTACGAGAAAGCACATACGGATAATATATGGTTGAAGAAGACCGGTGAATCTAATGCTAATGGTGGACAGCCCGTTGCCAAACGTGAATATACCGATGGTTATCGTTTTACGATACAGAATCATCTGACGTATGATTTTACGGTTGCAAAAGATCACCGTTTCAATATTATGTTTGGACAGGAGATTTTCTCCGGCAAATCGGACAAGATGACCCTTCAATCCAAATTCTTCCCGAAGGACTTTACAGCAGAACAAGTATTGGCTATGTGGAATTATGGTGAACCGTTGCCTACTTATAATGATATAGGTGAGCCGTCGCGTACCTCTTCTTTCTTCGGTCGTCTGAACTATACGTTGAAAGACCGTTATTATCTGACTTTCACAGCTCGTGAAGATGGTACAAACGTATTTGCTCCGGGCAAACAATGGGGGTTCTTCCCCGCTGGTGCTTTGGCATGGCGTCTGTCTGAGGAGCCTTTTATGGAAGCTACTAAAAGTTGGCTTTCTAATGCTAAGCTTCGTTTAAGTTACGGACAGGTAGGTAATGCACGTGTAGGTTCTTACTGGCGTCAGCAATACAGTTTCGAAAGCTCTGCAAACAGACTCTACTATATCGGTGAGAAAGTGCAAAGTGGTTTGAAACCAACCAATACACTCCGTAACGAGAACCTGACTTGGGAAACCAAGACTTCTGCTAACATCGGTTTGGATCTGGGATTCTTTAATGATAAAGTGAATGTGGTAATCGATGCTTATAAGGATGTAACTAAGGATTTGATTCTGGCTGTGGATATCCCGACTCATTCCGGTTACGGCACTCAATACCGCAACCTGGGACAGACTACTAACAAAGGTGTGGAGTTGACAGCTAACTGGTATGCCGTTGAAACTAAGGACTTCAACTTGTCATTGGGTTTCAATATCTCTTTCAACCGCAATACTGTTGACAAACTGGATGGTTCCGACTCTATGATTGCTACTTCCGGCTGGGGAGTAAGTATCGGTTCGGATGATTATCGTGCCATTGTAGGTAAATCCATTGGTCAGATCTATGGTTACAAACAAGATGGTTTCTATTCTTTCGATGACTTTACTTTTAACGAAGAAACGAAACGTTGGATCATCAAACCGGGTGTAGCCGATTGTAGTGATATTATTGCAACCAGCGGTAACTGGTTTGGTCCTGGACACATGAAACTAAAGAAATTGACGGATGATGGTTCTGATAAAGTCACTACGAATGACCGTACCGTCATTGGTAATGCCATGCCGAAACATACTGGTGGTTTCAATATCAATGCGGACTATAAAGGCATCGACTTTGGTGTACAGTTCAACTGGAGTTATGGTAATGACATTCTGAATGCCAATAAAATAGATAATACTACGTATGCAGGTTCCAAGAAGTATCAGAATCTGAGTAGCGATATGGCCTTGGATAAGCGTTTTACCACTATCGATCCTGAAACCGGTTACAATATCATGTATGGTGAATATGCGAATCCGGCACGTTTGCAGGAAATCAATCAGAATGCTACGATCTGGCATCCATTGATGAACTCTACGGTCATGACGGACTATGCTATCGAAGATGGTTCATTCCTTCGCTTGAGTAATCTTACAATCGGTTATACTTTACCGAAGGCTTGGACTAAGAAGTTCCTGGTTGAGAAGTTGCGTGTATACTTCACTGGTTACAACCTGCATTGTTGGACAAAGTATTCCGGACAAGATCCTGAGGTAGATACCCGTCGTAGCACTCCATTGACCCCGGGTGTTGACTATTCTGCTTACCCGAAAGCTCATTCATTCTTATTTGGTATTAACCTGACACTCTAAAAAACTAATGATCATGAAGAAATTATATATATTAACTTTGGCAGCTGCCATGCTGATCACTACTTCATGTGATGATTTCCTGGCAACTGACACCCCCTCCAAACAAAGTAACACAAATGTGTTCAATACCGAGGCTATGGCCGAGGCTGCCCTGATGGGAGTTTATGCTACCATGTCCGACACGTATGTTTACGGACAGAAAATATCTGTGAACTGGCAGAATATCAGTGATACGGAAAATTGTAACCTTTATCTGACTAACTATAAAGAAGTAAATAGCGACTATGGTCAGAACCACTATTATGGTAATTCTGGCAACTCTACCACTCGTTGGAACAATATCTTCCGTTTTGCAGAACTTGCTTCTGCTGCCGTAGAAGGAATGCGTGGAGGTGAATTGCTGAAGACAAATCCGACTGTCGGTAAGCCGTTATTAGGTGAAGCTTTGACTCTGAGAGCATTGGCTTATTTTGAATTGGTGCGTATCTATGGAGATATTCCTTATAAGAAAACAACTTCCAATTCTGACCTTTCCAATGTATATATCGGTAAGATTGACCGTGATACTGTATATGCCGACCTTGTGAAGAACTTGCAGGAAGCCATCGAATACCTGCCTTGGTTAGGTAGTGGTAAAGCTTCTACTGCTGAACGTATCAGCAAAGGTTTTGCTAAAGGCCTGTTGGCACGTGTGGCCTTATTCGCAGGTGGATGGTCGTTGCGTGATGGTAATCAATTCCCTGATATGCAGCTGGAGAAGCATCCTACCATCCCTGAAATGAATGGATATTATGTAGGTCGTGTGAAGAACTATAAAGAGTACTATGAAATAGCAGCTAAACAATGTGCTGAAATTCTGGGTGATCCTGAGAATCCGCATCAATTGGATCCTGACTTTGAGAATATCTGGAAAACGGTAAATCATCTGGATCAGAATCCTTATAATGAAAATCTTTATGAAGTTGGTTTAGGTGTAGGTAATACCGGTGACGTGGGCACTCTGATGGGTTGGGAAGTTCAACAAGGCTCTATGTACGGACAGCAAGGTATGGGTAGTAGCTATGTTACTTCTACAATTTATTACTTCTATTCTTTTGGTAAGACGGATAAGCGCCGTGACGTTACATTGACTTTCGGTCGCTGGCGTAAAGAGAATTATGAGGATTTGAGTCTGAATGCTACGAATGTACACTATGCTAAATGGCGTATGTACTGGACCAGTGAAACCTATCGTGCCCTTCACTTGGCTGCTGCCGGCCGTGTGGCTACCGGTATCAACTGGATTGTAATGCGTTATTCTGATATTTATCTGATGTTTGCTGAGGCTATGAATGAGCTTTACGGACCGGATCATCAGAATACAACGGCAGGTATGACAGCCCGTCAAGCTCTGGAAAAAGTACGTGAACGTGCATTTGGATCCGGTTCTTCTGAAATTGCGAAGTATGATTCTGACTTCTTCAATGCTATAGTGAATGAACGTGCCTGGGAATTTGGTGGTGAAGGTGTTCGTAAAATGGACCTGATTCGTTGGGGGCTGTTGGATAGTAAGATTGAAGCTATGAAAGAAAGCCTTTGCCTGATGCTTGATAACCAACATCCGGTGACCATCTTTGATAAGACTTATCAGCCTTCGGATTTCCCGACTGTATTGTACTATAAGATGCGGACAGATGATAAACTGTATGTAGATTATTCATCACCCAATTATTATCAGGAACTGGGTACGGCTCCTGCAGGCTATGAAAAGATTGACTGGTTTCCGAAAACTTATGCAAAACCTGAAACCGGGTCAGGCACTACTTATCGTGACGAACTTGCCAAGATTCTGGTAATGGCTACCGGTATCAATGCATCTTACGACTATAGTGCATTACTGGGAAAACTGAAGAATGGTGGTGAGATTGGTGATATGTTGAAACAATATCCTATTGGCAACGGAACTTGTAACTATCGTCATCCTTATGCTATCTATGATACGGATATTTATCAGTCCAAGGGTTTTTTGGTAAATTCCTATGGTTATTAATAAACGGACAACAGAATTAAAAAATGAAGATTATGAAACTTAAAAGCATATTCGCATCCCTTGTCATGACAGCCGCACTCTTTTCTTCGTGCGACCGTGACGTAAACGATTGGGAAGTGGCCACCGGTGAGAACCGTTTGTTTAAGCCTTTGATTTTCGAGGCAAGTACGTTGAAGCCTACTTCCATTCAGATTAAACACACTAAAGTAGTTGACGCTGCTAACTATGTATTTGAATTCAGTAAAGATGCCGACTTTGCAACGATTGACAAATCTGTTGTTATTCTGGCTGATACTCTGACTCCGTTTGCAGATTCAAATACAGCGATGAAAGTAGAATACCGTACTTGGTTTGAAGGGCTTGATGGTACTACCAATTATTGGGTACGTATGCATGCTGAGAATGCAGATGCATCATTAAAGTCAAAGTTGAGCTCATTTACCTTTATCACTCCGGCGGAACAAATATTCAGGAGTTACAGACCTACAGTTAATAGCCTGACTTTCCTTTGGGAAGAGACAGATCGGGTTACGAATCTTGTATTGATGAATGAAGATAGTACAGTAGTTGAAAACCGTGTGCTGACTACTGCTGAGATACAGAATGCTGCTGCAACATTTGAAGGTCTGGATATGGGAGTACCTTATATTGCTCAGATTTTCTACAATGAAGTATTGCGTGGAACACTGAATACGAAAACTTCAGGTTCGTCCGGCAGTCTTATTTTTAATATTAATATTCCTGGCATTACTGCTGAGGATATATCAACGGCTTTGGCAGGACATGCTGCTGAAGGGACTAAAAAAGTTACTGTGAATTTTGCCTCTGGTATGGAATTTAATATGGAGGGAACCATTACAATTCCAACAGGTATACAGGATATTAGTTTTGTTGGTTCGGAAAATGCAAATGGTAAGTTGTCTCAATTGAATAAAGTTTATTTTGCTATCGAAAGCGAAGTGAATGATGTTAATTTTGAATACCTCAGCATGAACTCCGATGGTGGATTTATGTTCCAAGTAGGTGCGCAGAAGTTCCACGATATTACTTTTGAAGGCTGTGAAGTGAAACAAGTTAATTCTGCTGTCCGTCTCCATAGTGGTGCAGAAGGTAATAGTGTCAACTTCAATAACTGTTGGGTATCGAACACTGGTGGTTGGAGCTTCCTCAATGTAGGTTCAGGCTGTACAATTCCTGCTATCAATGTTACGAATAGTACATTGACTGAATTCAACACCCGTATTGCCGATATACGTGTGAAGACTGATATCAAATTCAAGAATGTGACTTTGGTAAATATTGCAGAGAAGATGACTCACCTTTGGTTACTTGACAACAACTCCAAACCGACTGTGACTATTGAAAACTGTATTTTTGCCGGTCCTAATGGTGGTCAGAAGCTGCACTCTACGAATGGTAACTATAGCAATGTTACTATTTCCTATGGTGGTTCTTACAAGACAAATGATTTAATAGAAGATTCTCGTCCGCTGGATGATATTACGGTTGTAAACCTGGATATCTATGGCTTGTTTGTAGATCCTGCCAATGGCGATTTCCACATCAAACAAGGTGCTGGATTTGCAGGAACCGGAGTAGCGGGAGACCCGAGATGGTTTTAATAAGTAGGTATTAGATTCAGGATAAGATTCTCTTAAAAAGGAAGAGGTTGTCAAAACTCTGGTACAACCTCTTTCTATAATTTATAGTCCTGTTATCTTTTCTTTTGGCTATGCCGCTTTTTTCTCATTCATTTGTAACAAGTTACTATATTCCCGTTGTATCGGGTTATAAATAGCCCAATAAATATAGATTTAGCAAATGTAATGAGCTCCTTTCCTGCTTTTCTCAGTTTTGCACACATCTTTTTGATATTAAAAGCTATGGCAAAGAAGGCAAAGTCCATTGT
>OGMF01003118.1_pt1 | contig 12953 bp, 10 predicted proteins | sample 1572921 | NCBI WGS metagenome assembly OGMF01 (sample SAMEA2581919, study PRJEB24529) | metagenome | biome: Human gut stool | place: China | collected 2011
TTTAACGCTCATAACTCTCAGCACTTGCAGTATAACGTCTTTAGCCGATACCCAGGGTGAAAGCTTGCCCGTAAGGTTTACTTTAACTACCTTGGGGCAGGTGATGTAGTAAGCGCCGCCGCCCATAGCTACAGCTACGTCTTGTCCGCCTGCGCCTATCGCTATCATGCCGATACCGCCGCCCGTAGGGGTGTGCGAGTCTGAGCCGATAAGGGTCTTGCCGGGCACGCCGAAACGCTCGAGGTGTACCTGATGGCAGATACCGTTGCCGGGGCGCGAGAAGTAGATGCCGTGCTTCTTGGCAACAGAGCCGATGAAGCGGTGGTCGTCGGCGTTCTCAAAGCCCGACTGAAGGGTGTTGTGGTCGATGTAAGCCACACTGCGCTCAGTCTTTACTCTGGGTATACCGATAGCCTCAAATTCGAGGTAAGCCATAGTGCCCGTAGCGTCCTGCGTAAGGGTCTGGTCGATCTTTATGCCGATCTCTTCGCCCTTGACGTATTCGCCGTCTACAAGGTGCTTTCTTAGTATTTTTTCAGTCAGCGTCATGCCCATTAGAAAAAACAGTCCTTTCTGCGAGCGGCGAAAAAATATCCCGCCGCCTAAATTTATCTATTTAATTATACAACATTCCGCACATTTTGTCAAGCCGCACGGCTTATCTCATATTGTTGCTTTTTTCTTTCAGCGCCGAGCCTTCCTCCAGCAGACGGTGCAGTGTTTCGGCGTCGCCCGCGGCAATGCAGTCGCGGTATTCGGTGAGCGCTTTTATAATGTGGTCTACCTCGGCGGCGAGCGCAGTCTTGTTCATAAGGAAAAGCGTAGTCCACATATCGGCGTTCAGCTTCGCTACGCGCGTGAGGTCTTTAAAGCTGCCCGCCGAGAAGCCCGCCTGCTTGCCGAGCGATGGGCTTTTGATGTAAGCGCTCGATACAACGTGCGCAAGCTGCGAGGTAAAGGCGATTATCTCGTCGTGCTCCTTTGGTGAGGATACCACGCACTTCGCAAAGCCCGTGCGGTATGCGAAAGCCGAGATCTCTTTTACTGCGCTCATCTTAGTGTCGTCGGTCGGGGTCATGATAAAGCTTGCCTTTTCAAAAAGGTTGTCCAGCGAGTATGAAAAGCCTGAAAATTCGCGGCCCGCCATAGGGTGGCAGCCCAGAAAACGCACGCCTGCGTCGCTCAGCGGCTTTTCCACGGCGCTGACTATCGCGCCCTTTACGCCGCAGCAGTCGATTACTATGCCGTCTTTCTTGAAATTTTCGCGGTTATCCAAAATAAAATCTATCGTTTCGTTCGGGTGCAGAGCCACGATAACGAGGTCGCAGCAGCCCATCTCTTCGGGCTGTATGCTGTAATCTATCGCTTCCTCAGCCATCGCCGCCGAGATCACATCGCGCGAGATGTCGTAGCCGTAGACCGTGTACTCCGTGTTCTTTTTTATAGCCTTGGCGAGCGAGCCGCCGATGAGTCCGAGTCCTGCGATCGCGATCTTCATAATAATCTCCTCCAAATAGTCTGCCGCGTTTTAACCGTTTTAACTGCTAAAGCGCGCGGCATGAAATTTTGCGCCCTTTTCAGACGCATTATATATAGTATAGCAACTTTTGCGCCGCTTGTCAAGCATAAAAAGTTATAAACAATGCTTTAAACTTCGCCTGTTGAAAAAAGCGCCACTCGCAGCACACCTGATTACAATTTGGTTACAAACAGCCCGAAAAATCGTACTTTTCAACACACGTTTTAAAACCCGCCTGTCCGAAAACGCTTGTATTTGCGATACTTTTTAACAGTTTCAACTGAGTTTTCAACATTTCTGATGTTTAAAAGCCGTTTTCTCAACTGTACAGCTATTTTCCCGTAACCTGTCTGTAACTCTTTTTGCAGCTCTGCGAATTTTCCTTATACAGTGATTTGAGTAAATTTTTGTCTGTAAAATTTATCAAATGTCATGCTTAAATGGTAACGTTAAAAATTACATACCGGTTACAAACTGACCGAAAAAGCGTACTTATCAACAGCTGTTTAAAACCGTGATCTGCAAAACTATCAATATTTGCAGAGGCTCTTAACATTTTCAACTGAGTTTTCAACATTCAACAATGTGTTATGCAAAGTTTTCAACTGTCCAAAAATCCACTTGTAACCAAATTGTAACCTCGACTGTAATAAAAAAGCGGCATATCTAAGCCGCGTTTTTTGTGCATATTTACTTCATCATTTTTTGTATGGATTCGCGGTTTCCCAGCACCAACAGCTTCTCGTTAGCGGTGAAGAGGTGGTCTGGGCCCGGCAGTGCGTCGAAAATGCCGTCGTGCTTTATCGCAAGCACGTTGACATTGAACTTTTGCCTAACGTTTTTTTCCACAATTGTCTTGCCGACCCAGCTCTCCGGAACGGCGATCTCGTAAATGGCGTATTCGTCGTTCAGCTTGAAGTAGTCGGAAATGCCCTTTAGTCCGAACCGCATGGCGAAGCGTTCGGCAGTTTCGCGCTCGGCGTAAATTACCTCGTCAGCGCCGTTGCGAAGCAGGAATTTCTTGTGTATATCGCGGTTCGCGCGGGCGAAAACGTACTTCGCGCCCGACTCTTTCAGCAGGCAGGTAGACTCCAGCGAGCTTTGGAAATTATCGCCTATCGCGACGATGCAGACGTCGAAATTGTTCACACCCAGCTCCGCGATGAACTGCGGGTCGGTCGCGTCGCCTATCTGCGCGTCGGTGACGTACTTCAGCGCCGAATTTACCCTGTCCTCGTTGATGTCGATAGCGAGTACCTCGTTGCCCTGCTTAGTTAGCGATTTCGCCATGTGCTTGCCAAATCTTCCAAGTCCTACTATTAAAAATGACCGTGCCATTTTGTAATTTTCCTTTCGATTTTTATATTCATATTCTTATCCTACAATTATCTTCTCTTCGGGCAGCTGTACCTTTGAAGGCTTAACGTTGTTAGAGAGCGACATGATGAATGATAGTCCGCCGATCCTGCCGAAGAACATGATTATCGTTATCAGCGCGCATGAAATGTCCGAAAGCTTTGCGGTTATGCCCATGGAAAGCCCGCACGAACTTATCGCCGAAACAACCTCAAACATTACGGGAAGTATTTTCACATCTTCGATAGCCGATATAACTATCGAGCTGATTATGACAACGAGTAAGTACAGTGTTGTAACACAGCTTGCGTCTTTGATTATTGTATTCTCAAAACGTCTGCCGAAGCATTCTACCGACTTTTTCCTGCGAAAAACGCTCGCGATCGTCAGCACCATTACCGCGAAAGTCGTGGTCTTGATACCGCATGCCGCCTATGAACATAAAGCAGATTATCATAAGCAGGGTGGATTCTTTCAATAGGGCAACGTTCAGCGGTGCAAAGCCTGCGTCGCGCCCCGATGTTACCAGCATGGAGCTCATCAGCAGCTTTTGACCTGCGCCGTCTGCACTGCTCAGCGAGGGCGCGTTCCACTCTACCAGTATCATCTCTGCAATTCCAAGTATATAAAAAAGTATCGTGACCATTATTACGATCTTGCTCTGCAAACGGTACTTTTTAAAGTGCCACTTGTGCTCCACAACATCGCCCCAAGTGATGTAGCCGATGCCGCCGATGGTCAGAAGTATTATCAGCGTTACGTTCAGCAGCCAGCTGTCCGCCGCCGTAATTATCGAGCTGCCCGGCTCGAAATAGCCCATTATATCTATGCCCGCCGTGCAGAATGCGGAAATGGAGTGGAAAATGGCGAAGTAGATGCCTTTTCCAACGCCGATCTTCGGGATAAAAAAGACCGAAAGAGCTATCGCACCGGCCGTTTCGCAGTATATTGTACCTTTTAAAATAAAGCGCGTCATTTTGACCACGCCGCCGCCGCTGAATCCCGCGACAGATTCGCGCATGGTAAAGCGCTGTTTCAGACCTATCTTTCTGCCGGTGTAAGAAAGCGCGAAGATCGCCATCGACATAAAGCCGATACCGCCGATCTGAATTACGATGAGTATAACTATCTGCCCGAAAAGCGACCAGTAAGTGTAGGTGTCGAAGAGCGTAAGCCCCGTGCCGCTGAGGGCGGAAGTGGTGGTGAATATGCAGTCATTCAGTGCCGTGAAAGCGCGCTCGCGCGAACTTATCGGCAGCATGAGCAGCACCGCGCTCACAAGTATGACCATAGTATAGCCAAAGACCAATATCTGGGTGAACGACATATTCGAGAGAAAGCTTCGTATCCTAGACATTTTGTTTTTCCTCTTTTTATTCTATCACATTATTATTATACACATCAAACATTATAGCACCGAGTGTGGGAAATGTCAAGGCTTAAATATTAAATTTCCTGCACTTTGTTTCCAATTTATTTACATCTCCCCCCCGAATTGCTTGACAATCGTTTGTATATATGTTATAATATATGGTAAACAGAGAAGATCTTCCTCTGTGAAAAAACAAAAGAGTAAAAAAAATACAAGGAGGTCTACCCAAAATGAAACACACAAAACGCATTCTTTCTTACATAATGGCGCTTTCGATAGTTTGCTCTATGGCTGTTCCCACGTTCGCTGAGGAAAATGACTCCGCTCTGCCTGCCGAGACTGAGGCCGCCGTTACCGAGCTTGACGATACCTCCTCGGAAGCGGATACCGCCGAGATCGAAGAGTACGCCGCGACCAATGATGCCGATGTTTCAATAGCCGGCTGGAAACAGCATAACACCGACCCCCTTTGCGATGGCTTTCACTATCAGGAAAAAGCCGACGGCACTATAATGATAACCGGTTCTGATAAGACCAACCCCAATATCGTTATTCCCACTAAGCTGAAAGGCAAAGCCGTTACCGAGATTTCCGAATATGCTTTTTACAGATATGAGGAGATAGAGTCTGTTTCTGTACCATCTTCTGTAAAGAAAATAAATAACAGAGCTTTTGCAAATTGCCCTAACCTAAAGTCTATTACAATATCCGGTGTAAAAGATATTGATGAATGTATTTGTTATAATGACACAGCTCTTGATGAGATCATACTTAAAGGGAATATAGATAGGATAGGCGGCGCTTCGTTTTTTAATGCGTCAGCAAAGAAAGTTTATGTTCCTAAAACAGTTCTTAAAGTAGAGGGCTACGCTTTTGGCTATGAACCATACTATTGGGATCCCGAAGATGGCAATCTTGTTGAAGATTACCGAGTAAAAAAAGATTTTACTCTCGAATGTGAAACGGGCAGTGCGGCATATCACTACGCCGTAAAGCACAACATAAACTACACCACCCGCGATAATTTCAAAGTCGGCTCGACTAAAATCACTTCCGCTAAAATGGTAGGAAGCAACTCGCTGAAACTCACCTGGAAAAAGTCAAAAAACGCTACGGGATACAAAATAAAGGTGTGGGGCCCGAATGATGAAAAGTTTGTGACTTACAAATATGTCAAAGGCGGCGGCAATACCGGCGTAGTTATAAAGAACATAAAAAAAAGATGGCATGACCAGAATAAGGATAAAACCTTTGTTTAAAGACGAATACGTCAAGGTCTTTGGCGAGGACTGCGAATCTTTATACTATAATAAAATGACGCCTCTCGAGCTTATAGGCGCTTCAAGTACTTCAAATTCCGCGATCATAAGATACGAGGTCAATTCAAAAGAAATTGAATATAGAAGCGGTGTTCGCATCGAGATGTATGACTATAAGGCGAAAAAATGGGTCAAGTATCTTCATGTAAAGGGCGATGACTATTATAAAGATACAAATAAGCTATTTTATTATAAAAACGGCAACACATACATCAAGCTGAAAAATCTCAAGCCAAATACCCGCTACAAATTTAGAATACGCTTTTTCTACAAATACTCCGATTCTCGCCCCGATGTTTTTGGCAAAACTATCAAGTACTCCCCCTGGTCAAACAGCAAAGTTATAACCACAAAGAAGTAATTTTCCCCTATCCCTCGGGCAACGCAGTCCGAGGGATTTTTTTGCTTGACAATATGTGAAAAAATTGTTATAATACTATTGAACAAAATTATAGGGAGGAAAATTGAATATGATATGCAACTTTTGCGGGGCTTTCCTGCGCGATGGGGCAGAGAAGTGCTCCACCTGCGGCAGACCCACCGCCCCTGCCGATACGGCGGATGATAAGCCCTTTTTGCTGGGCAGAGAGTCTACCGATTACGCCGATGTGCCGCCCGCGCCCGAGCCAACCCCCGCGCCCGAGCCGGTGATACCACCCGAGCCGGTGATACCACCCGAGCCGCCGGTTCCGCTTGCGCCGAACGTGCCCCCTCAGCCTGCGCCTTACGCCGAAGATATTCGCGCTAAGGGCAACGACCTTAAATTTGCCGCCAAAAGCTTCGCGGAAAGCGTTGCGGGCGCGGTGAAGCTAAAGGGAAAAGCGTTCTCGGCGAAAAAACTCGCCGCCTGCGCCGCCGCGCTCGTTGTGGTGATAGCCGCAGCCGCGGGGCTTACGAACGCTCTGAAAAAGCACAATATCAGCAAGCCGCTCAAAGCTATCGAAGAGGGGCTGGAGGACTGCGACGTTGAGCGTATGCTCGAAGCCCTGCCCGACGATGTTGCCGATACTGCCGATAACGACGATATAGACGAAGCCGAGGACGATATGCAGGACGCTGTCGATGAATACTCCGATCAGGCAAGCTTTGGCGGCAGCTTCACCGTTTCGCACAAGATTCTCGATTATAAAAAGGTAAAGGGCGACAGCCTTGACCGTATAAATGAGCTTTATGAGGAAGCCGATTTTGACCTCGATATGAAAAAGTGTTATAGCGCCGACGTGCGCTTTACCGTAGAGGGCGATAACGGCTACGAAGCTTACATCACGATGAATATTTCGGTCGGCAAGACTTCCGACGGCTGGAAACTGGTTGATTTCAACGAGTTTATCAGCGATTATTCGCAGTACAGCCCGCTGGATACCTCTTTTGAGTATCTCGCAAAGTTGGTTGCTTCGTCGAATTATTCCGATGATAACGACTTCGGCATGCTCGGCGGTTTTGATCCCGACAAAGACGACAGCAGCGATGATTACGATCATTCTGATGATTACCACTACTTTTCCTATTCTAAAAGCTTTTCCGATGCGAAAGGGGGCGCGCTGAGATGAAAATGCAGAACGTTAAGAAGTATATCATCATCGCGGCGGCCGTTATCTTGGTGATGATCGCAGTGATAACAGCAATAAAGCTGCCGATATACCTGCATCTGAAAACGCCTTTCCGCCATATTATCAACGGCTTTACCGCCGCCGATTCGCGCGAGATGCTCGAAGCCCTGCCCGACGCTTTGGTGGAAAAAATGGAGCTTTCCGACGATGATTACGACGATATGGACGATTCTCTTTCAAGCGCTTCCGAGGACGGCTTGGGCGAGTTTCTGAATGACGATGATTACAAGCTGAAAGTAAAGCTGCTGGGTCATAAAAAGCTGGATAAAAAACAGCGCGAAACGCTCGACGATTTCTACTCCGACATCGGCGTTGAGATAGATATAAAGCAGGCGTACTACGCCGATTTCAAGATCTCGGCGAAAAGCAGCGAGGACGATCTTTCACTGACATACGGCGTTACCATCGCGAAAGCCGACGGCAAATGGTGCATAGTCGGCGGCGATATGCTCACTATGCCTACTGTAGTTTCAAGCGTGCTCGATTACACGGCGAAGGCAAAGCTTTCCTCCGCTAACTCTAACGCCAAAATCGCTTACAGCGTTGTGCAGAGCTACATGTCAGATCAGGAGATACAGGGCAATGCCAGCGCGGTGGTATTTGGCGAGCTGGAGGGCGATATCGACTGCGCCCACCCCGAAAAATACTCGGGAGAAAAGGCCGAGCTTGCGAAGAAGATAAACGAAAGCGGGCTTAACGAGGGCTACGTCAGGATCATCAAGGGCGAACTTGACTATGATTACAGCTACTACGGCAGCTATACGGTGCAGTGGCGCAAATCGCCCGATGAAAAGCTTATGGGGCAGTATCCCGATATGATCTCTTCCGATACTTTCACTGATAGATATAACGGCGACCTGCGGGAGATGTGGGGCAAAAAGATCGAAGACAGCGATTACGATTATTGATAAGGACTTGATGAAATGATAAGATTTAAAAACGGCAGAGTTCTCACAATGGCTGAGGGCGGGAAGATACGCGAGTGCGAGGTATGGACTGACGGCGATAAGATAGCTTTCGTCGGTACGCCCGATGATGAAAAGCTGAAAAACACCGCGTTTGAAAAAGAGTATGACCTAAACGGCAATCTGCTCATGCCCTCTTTTAAAAATGCGCATACCCACTCGGCAATGACCTTCCTGCGCTCCTACGCCGATGACTACCCGCTGCAAGAGTGGCTCTTTGAAAAGGTATTCCCGATGGAGGCGAAGCTTACCGGCGACGACATATACTGGCTGAGCAAGCTCGCGATACTCGAGTACCTCACCACCGGCGTCACCGCTTCTTTCGATATGTATTTCGAGCCGGATCATTACGTTCGCGCGAATATCGAGAGCGGTTTCAGAACCGTCCTCTGCGGCTCTGTCTCGGGCGATAAGTCGAACCTCGTGCGGCTGGAGGGCTACATGAAAAAGTTCAACGGTATGCATCCGCTAATCTCGTACCGCTTAGGCTTCCACGCCGAGTACACCGCAGACTTTGAGCTTATGGAGGGCTTGGGCGAAATGGCGCGCAAATACCGCCTGCCCGTATCGGTGCATAATTCCGAAACGGAAAAAGAGGTTCGCGAGTGTATAGAAAAATACGGCAAAACGCCTACTCAGCTTTTTGACAGCTTAGGCATCTACGATTTCGGCGGAGCGGGCTTCCACTGCGTTCATATGGACGACCGCGATATTGAGATATTCCGTGAGAGAGGAGTTTACGCCGTTACCTGCCCCGGCTCGAACTCAAAGCTTGCGAGCGGCATAGCGCCTATCTGCAAAATGGCGGAGAACGGCGTGAAGCTGGCTATCGGTACAGACGGCCCCTCCAGCAACAACTGCTTAGATATGTTCCGCGAGATGTTCTTAATGACGGCGCTGCAAAAGCTCAGCCTGAAAGACGCGGCTGCCTGCCCCGCAGGCATGGTGCTGAAAGCCGCTACGGTAGGCTCGGCGCACGCTATGGGTCTTGAAGACTGCGACATCATCGCCGAGGGCAAGCAGGCTGACCTTATCGTGATAGACCTGCACCGCCCGAATATGCAGCCGCTAAACAGCATCGCAAACAACATAGTTTACAGCGGCAGCAAAGAGAACGTGAAGCTGACGATGTGCGCAGGAAAAGTGCTCTATGAAAACGGCGAATTTTTCGTCGGCGAAGAGGCGGAGCGCATCTATTCGCGCGCGAACGAGATAATCGCTTCGATGAAGTGACGAATATCGGCAGTCAAACAAATATTTGAAAATAGTCATACTTGCGCGGTGAAAAAAGCCGCGCATTTTTTATAAAAAATTTCAATTATGCCTTGCACTCGGCTCGAAAATGTGGTAGAATATATTATGAAGAGTTGTTTTTATAAATCGGAATAATAAGATTTTTAAACAGCTGGTTTTTCAAACCCAAACTTGCAAGGAGCGAATGTACCTATGTTTGATACAATAAAAAGCTTCGGCGATTTTTTAAACGCCATCTGGGGCGTATTCATATCCATCGGAATAAACGACGTTATCGACATCGCGATACTCTCGTTCATAATATACCACGCTATAAAGCTGATCCGCGAGACCCGCGCTCTTCAGCTCGTACAGGGAATTTTCCTGCTGATAATTTTCTACGTGATCTCCATAATTTTCAGCTTGCAGACTATCAGATTTCTGCTGAAAAGCTGTTTCCAGTGGGGTCTGCTCGCACTTGTTATACTTTTCCAGCCCGAGCTGCGCAGAATGATAGAAAAAATAGGTCGCGCTAAACTTTCCGACCTTAGCTTTATACCATCTTCCGACAGCGGCGACAGCGACGAGATATGGACTCCCGCGATAAACGCCATCTGTGAAGCGGTGCAGAACCTCTCGGCGACCTGTACCGGCGCGCTGATAATCTGCGAGCGCAAAACGCGTCTCGGCGAGCAGATAGATACGGGAACTATTCTCAACTGTACCCCAAGCGCCGCAGTATTCGGCAATATATTTTACCCGAACACACCTCTGCACGACGGCGCAGTAATAATGCGCGACGGCAGGATACTTGCTGCGGGCTGCTTTCTGCCAAAGCCGCAGAAAGAGGAACTTGTTGCAAAACAGCTCGGCTCGCGCCACCGCGCGGCTATCGGCATGAGCGAAAACAGCGACGCTATCGTAATAGTAGTCAGCGAGGAAACGGGCACTATCTCCGTTGCCGAAAATGGCGAGCTTACCCGCGGTTTTTCTAAGGAAAGTCTGGCGAAGCTGCTGAAAAACCGCCTTATCCCCGAAACGCAGTCTGAAAGCGAGCCTACAAACTTTGCGGGAAGGATGATCTCAAAATGGAAAAAATGACCCAAGAGAAAAAGTCCGAAAAACGCAGCGGCGGGCCACGCAAAGAGCTTTCGGATTTTGTGCTGAAAATAACTGCGGTCATCATAGCGATAATAATTTGGTTCGCACTTTCGATAACCCAGTACCCCACTGTAAATAAAACGATAACCAATGTTCCCGTAGATTTCTCGATGCACGGCACTACCGCTGAAACTAAGGGCCTGAGCGCTCTCGGCTATAAGGATATTTCCGTAGACGTCGAGATACAGGGCATGAACTACGAGATAGGCACATACACCGCCAGCGACCTTATCGCGACGGTAAACCTCGACTCGGTAAACAAAGAGGGCACTTACGAGCTGGAGATAGATGTAAAATCTGCACACTCCGCCGATAAATGCAGCGTTATTTCCGTAACGCCCGAAACGGTAGAGGTGAAGTTCGACCGCATCGACTCCGCAAGTTTCGGACTCCAGATCTCCGCGCCGAACGTTTCGGCAGCCGAGGGTTACACCCTTAAAGAGAGCACCGCCTCGCCCGAAAAGATAGAGGTCAGCGGCCCCGAGAACGAGCTTGAGCGTATCGACAGAGTTGTAGCCGTTTACGCCGAGAGCCGCGTTATCGACGAGGACACCACCGTTTCTACCGACTCGTTGCTCTTCTATGACGCCGATGATAACCTGCTCGACAGCTCAAATTACACGCTTTCGGCGAAAAAGGCGGACATAAATTTCGTTGTCTATAAGAAGATAACCGCGCAGATCTCGGTAGAGTATACCGACGTTGCGCCCGGCTTTGATACATCGAGCCTGCCGCTGAATATCAATCCCGAGAGCTTGAGCATCATAACGCCTCAGCTGGACGCGGCGAGCACCGAGGACATTAAGCTTAAAGCAGTTTCGCTTTACAAGCTTATCCCCGGTCAGCGCAATAAATTCGATATAGATTCGCTGCTTTCGGCGGGCGAGATAAATCAGTCGGGCGTAGATCAGATAGAGCTGAGCATTGACTCCAGCACCTACGATAAGCGCACTTTCCAGATACCGACAAAAAATATCCAGTACAAAAACGTTCCCAAAGGCAAGGAAGTTGCCGCCGAGAGCGACCAGATAACAAACGTTACCATGATCGGCCCGAAGGAATACATCGAAAAGCTGAAAGTTTCCGACCTCACGGCGGAGATAGACCTCAGCGATATTTCCGCAAACGGCTCGATCTCGCACGAAGTCGTGATCTACTCGGGCAGTTATCACAATATTTGGAATATCGGCACGCACGAGGTAGTTATAAACGTTTCCGACAGCTCGGAAAGCACGAAAAATGATTGATCTAAGCACGGGAATCGCAGCAAAAATGCGGTTCCCAGTGTTTTTGAAAAGGAGAAAAATATGGGTTTTACCGTTAATCAGATAGCAGCTCCCGTCAGCGCCGATAAGCGCGAGGTGATTGAAAAAGCGCGCAGGCTTTGCGGCATTTCACCCGATAAAATAAAGTCGGCGGATATTCACAAGACCTCGCTCGACGCCCGCAAACGCAGCAATATCCACTTCGTCCACTCGGTCTATTTCGAGCTTGCCGACCCAGCGGAAGAGCAGCGCCTTTGCGCGAAAAAAGGCTTTTGTCGTATCGCGGACGAACCTGCTCAGCCGAATTTTTCCGATAAAAAGCGAGAGGGCAGAACGGTAGTAGCTGGCTTCGGCCCTGCGGGAATGTTCTGCGCGCTGACTTTGGCGCGCTGCGGCTACCGTCCGCTGGTGCTTGAAAAGGGCGCGGAGGTCGATAAGCGCACGCAAAAGGTCGAGGCTTTTTGGGCGGGCGGCGAGCTTGATGAAAACAGCAACGTTCAGTTCGGCGAGGGCGGCGCGGGCACGTTTTCCGACGGCAAGCTGAACACCGGGGTCAACAACCCCAGAATCGGCTGGATTCTGGAACAGTTCGTGGCGGCTGGGGCAAGGGAGGACATTCTCTATGACGCCAAGCCCCATGTGGGCACAGACGTGCTGCTGACCGTGGTGCAGAATCTGAGGCGGCGCATCCTCGCACTCGGCGGCGAGGTGCGCTTCAGCGCACAGGCCACGGGATTTTTGCGGGAGGATGGTGCGCTCTCCGGGCTGGAGGTCTGTGAAAGGGGAGAAATGTACACGCTCCCGTGCCGCCATGCCATTCTGGCGATCGGGCACAGTGCGCGCGACACGTTCGAGACGCTGCTGCAAAGCGGCGTGCCGATGGAGCCGAAGGCGTTTTCAATGGGCGTGCGCATCGAGCACCGGCAGGAGATGGTGAACAAAAGCCAGTACGGCGCGTTTGCAGACCGGCTCGGTGCGGCGGACTATAAGCTGAATGTGTGTTTTCCGGACGGAACGTCGGCCTACACGTTCTGCATGTGCCCCGGCGGGCACGTCGTCGCCGCGGCGAGCGAGGAAGGCGGCGTGGTGACGAACGGGATGAGCGACTTTGCGCGGGACGGCGAGAACGCGAACGCGGCGCTGCTCGTGACGC
>OGMF01003125.1_pt1 | contig 12923 bp, 11 predicted proteins | sample 1572921 | NCBI WGS metagenome assembly OGMF01 (sample SAMEA2581919, study PRJEB24529) | metagenome | biome: Human gut stool | place: China | collected 2011
CTTCTGTCTGACCTGCAGCCGCCCTGCCCCGATTACGGGCTGGAGCATGATGCCGCCGCCAACGGGATACCGGTACTTCTCGCCTTTGACTTTGATATGCTTCGGCTGTCCAGATTTTACACGGCCCTGTCCTTTCACGGACTGTCCGGCCATATCATCTGCTTTGACTTTCAGAAGGCGGTCCTGCAGCAATACTTCGGGGAGGCTGTAACCATAGAAACCATTGATTTACAGAAATTTGAAGGGAGGTTTTTACACTGACACATCACGAAAACAGAAAGAAACGCATCTATCTTTGCCTGATTCTTCCCGTGCTGCTCCTGGCCCTTGCCTATGCAGGCGGTTATATTTCGCAGCTTATTATCAATTATCAGGTATGGACTTCCTCCGGCGGGACGCCCGGTAACGGCACCTCCCCGGAATTTCCCTCCGCCGCCTTTTCTTCCTGCTTAAAGGCGCTCACCGTATTCCCGTACAGCCTGTATGGGCTTTTTTTATGCCTCGGCATCTTCGGGCTGCTGGTTTTCATGGCCATGCGGATGGGCTTTGGAGGGAAAGACACCTATGACAAGGAACGCAACCTTACCTACTCCGATAAGGGAACCTACGGCACCTCCGGATTTATGACTGATGCCGAGATGCAGGAAGTGCTGGAGCTGGTGGGTGACATCGCAAAAAGCCGCGGCGTTATCCTTGGAAAGCTGTACGGAAAAGCCGTCTGCCTCCCGGAAAAGACACGAATGAACCGGAACGTGGCGGTCTTTGGCGCCAGCGGCAGCATGAAAAGCCGGGCTTATGCAAGAAATGTGGTATTCCAGTGCGTCAAACGTGGGGAAAGCCTGATCATCACCGACCCCAAATCCGAGCTGTATGCGGATTTGTGCCTGTACCTGCAGGAAAACGGTTATACGGTACGGGTATTCAACCTGATTAACCCGGAAAATTCCGACAGCTGGAACTGTCTTGCAGAAATCGAAGGACAGGAGATTATGGCACAGCTTTTCTGCGATGTCATTATTAAGAACACCGGCTCTCCCAAAGGAGACCACTTCTGGGACAACTCGGAGATGAACCTGCTAAAAGCCCTCGTTCTGTATGTGGACCAGGGCTTCCCGCCGGAAGGCAGGAATATTGGGCAGGTCTACAAGCTCCTTACCATGAACTCAGAGAAGGAACTGAACAGCCTGTTTGACCTGCTCCCGGTAACGCACCCTGCCAAGGCACCTTACAACATCTTCAAGCAGGCCTCCGATACGGTGCGCAGCGGCGTCATCATCGGTCTGGGAACCAGGCTTCAGGTATTCCAGAACAGGCTCAACCGCCAGATCACTAGCTACAATGAAATCAACCTGACACAACCGGGAAGGGAGAAATGCGCCTACTTCTGCATTACTTCCGATCAGGATTCCACCTTTGACTTCCTCTCTTCCCTGTTCATGTCCTTTGTCTTTATCAAGCTGGTGCGGTATGCGGACAAATACGGGGAAGACGGCAAGCTTCCGGTTCCGGTACATATCCTGGCAGATGAACTTGCCAACGGCGGCTGTACCATTGCGGACCTGACGAAGAAAATCAGCACCATCCGCTCCAGGCGCTTATCCATCAGCTGTATTTTCCAGAACCTGCCCCAGATGCAGAACCGCTATCCCTTAAACCAGTGGCAGGAAATCATCGGCAACTGTGACACCCAGCTTTTCTTAGGGTGTACGGATGAGATGACTGCGGAGTTTATTTCCAACCGCACCGGCGAAGTGAGCGTGGCCGTGTCCAGCCAGGCAAAGCAGTTAAATACCTGGCGGGTATCCGATTACACACCGGAGTACCGGGAAACCCACTCCATCGGCAAGCGGAAGCTGATGACGCCGGACGAAGTGCTGCGCCTTCCTTTGGACGAAGCGCTCATTATCCTGCGTGGTCAGAAGGTCCTGAAGGTGGGGAAATACGACTATACCCTGCATCCGGAGAGTAAAAAGCTGAAGCCCAGCCGTGCCGGTGACCATGTACCTGCATGGCGGCAGCTGCCGGAAGCCGAAGAACCGGACTTTTCCAGTCTGATGAAGCCAAAGGTGAAACCCAAAAAGCCCAAGGCTCCCAAAAAAGCTGCCTCCGCCGCAGTCCCGGAAGATCCCTTCGGGGATGTCCCGGAGGATTTGGCGGCGCTGTTTCCACCGGAGGAAGGCTGCACTATCGTTATGACGGATAAGAAATCCATCATGTCCTAAAAAATCATAAAGGAGAGAACAATTATGCCCAGAGAAGCAAAAAAGAAAGAAACCGAAGTAACAGAAGAAAACATGGAGATGCAGACGGAAGATTCTTCCGTGCCTGAAGCTGCGAATGCCACAGAGTCCCGTCCTGACACAGATGCAGAACCCACTGCTCCTGTACAGGCACCCTCTCCGGCGAAAGCCACTGCCCCTGCAAGGAAATCCGCTCCCTCCTCCATCCTTACCCTGAATGCCGATTCCGAGGTGGAAACACAGGAGAGCAGGGAGGATACCATCTGGCATGAGCTGCAGAATGCTTACCGCACCCGGAAGATCCTGACCGGCATCTTAGGCGGCATCGAAAAAATGGAAGGCGGCGGAACCATCGCTGTCATCTACTACAAGGAAATGCGTGTGGTAATCCCCCTTGCGGAGATGATGATCAACCTGATCGAGGATGCTGCCCACGACTATGGTGAACTGGTGCAGCGCCAGAACAAGATTCTGGGAAACATGCTGGGATGCGAGGTTGACTTTATCATCAAAGGACTCGATAATTCCAGCCGTAGCGTAGTTGCCAGCAGAAAGGACGCCATGTACAAAAAGCGTCAGATCTTCTACCTTCCCGATGCCAATGGGAACTCCCGTGTCTGCGAAGACCGTATCGTGCAGGCGAGAGTGATTGCCGTTGCAGAAAAGGTCGTGCGTGTAGAAATCTTCGGAGCGGAATGCTCCATCCTCGCCCGTGACCTGTCATGGGACTGGCTTGGGGATGCCACAGAAAGCTTTCATGTAGGAGAACAGATTTTGGTCCGTATCCTGAACATAAAAATCAACTCCCTTGAAGACATTTCCGTGAAAGCAGATGTCAAAAGCGTGAACGGCAATACCAGCAAGGCAAACCTTGGAAAGTGCAAGATTCAGGGCAAGTATGCAGGCGTTGTCACCGACATCCACAAGGGCACCGTCTTTGTCCGCCTTCACATCGGCGTCAATGCCGTAGCCCACAGCTGCTATGATAATCGGATGCCCGGAAAGAAGGATGAAGTCAGCTTCGTAGTTACCCGGATTGATGAGGACCGGAATGTGGCGGTCGGGTTGATTTCACGGATTATCAGGCAGAATATCTGATATTGGAAAGGAGCAGCCTCAACTGCTCCTTTTCTTAAATCCCTAATCTATTAAGATAAATATCAAAAAACTCTTGGCAGTTAAGCAGCCCTTCATATAAAGCAGCTCTCCAAGTATTTTTCATATTACTTCTATGTTCTTCAATTCTATCTCTTAAGTCCTTACGCACCAATTCCTCCCCTCCGGCTTTATACATTCTTTCTAAACTAAATTTGCTCTCTGTAAATTCTTCGGCCGCATGTGCAGTATATAAATCATTTAATTCAAGTTTCTCAAAATGATTTTTTGCTCTAGTATATTTTTCTTCCATCCAAGCTTCTGGCTTACTAACATAAAACTTGAACAATACCTCATCTACTACTAAAGATACATCTGCTTTCAACCAAATTTCATCATCAAACTCATCATAATACGGATGAAATAACTCTTCCTCTCTACTTGCAAAAACTAAGTTGCTTTTCTTTTTATTGCAATCAGCACATGAAGCAACTAAATTATTCGGCGTAATTGCAAATGTAGGATATTCTGTTTTTGCCAAATAGTGATCCAATGTAGAAACCCTTCTTACCCCACAAAATGGGCATCTGGAAAATGGTGGAATCTTCATGATCTTGTTATAAAATATCCTACCACCATCTCTAACAAATTTTTTATCATAAAGCCAAACCATATCATCTTTCGTTGCTCCTCCAAGTACCTTGGTATGTACTGGGATATTTCCTAATTCCCCCTTTTCTCCTAAATCATTATACTTATTGCTTTTTTGCTCTATAAAACTCCGGCTTTTCGTAATATTAGATAACGTGGGTTCTTTTTGTAAGTTAGCCATGCATGCATCTATTACATCTTTTTGTTTTATATCTGGCTTAGCGAGCTTAATCATTATTTTCTTCCTCTTTTTCCTTCTCATACATCAAAGATCGTAAAATAGACTTGCCTTCATTTCCTAATTCCCCGGAGAAACTACGCAAAGCACCTTTATATGTTGATTTTTTCTTAACAACATCCTGTATCATTGAATGAAATCCTGAATTAGTAACTTCATATCCAAATATTTCACTGGTTAGTACCCCTATGTTTTCACCAAATGTCTCTATCAAAGGTCTTTCTCCAACTAATTCATCTCCCGATCTTCTCAATATCCAAACACATTTTTTGGGTACTTCTTGCACAATTACTGGAGAATGTGTCGCAACAATTCCTACCCCATTTCTATAAGTAAGTAAATTTGACAATGCCCTTATAAATGCCGCCACCAGAGGAGGATGTAAATGTTCTTCAGGCTCATCCATCAATACTAGTGTTTTTTCTTCTACCAGTTCGATAAGTTTGGCAACTGTAAGCAATATGACCTTATGCCCTGAACTTAATTTCTCAAATCTAGGAACTGTGGATTGAACAAATCTCTGTTTTATTTTTTCTTTATTTTGTGCACCTACTCCTTCTTGTTCAAAATCTGTATTTGCTTCATCATTAATACTTCTTGGGTTTTCTTTTTTCATAGACCAACTTTTTATATCAAGTTCTACAAATGTATTATCTGATTCTAAAATTGAAAGCGTCTTTTCCCATAATCTTTTTTTATTCCCACTTGAGATTTCAAATAAGCTTTCCGCAAAATCTATTGCAAATTCGTCAGGTCCCTTAATCCCATCCTTTTTCGTCAAACCGATATAAAGGTATGGTATCTCTTCTGCCTCCACATCGAAATATCTATCAAATGCACTAAAAGAAACATAGACTATATTAGTGAAACCTCTTGTTCCCCACATTTCCATACGTCCATGCTTATCGTTATCACTTTCTAACGAATATACCATATTTTTTAGCATTGTTGTTTTTCCCACACCATTTTTTCCAATTAAAACATGTATGTTTGTAGGTGGTAATTCATCAATTTCAACATCAAATTCTAATTCCATTTCTTCAGTTTCATCATTTGAAGGAAACGGAATATAGCTAAAATTATATCTTGTTAACCACGCACCTCCATTTGCAAGTCTATTATACTGATTTTTTACAGCACTTACGGTAAAATCTCGCATAAGTGATGTTTGAACCACATCTAATTTTCTAACTTTTTCAAATATATCTAAATTAAAGGCTATATCATTTAACGCTTTTAAGATCTTTTCTCTTAATTTTCCATCTGGACTCAATCTTTTTAAGTTTTCATAATAGTTTTCGTTTGAGCCAAGAGAAAAATAGTCTTCTGACAACCTTATAAATGAACTAGGCAATTCAGGACTTCTCCCCTGTCCCTTTTGACCAATTTTCACACTTCCTAATCGGTGATTCTTTCCATTAGAATCAATATATCTGATGTTAAATAATGTCGAATATGTAAACCAGTCATCCCAACCGTCCAACATTAAGTAAACTGTATTATTCTCTTTACACTCTTGTATATTTTTAGCAAGAATAAACTGCATTTCCTATACTCCTATTGTATTTGAGATTTACTAACCATGTACTCCCTTTTTATTTTACCAAATTATGCTACAACAATAAATCCAAAAACAAATAATTTTTCTGGCATCCCATTGGCACAAAACTTTCCCAACTTGGCACAGCTTTGCGATTTACACGGTAAATCCCCTATGTTAAAATGAGTATCGTGAAAATTCATACATATTAAAAACGCAGGAACGAAGCACACCCCGGCTTCTCCTGCGTTTTTATTACACAACGCTGGCACTATTATCAGCGTTGTGTTGTTTAGGAGGTGACATTTTGAAAAAAGGAATCCGGCGGTTGCTGCTGTCCGAAAGAGGCGACTCCTCATATATCAGCAGCTTTGTCTACATTCTGGTGGTGGCGATTATGATTGCTTTCATCATCAACGTGTTCCATATCATATCCGTAAAGCAGGAAATGGATCACATTTCAGATCAGCTGGTCAAACAGATCCAGCTAAACGGTGGCAAAAGCAACGATACGGACGCTCTGTTCAACTATCTGGCAGGTGAGCTGTCTGAAGTATCCGGTCTGACTTATCAGGTAACCAGCTCCGGCAGCACAGACCGCATCCAGATTGGCACGCCCTTTTATGTATCTGTAACCGGACGCTGCTATCTGGGCGGCTTTTGGAAATTCAATCTGGTTCCCATCAACATCCGTGCCCAGGGAGCCGGCGTCAGTGAACACTACTGGAAATAGGAGGTCTCATGAAAAAGAATTTACTGAAAAATGAATGCGGGGAACTGTCCTATTTCTCCGTATTCATCATACTGGCTGTAAATATGCTGCTCTCCTTCCTGCTGCTGTTTGCCTCCGTCAAAATCAACTGCATCAATATCCGTAATGCAGCTAAAATGGAGCTGAATAATGTCAGCGCAAGAATCTATGCGGATACCTTCCATTCCCAGAGGGAGGCAAACTTGGATTCCTATATGGCAGACCTTCATTTAAGCTCCGCCTATCAGGATGCACTGCAATGGGCTGGAGGAACGGATTGCACTGAGTAATGACGACTATACTGTTAGCAACATCAACCTACAGTTCCACCAGTATTCTGACAAGATTGAATATGTGGTAACCTGCGATGCCACCTTCCGGATACGGATGTTCGGGGAGTTGTTTCCACCCATTACCCAGCATATAACGCTGGCCGGTTCCCACAATACCAAATACTGATAAAAATATGTTTGCTTCTCCATCCCTGCTGCGTATATAATTGTCGGAAGGAAATCAAGCACGAGCAAAACGGGTATTTGATTTCACCCGACAAATTAGCGATAAAATCGTCAGATTTTAGAGCATTATGCCGACAGGCATAATGTAGTATTAGCAAGAGAACAGACGAAAGGAGTTCTTTATTATGAAAAAGAAAGAAAATCAGAACAACACCAAAAAGACACTTACCATCTGCGGATTATCCGCACTTTGTATTGCAGCCCTTGCAGGCGCATATCTGTTAACCAGAGAACCTGACACTGAATTTGTTCCCGCTTCCACAGAAACCGGCTCCCTGACTGATTCCTGGGAGGAAAACACGGATGTTTCCCTTCCCGCTGTTACGGATTCGGAAAGTACACAGATTACGGGCAGTTCCTCTGACCAGACGCAGGCAGTCATCTCAGAAGATGAATCCGGTTCTGTTTCCACCTTATCTGACAGTTCCTCCAAAGAGGAGGCTGGAGCTGAAAAGCCTGCGGAAAAACCGGAAACCACAGATGACACCACCAATCCGGACAGGCAGCCGGAATACGGAAATGATGTACCCCAGTCCACCAATCCGCCTGCTGAGGCTCCGGACAATACAAGCCCTTCCAGTCCTTCTGCCGGAGAGAATGCCAATGCAGATGAACATCCCGGTCAGGTCTACGACCCCGTGTTCGGCTGGATTGAAACAGGCGACACCACACAAGATAACGTGGATAATGACGGTGACATCAACAAACAGATCGGCACCATGGGAGGCAACTAAACAGAATAACCGCAAAGGAAGACATGGTTTTTGCGCCATGTCTTTTTCTTTTGCCAAAAAGGAGAATTGACATGAAACGAATCCGAAAAGTAATTTTTCCACTTTTGTTTTCGCTGGTGCTTGTTTTATCCACAGGCATCACCGCTTTTGCTGCAGGAGACGGCAACATAGACGGAGGCGGAGGTGGAATGGGAAGCGGAACTGCCACAGATGTCTGGCACGGGCAGGATGGAGTACGGATTACTGTCGTTACTTCAGGTGGCAGCGCAGTATCTACTCCTTTTGACCTGAGCAATTCCAATATCGCCAATAACGTAATTAACTTCGGGAAAGTAAGTAAACTGTCCTACACTTCAGGTACTTCCCTTTCCCCAAACGGTTACTATTCCTGCTCCAAACCCGGCGTTGCACTGCCCCGCATCATCAGTGGCACCAGTTCACGGGCAAGCATTGAAGCCATCAGACGGTATTTCTGCTCCGAGTATGCGGCGCAGCTTGTTTCCGACAAGACGGGTATTGCCTTTGACGACCTGATTTCGGGAGACTACAAGCTTGTGATTGAACCCATTGCCTACTTTACGCATGGCGGTCGCAACTATGCCATGACTGCAACGGAAGCTGCCTTGTATAACCAGATGTCCGGGGGCACCCTGCGCAGCAAGATGCCCTCCTTGACCCATCAGAATCTTCCGTTGTCCATTTTTCTGGAGACAGCCGATTTAGGCTATCCTGCATGGACGGGAACCACCAGCGGCAAGGTATCCGACTCAGATATTCTTTCTGCTCTTGGCATTGGTATTGTAAGCTACCGGGATGTCCCGGAAGCAGAGCTTCAGGCGCCGGATTACACCTATCGGGTGGATACGGACGTTATCACAAGCATTACGCTGACCACGACAGAAGAGGTCAATCCGGATGATCCTGCCAGCGTGACCTTCCATATTAACGGACGGGAATACACCGTCACGGATATTGTGATTCCCGAAAACGGCTCCCAGGTAGTCTGGGCAAAATGGCACACCCCGTCAGAACCGACCACCCTCACCATTACTGTGTCGGTAAGCGGTGCCACAACAGCCAAGACCAGCTTCGTGGCAAGGATTATTTCTCTGGAGGAAAACCTGCCGCCCGACCCGCTGGCAACCGACACCAACCCACATTTTTCCACGCCTTCCCTGCCTAATAATCCTCTGAAGCTTTCCGCCTCCTGGAGCGTATGGAGCGCCTCCTGGCACGCCAACTGGGAATGGGAAAGCGATTGGGACTGGGAAAGCGGCAGCCACGACTCAAGCTGTCCTGCCGATTGCTCCAGCAGCCACGGGCACTGGGTAGACAATGGCGAATGGGTGGATAACGGATGGTATGACTTTACCTCCACTTCCTATTCTGCCTCCCTGACCGGCTCCATGGAAATCCACCCGGACGACATCGTTCCCACTGCAGTCGGGGACACCATGAAAAGCGGCTACGGCATCAAGGAATCCGCCACGGCACGTTTTTCTGCGAATGCCCCGGAAAGCCACTACGCTCCGGCCCAGACCGCAGTGTCCTATTTCCCGGAATTTTCCTACGACAACTACTGGCGGTTGTTATCCTGCAGCGGGGGAAATCCGGCGACATTTGCCTTTAAAGCAAATGAATACTCCACCTACGGAAGGAACGTGCATTTTACGCCGGTATGGTATCCGGACGGAACCAACTATACGGTTTATACCTATGTGATAGACGCATGGACGCCCTCGGGAATGCTTTCCCTCAACCTAAATGACGCCGTACAGATTCAGGGCAGCCTGTATGATGACTGGTACAGCAAGCGTGAGTAAAGCACTGTTTCTTTACCGGCTGTTTACGGTTCTGCCGCTGTTTTTCTTTGCCCTGTACGATCACAGACACCACAAGGTCCGCAATGCTGCCCTGCTTGCGTTCCTTCCCTGGTGTCTTTTTTATGTGCCGCTTTCCATCCGGCAGGAACCGCTTCTGCCGGACGCGCTTGTTATCCTCACCGCAGCTCTCGGTTTTTTCTGCGGCGGAATGCTCCTGCTTCTCATCTCCATGGTTACAAATGAAAGTATCGGAGGCGGTGACATCAAGCTGGTGGCGCTGCTGGGCATCTGCCACGGGGCATCGGGCATTCTGGAAATCCTTGTGGCTTCCTCCCTGCTTGCCCTCATGCACCTGGGCGGCAGATCCTTTTTCCGGAAAAAGAAGCCGGAGCGGATTGCTTTTGTACCCTACCTGACAGCCGGATACTGTCTGACCATGCTGCTGCACTACTGCCTGTGAAAGGAGACCAGATTGAAAAATCACACTGATGTGCTGATTTTTCAATCGGCTATTTGTGCCGGAGCATCACAAATAGCTGTGATGGCAGATGAGAAACCGTATGCACGGCTTTCTCACCGCCCCGTCGCATAAATGCTCCGGAAAGGAGAATGTATGAAACTGTTACTTATCCTTGCGGCCGGATCCGTCACCATCCTGTTCCTGTCCGCAGTCATTACAACGGCTCTGTTACGCCAGACCCAGATATTTTTTGATCAAAACAGATAAGGAGACTACCTGATATGAAAATGAATAACCGCTTTATTTACGGTATCTTAAGCATTGTGCTTGCCGCAATCATTGCCTTCGTCGCAATCCCTGCGGTCACCAAAAAGACCAGCAGCACCTGCGAGATTGTCCGCATGAAGACTGCCGTGTCCCGTGGAACTGTCATTACTTCTGCAGATGTGGAACTGGCATCCGTGGGAGGCTTTAACCTTCCGGACTCCACAGCCCGGAAAACAGAGGATGTTGTCGGCACCTATGCCGCTACTGACCTTTACCCCGGAGATTATATTCTTCCGGAAAAGGTGAGCAGCGTCCCGCTTTCCTCCGACCTTACGTTAAATGAGATTCCTGACGGCATGGTGGCGATTTCCATTACCACCCAGACGCTGGCGACAGCGCTTTCCGACAAGCTGCAGGGCGGAGACATTATCCGCCTGTATCACTATGATGATGACAACGTACTGGAGCCGGTAGCTGACATTCCGGAGCTTCGCTTTGTCAAGGTGCTCTCCGTGTCCGATTCCAAAGGTCTTGACGTGGATTACACCACGCCTCCCGATGAAGACGAGGAGCGCCAGCAGACCGCAACCATTACCGTGCTGGCAACCCCTGAACAGGCAATGCTTCTGACCCGCTATGAAAACGAAGGCGTGCTGCATGTTGCCCTCATCAGCCGGGGGAATGATGCCCTTGCCACAGAGCTTCTGGAACGTCAGACAGAAATTCTCACCACGCTCTATGGCGACAGTTCCGAAACAGAGGAAGAATTTCTGGAATCCTCCATGAACGGTTCCTCCGTGGATGCTTCTGCTGATGCCGCTGATACTTCCACGAAAACCTCTGAAGATACCACAGCCGAGAGCACGGAAACGGAATAGGGAGGTGCCGGAAAATGTCAAAAATTATCACTGTATGGGGCAATCCCGGATGTGGGAAGTCCATGTTCTGCTGCAACCTTGCAAAGGTGCTGACCGCCGGGAAGCAGAAAGCCCTTATCATCAACGCCGACTCCAGCACCCCCATGCTGCCGGTGTGGATGCCGGAGCGGATACTGGAAACAGGCGCTTCCATCGGCAACGTGCTGACCGGGCTGGAAATCAACAATGCACTGGTGGCAGAGCGTGTCGTGATTTTAAAGGAATATCCTTTTATCGGTGTCATGGGGTATGCTGCAGGGGAAAATCCCTTCTCCTACCCGGAGCTGAAGTATGAAAAAATCAGGCTTTTTATCTCAGAGGCCTCGAAGCTTGTGGATTACATCATATTGGACTGCAGCTCCAACATGCTCAACTTCTTTACGCCTACTGCGATTGAATCGGCAGATCTCACCGTCCGCATCATTACGCCGGACCTGCGGGGCCTGAACTATTTAAGGGCGCATAAGCCCCTGCTGACAGATGAAAAGTTTCATTATGACAGCCACCTGACCTTTGCCGGTCTTGCCCGTCCCTTCCATGCCATTGATGAGATGGACCACCTGATCGGCGGCTTTGACGGTCTGCTCCCCTACGCCAAGGAAATCGAGCGCTGCGGCACCAGCGGACAGATGTTCAAAGCCCTCGCTTACTGCAACCAGCGCTACATCAATTCCTTAAAGCTGGTCCGGGAACGTCTTGAAGAGGCAGATGCCAAGGAGGTTGTTTCTCCGGACGCCGATATCCATGCTCCTGAGACAGAACCGGAGGAAATGTGGGACACGTCAGCAGACAGGGAAGAAATGCCGGATGCCGATGCTTTGGCAGAATCCGGAAGAAAGGAGAGAAAACACCATGGGCATGGATTCTTTAAATGATATGTTCTTTACCTCCACTGCTTCCGAGTCCCTGTCCTACGACCAGATTCTGGAGGACGTACAGAAATACTGTACGGAAAAGCACTCGGACAAGCTTTCCACGGAGGGCAATCAGGAGGAGGCAAGAAAGCTGCTTCGGGAATTTATTTTCCAGTATGTCGTAAGCCGCTCCTACCGCATGGAGGGCATGACCACGGAGGAACTGTGTGACAGCCTGTATGAGGACATGGCAGGTATCTCCTTTTTGAAGAAATGGATTTATAAGCCGGGCATCGAGGAGGTAAACATCAACGCCTTTGACGACATCGAAGTGATTATGAGCGGCGGACGCTCCATGAAGATCCCGGACCGCTTCCAGTCTCCCCAGCACGCCATTGATGTTACCAGGAGGCTCTTAAACACCTGCGGCATGGTCATTGACGATACCATGCCCTCCGTCATCGGCTTTCTGGACAAAAACATCCGTATCTCGGTGGATAAGACCCCCATTGTGGATGCGGATGTCGGTATCAACGCTTCCATCCGAATCGTCAACCAGCAGACCGTTTCTAAAGAAAAGCTGATTGCTTCCGGCTCTGCCACAGAGGAAATGCTGGAGCTTTTAACCTGCTGTATCCGCTACGGCGTATCGGTCTGCATTGCAGGCAGCACCGGCTCCGGCAAAACTACTGTCATGAGCTGGCTGCTTTCCATGGTTCCGGATAACCGCAGGCTCATCACCATTGAGGAGGGCAGCCGGGAATTTGACCTGATCCGCCGGGATGAACAGGGACATGCCTTAAACAGCGTGGTACACCTGCTCACAAGGCCCCAT
>OGMF01003129.1_pt1 | contig 12913 bp, 10 predicted proteins | sample 1572921 | NCBI WGS metagenome assembly OGMF01 (sample SAMEA2581919, study PRJEB24529) | metagenome | biome: Human gut stool | place: China | collected 2011
TCTGGGGCATTCTTTTTAAATGATAAAATACAAAATAATTTGAAAAAATTATATACTAAAAATATTTTTAAACTGGTTTTGGTATTTGTTATTTGGTCTTTTATATATGCTACATTTTGTGTTTTTACTAAAAGAATTGATAGTAATAACTTTTTAGGTTCTATTATAGCAGGACATTTTCATTTATGGTTTATACCTATTATAATAGGCATTTATATTATTTCACCCTTTATATATAGATTTGTAAAAAATAGTGATGAGAAAATTTTTAAGTACTTTTTAATTATCTTTATTAGTGCTACTTTATTAAAGACTATTTCATATTTACAATTTTTGCCTTGTTATGAATATATTACACTGTTTTTAGGGTTATTACCTATAGATATCATTTGTAAGCATTATAGTTATTTTATATTAGGATATTTCTTATACAATTATGATGTTTCAAAAAAATTTACTAAAACTATTTATATTCTTTCTGTAATTAGTATTTTTCTATGTTTTATAGGATGTTACATATTATCTAGATATTTGGGTTATAATAATTCTGATTTAATGAGTGGATTTTCTATATTTACAGTTATTGAAGCAATAGGACTATTCTTATTTTTTAAGAATCATAGTTTTGATAGTAAAAGTGTTTTTAGTAAAAGAGTCGCAGATATTGCGAATTGTACGTTAGGTATTTATATGATTCATATGTTAGTATTGTATATATTATTTGATTGTAATCTTATTCAAATTAGATCTTTTAATACAATTTTATCTGTACCTATTATTTCTATATTGATATTTGTTATATCTTTAGTAATTGTTTACTTAATTAAGAAAATAAAATTTATTGGAAAATGGTTGTTTTAAAATAAATTTATATATATAAATTTAGCTATAAAGATAATAAAAGAATGACTTTTGTCATTCTTTTAGGTTGTATTAAAGTACTTAAACTTTTTATTTATATTGGTTTCCTCTTATTAATTTATAGATTAGTTTTAGACCTGCTGGTATTGATTTAAAGAACATTTTTATAGAACAGATTAGTTCTTTAAACATTCTTTTTATAGCTCTTAGAAAATCAAGTATAACTTTAGCATCTTCTTTTGCATAACATCTATTTAACATTATACTTATTTTCATTCTTCTTTCTGACCAATTACTTTTCTTTTTAACTTTATCTTTACCTTCATAATTAATACCAAATTTTGATTCTATATAGGCTTTACAATAGTAATAATAAGCATCATTCATTGTTTCTACTGCAAAGTTATAGTCTATATAACCATTATCTATAGGCTTAGTATTTTCTTCTTTTTTAATACTTTCAGTAATAATTTTTTCAAACTTTTTGACCATTAAATCTAAAGTAAAGCCGTCTTCTATTCTTTTACGACAGTTCTTTTTTATTTCCTTTAAATTATTTAAGACTCTATCTATTTCATTTACATATTCTTCTACTTCTTTATTATGTACTTCAGGAGTAGCATCTATATTACAATGAACTATACCACCTACTTTATCATTGATTAGTTCAGTTTGACCACCGACATCAGTTGATACTACTGGTACTCCCATTGAAAGAGATTCATATGATGTTAAAGCAAGCCCTTCTAATGTTGAACAGTTTACAGTTACATCACTTATTGCATATACTTCTTCTGTTTCTTTTACCATTCCAAGAAGTTTGAAATTTTCATCTACAACAGAAGCTACATTATTCATTAATGGTCCATCTCCAGCAATAACAAAGAAGACATCGTTTCGTACTTTTAAAAGCTCTTTACATATTTCTACAAACATTTCTGGACGTTTTTCTTCTGATAGTCTGGCTATAAAAGTTATGATTTTTTTATCCACTGGTAATTGATATTTTTCTTTTAAGTTGTTTTTATTAAACTTTTTAGGATCATATCTTTTTTCATCAGTACCAATATATAAAGTTTCAGCAGTTTTCTTATTATAATTATTTACTAATTGACTCTTTGTAAAGTTATTACAGCAATATGTTCCAGTTAGGTACTTATCTACATCCATTGAACATCTAGCAAATCCTTCTCTTGGATCTTTTAAATCTATTGAGTGAATATAATCTATAAATGGTATTTGTGGATATTTTCCCTTTAAATATGGAACCATGTAATAACCATATTGTGTATTACTTACAATTACAGCATCTACTTTTCTGGAAGAAATCATGTAATCTGTAAAGTTAATATAATCAACTGTTTCTAGGAAAGTTGACATATCATATAGTTCTGTTGCAGCCTCTTCAAATTGTTGTCTTAATGGATTATCATTTGGTAGAGTTGTTAGAACTATAGCTTCATACTTTTCCTTATCTAGACGTTTTATTAATTCTAGATTAAATAAGTCTGCTCCTCCTACTACCATCCAAGTTAATAGGAATAAGATTTTTTTCTTTTTTGACTTTTTATATTCTGGTAAAACCATATCTTTATAAGTTTTAACGGTTGCGTACTTATTACATTCATGTGGAAATTGAATTATTTCAACATCTTTTTTTATAGTTGCGGCAGTTTCATTAACGTAGCGCATAGCGTTGGTATTATTCTTTTTAGCTCTTGATAATTCTCCAGTTGAACTTGTTCTATACCAGAATATAGGAGCATCTACTCTAATTGGTTTTTTACCTTTTGCTAGAAGTTTTAACCAAAGATTCCAGTCTTCATACATAGCTTTTTCTTTTATGCCAAAGCAACCTACTTCTAGTAAATCTTCTTTTCTTACCATAGAAGCAATACAAATTAAGTTTTCTATTACTTGTTGTTCAACAGTTAGGTATCTTTCCCAGATGAATTCTCTATCACCAAAGTTTACCATTGTTGTATAAGCAAATGAGGCATCTGGATGAGTTTCTAGTGTCCAATATAGACACTCCACCATGGTCTTATCTGGAATATCATCACAATCTAGGAAGAAAACATATTTTGTATCTTTACTGGCTTTTTCAATACCAAAGTCTCTGGCCATAGATGGTCCTCCATTTTCCTTATGAAAGACTCTTATTCTATCATCCATTTTTTCTAATTCAGCTAGTTTTTTTAGTGATTCTTTATCTTTTGAACCATCGTCTACTATTATCCATTCAAAATAAGGATATGTTTGGCTAAATAGTCCATTGGCTGTTTCTATTAAAGTTTTTCCACCATTATAAAATGGAGTTACAATACTAATTGTTGGTTTGCTTTTCTTTACTAATTCCCCTATTTTTTCTATTTTATCTCCTGGTCTTTTACTATAATCCATTATTTCACTCTCCTTATTTTCTTTGTTATTCTATCTAGTTTTCTATTTACTTTTTTAGGTATATTAAGTTCAAGTTCTTTATATAATCTTTGATTATCTTCATACAATGCCTTATTTTCCTGTTCTAACTTCTTGATTTGTTTTATATAAGCATTGGCACTATCAATTATCCCAATTGGATTTAAATCATCTTTAGTCATTTCTGGTATATCTAAAAAGATACTATTTTCAATTGATAAATTTTCTTTAATATATTTGTAATTTTCTTCTACAATTTCTACTAATTCTTGTTCACTATATTTAAATAATTCATTCTCATTACTATCAACATTTATTCCCGAAAAGTTTTCCTCCACTATCTTCTTTATATTTTCAGGTGTAACAAAAATCATATTTCCTTTATATCCAGATATAATTGTTGGCTTTTTAGATGCTACTGATTCTAAGGCACAACGATCGACTCCTAATAAAATGTCTGCTTTTTCTATATATGGTTTTACATTGGAAACGGCTCCTATAAATTCGATATTTTCCTCTTTAAACATTTCCTTTATTTCAGAAAGTATTTCTCCATCGCCAAGTATAGTTAGTCTGACATCTTTATTATGTGTTTCTTTTATATGCTTAAAGATTTTAACTGCAGTATATATTGATTCTCTTTTATGTTCACATACTCTTCCAAACCAAAGTAAGTTATCAAACTTCATATTTATTGTTTTAACTTTTTTATCCTTATAATCTGAAAAGTCTAAACTATTGCTGACTACCATATATTTGGAATCTGGTAATTCAAATAAATATTGATGTTCTTCTTTAACATTTTTTGTTATAGCAATTATTTTTGATGCACATTGAAAATATATTGGAAATAATGTTAAAAAAATTCTGTAATGAGCCATAAACCACTCGCAACTTCCTGGAATTATATTATGTAAATAAGCCACATATCTAATATTATTTCTTAAGGCGATAGGAAGAATATATGGTATGCATGGAAATTGATGTACATATATAAAATCAATCTTTTTAGAAAGTATTATTCTTTCTAATTTCAATATTTCTTCCCAATCAACAGCAGTATCTTGAGGCTTAAAGTCAAATTCAATCCATTCAATGTTTTTCTTTCCTTTTAGTTTCTCACGTAATATACCATCTCTTGAGAGAATATAACATTTTATTCCTCTTCTATTAAATTCATTAACTTGCGTTAAGGTAAAAGTTTCAACGCCACCAATTCCTAATTGCTCTAAACAAACAAGTGCATTTTTCATTTTTTTCTCCTTTTTCTAATATCTAACTTACTTTTTATATTGGCTAGTTTATTTATAAACCTATATCTTTTACTATTACTTATATTTGTTAATTTTGTTCTGCACTTTGTAATTTTTGAGATAGCATCATGATTTTTTCATTTGCTAATTCTAATTTCTGGGTATTATATGCTTGTTCTAACAATTTAAATGTATTTTCATTTATTTCACTAAAAATTATATTTCTTTCTATTGGTCTTTTCGCTGAGGTTTTTAAAGCTTGATTATATTCTTCTATAGACTTATATTTTGTTTCTTGTAATAAGAACTTATTTTTAACTTTATTAAAAAGCTTAGCACCTTTATCTGTATTTATGATTACTGCTGATGTTCCTTTTTTATCAAAGAATTCTTTATGAACATTATATATTCCCCAATAATCACCAAGTATTATGTCAGCAACATTATTTTTTCCTTTTGCTGGACAGTTATAACAACTTTCTCTTAAGATGTAATTGTCAACAAATAGTGCCATCATTGGATCATCTGCAAATTTATAGGCCTTATTTATTCTTTTTGTCTTATATTCAATACTTGATGCGTCCCAGCCATTCTCAGTGAACTCATCATAATTTTCTCTATGATGGTTTATGTATTTTTTAATTTTTTCTTTTTTTATTTTCTTATCATTTTCGTAGTCAAATGTTGCTAAAACAATTTCTGCTTCATTAATTTGCTCTATGACAGAGTCAACAATAGCTTCACAACCTTTATTTTGCAGTGAACCTATTCCATATAATAATATTTTTTTCTTTTCTTTATTCATACCTTGCCCAACCTTTATTATTATTTATAAATTAATTATAACAAATTAGTTTATTTAATACAAATTTTTGGACTAAATTGTTGATTTTTAGGAGAAAAGTAAAAAAAGAATTTTTTACAATTCTTCTACAAATGACTTTTCTAATTTTTTAAATATTAGATAGCCAATTACTAGTATTACTACTGATAATAAGCCCCATAATAATATCATCATCATATCAGGAAGTGTATGATAATAAAGAATGGAACGATATCCTTCTATTAATTGGGCCATAGGATTTATCTTTAGTACCCATTGGAATTTTTCTGGTAACATATCAGCTTTATAAATTACTGGAGTTGCATAGAAAGCTAACATCATTACTACACTTACAAAGTGATCTACATCTCTTACAAATACTGTGATTGCTGATAAGATAAAGTTAAATCCTAAAGTTATGATATATTGAATTAATATTAATAATGGTAATAGTAGAACGTGTACTGAGAAGCCTACTCCTGAGAATATTATAAATATAAAAACGATTATCATTGTTATTAAAAAGTTTATTAATTGACTTGTTGTTATTGAGATTGGAATTATTTCTCTTGGAAAATAAACTTTCTTTAAGATGTTACCATTAGCAACAACACAACCTGTACCAGTTTGGATAGCAGTTGTAAAGAAGTTCCATGGTATTAAGGCTACTATCATAAAAATAGTATAATTATCTACATCTACTCTTAAGATATATGGAAATACAAATGAGTATACAGCTAGCATTAGTAATGGATTTAAGAATGTCCAAATTACTCCTAGCCATGAACCTTTATATTTACCTCTTATTTCTTTTTTAATATTTGTTTTTAATAATTCTCTATAGTTATATAATTCTTTAAATACGTTCATTATAATCACCCGCACACTTTCAAGTACTCTTCAAGTACTTCTTTGACTTGACCATCTCTATGAACTTCTCCTTCATATAGCCAAATTGCTCTATCACAGAATCTTCTAACTTGGTCCATACTATGAGTAACAATAACGATTGTCTTACCAGCATTTTTTAATTCTATTAGTTTATTGAAACATTTATCTTGGAAATGTTGATCTCCAACTGCTAGTATTTCATCAATCAATAGGATATCTGCTTCAACGTTTATAGCAACAGAGAAAGCAAGTCGCATATACATTCCTGATGAGTATGTTCTAACTGGATTATCAATAAATTCTTCTAATTCAGAAAATTCAATTATTTGATCTAGTTTTTTATCTATCTCTTCTTTTGTTAACCCAAAGATAGAGGCATTGAAATAAATATTTTCTCTACCAGTAAAGTCATCATGGAATCCAGCACCTAATTCAAGTAAGGATGTTAATTTACCTTCTTTGGTTATTTTTCCTTTTGTTGGATAAATGATTCTATTCATTAACTTTAGTAATGTTGATTTACCTGAACCATTTGTTCCTATTAACGCTACACTTTCACCCTTTTTTATTTCTATATTAATGTCCTTTAAAACATGTAATACATTATTTTTACTTCTATTTTTCTTAGAAAAGAATAATATTTTTTCTTTTAAAGTATTAGCTTTATCATAATAAAGTTTGAAGTCTTTTGAAACATGTGTAACTTTTATCGCTACGTCTTTTTCCACAGTTCTACCTCATTTCTTGTTATATTTCAAACATCTATATTATACATAAGTATTGCATTTTTATCAATATTCTTTCACTTCGATGGTTGTACAATGTACTTCATTCTTTTAGCTGTAACGACTTTATAACCTTCAGGGGACAAGTGTAGACCATCTATTGTGTACTCTAAGTTTAGATTGCCATCAGAGTCGGTTAATTCATCATACATATCAATGTATTCATAGTTATATGCTTTAGCATTTATTTCTAATTCTTTATTTATTTCCATTATTTTTTTATTTTCTCTTTTACCAACCATCCAATCTATAACTACATCATTATCTGTTTTATTATTTACAGGATAAATTGACTCAATATATAGTTTAGCATTTGGTCTGTTTTTATGTATTTCTCTAGCTATTTTTAATATTCCATATACAATTTCATCACTACTTGAACCAGTTAGATTATTAGTTCCTATCAATAGGAATACTTTAGTAGGATTGTATTTATATAAGTCATCTTCAAGATTACCATATACTCCGCCTACAGAGTTTCCACTATGTCCAGAATTTACAACTGGTAAGTCAGGATAAAAAGTATTTACATTATAAAAGTCAGTAATAGAATCACCAATAAAGACAATATTTTCATATTTATAATCTATCTTTTTATCTTTATCTGTTTTATTACTCTTTGGATTTTCTATACCTGTATATGGTTCCATTCTTTCTATTAATATTAGTCCTAGAGATATGATTGTTATAACTATTAAAAAAATAACTAACCTGATAATTATTTTGTAGTTTTTATCTGTTGTATCGGTTATCATTTTTAATCAATCTCCTTTTTTATTTTGTTAAGAATTGTACTATTTTTTAATTTACTTGTAACATAGGCATAACTTTTTTCTAGGAAAATTGCTATAATGGTTGCTAAGACAAAGTTTGTTACTAACATACAAATAAACTTTATTATACTATTATGTAGTGGAAAACGAGCAATTATTACGTATAGTAATGATGATGATATTCCTTGAGCAAAATAGTAAAATATAGCATTTTTACCTATATAGTTTATTTTATTATTATCAATTATTTTTAGTTTATCTTTTAAATACCAAGTTAGCATAATAGAAAGATTTGAAAAGATTAGATATGGAACACTTGGTGGGAATTTTATATTTTGAATACTATTTATACCAATGTTTAGAAAATAAAATGTAAGTAATAATATGAGAATGTTACTGGTTTCTAAAATAATTAATTTTTTAGATGAGGTTATCTTTTTCTCATGTGAGATATATCCTAGTAAATATATAAATGAATAGAATGTTATATATTGTAAACGTACCATTGAACCATTTTGGGCACTTACGTATAAAAATAACATAAGAGTAAATGGAAGTATTATTTTAGTTAAAGTTTTGTAGGCATCTTTCTTTAAATAGTAGTTGACGCTACAGATTACTATTGAACATATTACAGATACTGCAATATACATTTTCATAAACCAAATTGAACCAGCTACGATTGGTAATTCTTTTGGTTCTTTAAATGTATAAGCTAGCCATGATATTACTTCCGATAGATTTATATGACTTTTGAAAAAGACTAGTAGTATGATTGTAAAAAATACTAAAAAGTATAACCACTTTTTCCACTGACCTATTATTCCTTTTATATTTTTAATTATAGAGTTAACATAATTAAATGATAATCCGGCTAAAAACATAAACACTGGAACATCAACTAGTAAGGTTAGACTACTAAACCATCTTGGTAGATATCCTTCTCCAGACCACCAAGCAGTATGAATTATAATTATAGAGATGGTTGCTAAACCTCTTAAAAAATCAATATTATTATTTCTAGTTGCTTTTTTCATTTTAACTCTCCTACTACTATTTTACATTTATTTCTTCTACACTTTCTTTTTTTACAAGATAAGCATGTTCTGCTATTTTCATAAGTGGCAAATCAGACATTGAATCTGAGTAAAAGCCCGTTATTTTTTTATTATTAAATTCTTCATTAAAGCGATGAACTTTTTCTTCACCATAGCAATTTTTACCTAAGAATGTGCCTGTTTTCTTACTTACTTTACTAGCAATAACTTTTATTTTTAATTTTTTCTCTAATGGTTTTAGTAAAAACTCAGGAGATGCAGATATAATTACATCACTTGTTTTACTTTGTTTTTTATACCAAGTTTTTATTTTTACTATTTTTTGTTTCCAAAATACTTCTACAGTCTTATCAATATTATCTATTTTTTTTACAAATGAAAAGAATTGTGATTTAAAATATTCTTTATCTTTTATTTTTAATTTATATAAAATCATAGCAAATACTTGTTTTGGTAATAGTAAAATAATTGATTTTTTTCTTTTTAAACAAAACAGGTAAAAATCAATTGATGAATCTCCATCATATATTGTTTTATCAAAATCATAAACATTTAGCATAATAGATTTTTTTCCTCCTATAAGTTCTATCTTTGTATTTATCGACGACTTATTTATTTCTTTGGTAGTTCGATATAACTATTTACAATTATAGCATATTAAGTAATTATTTCATAAAAAAATGTCGTTTCTTTGACCTTTTTTAAGCTATTTAACATAGTATTTTGACAAAATTATAGGCTTATTATAACAAGTACAATAAGCCTCCCATTACTAAAACATATAAAATTACGATCGCTATTAGTTTTTTGTCTGATAAAACCACTTCGATAGGATCACCGTGTGAGTTTCCTTCAATGTTTAGACTATATAGCTGTAATATTATCATTACTAGTGGTATAGTCCAGAATAAGTAATCGTTACCTATTCTTGCTACTGTTGCTGGATCAACACACCATAATGTATAAGATACTATAGCTAGTCCTAAGCAAACGTACATATTCTTGTCTAAGAATTCTTTATTGTATAAACTTAGAACTTTTCTACTCTTGTTACCATTTTTAATAATTTCATTTCTTCTTTTACCAAAGCCTAAGTAGAATGATCCAAAGATAATCATTAAGTATAAGAATTTAGAAACTTCTACATCTACAACTACTCCACCATACATAACACGTAAAACGAAACCTGATACTAGTATTACGACATCGATGATAGGTTCATTCTTTAACTTTTTACTATATAAAATATTTAGAATTAAGTAAATTAATGGAATTAATATTACAAAGATATTTTTAGTAGTCTTGAAGAAGAAGACCATTATAATAGCAATTACGATAGCTAGTAAAAGCATTACTATATAGGCTTGCTTTTTACTAACCTCTCCTGATGCTAGAGGTCTAAATTTCTTTACAGGATGTAATTTATCTTTTTCAATATCACTCATATCATTTAGAATATATACTATTGATGATGTAAAACAGAATACTATAAAGGCAAGTAAACATGTTAAGAAATAATTTAGATTAAAAAGATTTAAACTAAAGAAGATTGGTAAGAAAATTAAACCATTTTTTAACCAATGTTTTGCTCTAATAAGTTTAATGTACTTTTTCATTTGTTTCAACTCCTATTCTCCAGCTATATTTATAGCGCATATTTTCTGTGGTAATGTCTTCTTTGATGGTATAGTTTACACCATTGTCATTTAAGGTATAGTAATAACCATATAAGTCATGCATACCAGTAAGTTTTAATTTTAAGTCTTTTGTATTTTTCATTTCTTTTATATCTTTTGATATCTGGCTAAATGTTTCTAGTTGTTTTACATTAATATAAGCATAAACTAAAGTGTTAAGACATAGTAGTAATAATGATAAAATAGTTATGGCTTTATTTACTTTTGTTTCATTATATTTTCTTATATATACTAAGGAAAGAATTGCTCCTACTGGGAATAAGTATAGTTGAGGAACATATCTTGCCCACCAGTTTTCACCTACTAAAATTGAACTTATGATAATTGCTATTGCTGGTAAATAAATGTATGGAGCAAAAGATTTTTCTTTTCTTATTATTTTTACAACTGAATATATAAGTATTGGGGTTGTAATTATTACAATTAAGGCAAATAATGGACCAAATCCACCTATTCTTACATCTGGGGCATATAATTCACCAATTTCTGATTTGTATACTTTTATTGGTAATTTTAATTGAGGTTTCCTATCTCCATAGACAACATTTTCTGTTTTAGAAAATAAAGATACAACAAATTTTTCGACCATATTTTTATTTTTAAAAGATTTAGGTTGCATTGTAGTTATAATATCAACTTTATCTTTACCAATGATTGGATATAATGGATTATGATGATCTATAGTGTTTTTTACATAAGAGTTTGAACCTACAAAGAAGATTGCTGTTACAAAGACAATTATAAAGTTAATAGTAACTCTTTTAAAGATTGTAACAAAGTCTTTATCTTTACGATATTTTATTAACCAGTAAAAATAGAATGTTGCGGCTATAACACCTGAACATAATAGACCGGTATATTTAATATTAGTAAAGATTGTACAAATTGATACTAGACATAACCAAATCCAAATATTTGTCTTTTCTTTAGGATTTACTAGGAATAATAGTAAGATTTCTATTAGGAATAAAATTCCCATAATACCATCAACATAGTATGTAAAGAATTGAGCTAAAACAATAGGATTTAATACTACTAAACTGGATATTATATAAGACCATTTTTTATCTAGAATTTTTCTTAGAATGTTAAAATTAATAATGAATAACATAATAGATAAAATTAGGGTTATACATTTACCACTTTCAATATTTCCTGTCATATTATAAATTGTTGCTGCTACAATCCAAGTGGCTTTTGGATAATGTTCAATCCATAAATCTATTTTTACGCCTTTTTCTATTTTTACAACATTATCATTATTTTCTTGGAACTTTCTACTAGTTTCATACATTGGATTCCAACCATTTTTTATAAAAGCTATAGCAGTTTTATGATAAGAATTACCATCAACTGTTAAATCGTAAGTCTTATTATAAATAAATGGTACAACTAATAATATGAATAAATATATTCCAATTACAATTAGGATATCTTTTGTCTTTTCACTCTTTTTATATAGTAATACGATAATTGGAATTGTTATACTTAATATTTGAATAAGGCTTAAAGTATTTGCTAGTTTTAATAATTCAAATGCTGTAAATAGTGATAAAACTAGTAAAAAATAACCAGCCAACATTACAAATAAAAGCATAGAGTTATTTAATTTGAACTCTTTATTCTTCTTTTCTTTTTCTCTTTTTATTTTCATGTTTTTCCTACTTTCTATATATTTTACAATATAATTTTGTCAAGAATTTACTTTTTTCTATTGTTCTTTTTAAGATACTTCTATTTTTAAAATATTTATTATTTTTATAATCTGGTACTTCTTTTTCTAGATAAGAAAATGCTTCATCAATGAAGTCCAAGCCAACATTTTTATCTTTTTGATTTCTTTGTTGAATTGTGTAATTAGTAATTATTCTAACTGTTAATTTATTTATTTCTTCTTGTAAATAGGCTTCATTTTTAGTATTTTTTCTAATTAAATCAATTATTTTTAAAATATCGAAGCAACGTTTATCTCTAACTGTTGTTTCACTATTACCATGAATTAAATAATAATTTAGATACTCATCAACTTTAATTATTTTTCCTGCTTTAGAGAATGCCTCTATTACAAATGGAGCATCTTCATATTTTAAGTTTTCAACAAATTTAATCTTATTTTTGGTAATTAGTTCTTTCTTATATAATTTGTTCCATGGTGCTAGATTTATTTCATTAACTAGACTTGGAGTTTTTCTAAGTGTCGTTGGTTTAAAACTTAGTAACTTTATTTTTTCTTCTACTCCAGAATCATATATTTTATAAAAATCACAGATTGCTAAGTCAGCATCAGTTTTTTCAACGCTTTTATAAAGAATTTCACAAGCATTATTTTTAAGGTAATCGTCACTATCTAA
>OGMF01003130.1_pt1 | contig 12909 bp, 14 predicted proteins | sample 1572921 | NCBI WGS metagenome assembly OGMF01 (sample SAMEA2581919, study PRJEB24529) | metagenome | biome: Human gut stool | place: China | collected 2011
GTCCTTCTATGAAAGACTGGAGAGGTGGTCGTGCTGCTTCTGGCAACATCATCCCGTCTTCTACTGGTGCTGCTAAGGCTGTAGGTAAAGTAATCCCTGCTTTGAACGGCAAATTGACTGGTATGTCTATGCGTGTTCCGACTTTGGACGTATCTGTAGTTGACTTGACAGTTAACTTGGCTAAGCCCGCTACTTACGCTGAAATCTGCGCTGCCATGAAGGAAGCTTCTGAAGGCGAATTGAAGGGTGTTCTGGGTTACACTGAAGATGCAGTTGTTTCTTCTGACTTCTTGGGTGACACTCGCACTTCTATCTTCGACGCTAAGGCTGGTATCGCTTTGACTGATACTTTCGTTAAGGTTGTATCTTGGTATGATAACGAAATCGGTTATTCTAACAAGGTTCTTGACTTGATTGCTCACATGGCATCAGTTAACTGCTAATATACAGTTAGAAAATAATAAAAAATAGGTGACTTCTGCAGAAGTCGCCTATTTTTTTTGCAATTTTGCAGCTAGTTCGTTTTTTATCAGACCCTTTAAACATGATGAAGATTATACTAACTCTAATATTGCTTTGCTTTATGAACACTATATCGTCTCAAAATCCTTTTTTTGAAACATACTCCACGCTGCACGGCACTGTCCCGTTCGACAAGATTAAGACCGGAGATTACGTACCCGCCGTCCGCGAAGGCATCCGCCGCCAGAATGCGGAAATAGATGCCATCATCCGCAATCCGGAAGTCCCGACATTTGCCAACACTGTGCTGGCCTATGAGAAGTCCGGCGAAATGCTCCACCGTGTCGGTACCGTATTCGGCAATCTGCTCAGCGCAGAAACGAACGATGACCTGCAGGAACTGGCCAAGGAAATCATGCCGATGATGAGCGAGCATGAAAACAACATCAGCCTGAACGAAGAGCTGTTTGCACGCATCAAAGCGGTTTACGAGCAGCAAGACAAAGAGACGCTGAACCCGGAACAGCACAAGCTGCTGGAAGATATTTACAATGGTTTTGTACGCAACGGCGCCAACCTCCAGGGAGAAGCCAAGGAGAAATACCGGGCTTTATGCAAAGAGCTCAGCCTGCTGACGCTGCAGTTCAGCGAAAACAACCTGAAAGAAACGAACGACTACAAGCTTGTCATCACCGACAAGTCACAACTGGCCGGGCTACCCGAGAGCGCGGTAGAAGCCGCTGCAGAGACAGCCGGGGAAAAAGGCGTCGAAGGCTGGGTATTCACCCTGCAGGCTCCCAGCTATGGCCCTTTTCTGACCTACGCAGACAGCCGTGACCTGCGCCGTGAGCTATATATGGCCTACAATACGAAGTGTACGCATGACAACGCCAGCAATAATCTGGAAATCGTAAAGAAACTGGCCAATGTCCGTATGGAGATTGCCCAACTCCTAGGCTATGACAACTTCGCCGAATACAACCTCCAGGAGCGCATGGCACAAAACAGTGAGTCCGTGTATAAGCTGCTGGACCAACTGCTGGAGGCTTACACGCCCACCGCCAAACAAGAATATGCAGAAGTGCAAGCCCTGGCACGCCAAGCGGAAGGAGAAGACTTCGTCCTGATGCCGTGGGACTGGGCGTACTATTCCCATAAACTGAAGGACCGGAAGTTCAATATCGACGATGAGCTGCTCCGCCCTTACTTTGAGCTGAACAACGTGAAGAAAGGTGTATTCGGCCTGGCAACCAGACTGTATGGCATCACCTTCAAGAAGAATCCGGATATTCCCGTTTATCATAAGGATGTGGATGCCTACGAAGTCTTCGACAAAGACGGGAAATTCCTTGCCGTGTTCTATACCGACTTCCACCCCAGAGCAGGCAAGCGCTCGGGAGCCTGGATGACCAGCTACAAGGAACAGTGGATTGACGAAAAGACCGGTGAGAACAGCCGTCCCCACATATCCATTGTGATGAACTTCACCAAACCGACACAGGACAAACCTGCTTTGTTGACCTTCGGCGAGGTAGAAACCTTCCTGCACGAATTCGGACACAGCCTGCATGGTATGTTTGCCAATTCCACCTACGGAAGCCTAAGCGGGACCAATGTGTATTGGGACTTTGTGGAACTCCCCTCCCAATTCATGGAGAACTTTGCCATCGAAAAGGAATTCCTGCATACGTTTGCCCGCCATTACCAAACCGGAGAACTGATACCGGACGAACTGGTACAGCGCATTGTGGATTCCTCCAACTTCAACGCGGCATACGCCTGCCTCCGCCAGGTTAGCTTCGGCCTGCTCGATATGGCTTGGTACACACGTAACACCCCGTTTGAAGGTGACGTGAAAGCCTATGAAAAGAAGGCTTGGGAAAAAGCACAGATTCTGCCTTCTGTGGCAGAAACCTGCATGAGCACACAATTCTCCCATATCTTTGCCGGAGGATATTCTGCCGGATACTATAGTTATAAATGGGCAGAGGTGCTGGATGCAGATGCTTTCTCGCTATTCAAGCAGACGGGCATCTTCAACCCGGAGACTGCCGCCTCCTTCCGAGAGAATATCCTTTCCAAAGGCGGAACGGAACATCCGATGACGCTCTATAAACGCTTCCGCGGACAAGAGCCTACAATCGACGCATTATTAATCAGAAATGGAATAAAGAAATGAAGAGACTTATAAGGAACATCTTTTGCATGTTGCTCATGTTTTCGCTGCTCCCCCTGCTAAGCGGTTGCGACAACGAGGACGATGTTATCGGAATATTCACCGGGAAGACATGGAAGCTCAGCCGACTCACCAATAAAGGCAGCAATGCCCAATTCTATCCAAACCTTTGGAACAACAATGAGGAAGAGATGAAGAAGAGTCTGGACAAGCTATATAATCAGAAAAGCACCTTCACCCTCAATTTTGAAGGTACTGAACTGGATGGAGAACTGATGGGCACCACCGTCAACGGACAAGGCATCAACTCAAGCGTCAACGGCACTTGGAAAGCCGACGGAGCTTCAGGCTCGCTCAGCATCAGTGTGAAGGTTACGGGGGCTGCAGAAAGCGATGCACTGGCCAAGGCATTCATCTCCGGATTGCAAAACGTGTACAAGTATGAAGGGGATGCCAATTCACTGACCCTCTATTTTAAAGACGGACCGACAACCAGAGTCATGGGATTCACCCCGCAACGATAAAGCATAAATATGATGGACGATTCTACAAAAGACAAACAAGAAGCATTGGATAGGCGTTATATACGTATGGCAAGCATTTGGGCCGAAAATTCGTATTGCCAACGCCGCCAGGTCGGTGCACTGATTGTAAAAGACAAGATGATTATCTCTGACGGCTACAACGGTACCCCTTCCGGTTTTGAGAATGTATGCGAAGATGAGAATAACGTCACCAAACCATACGTGCTCCATGCCGAAGCAAACGCCATTACCAAAATAGCCCGTTCAAACAACAGCAGTAACGGTGCCACCATGTACGTCACTGCCTCCCCCTGCATAGAATGCTCCAAACTGATTATCCAGGCAGGCATCAAACGGGTAGTCTACTCCGAGAAATACCGCCTGGAAGATGGTATCGAACTTTTGAAACGGGCAGGCATCGAGGTAGTGTTTATTTCAATGGATAATGAAAAGTTGAAAATGGAAAGTTGAAAGTTGCATGCGCAGCCAAATAGTAAATTGTAAATAGTCTAATAGTAAATAAACATCATGAGTACAAAAAATACTTCCCGCTTTATGCCGCTCATCATCGCAATCAGCGTAGTCGCGGGAATCCTTATCGGAACGTTTTATGCCAGGCATTTTGCCGGTAATAAACTGGGAATCATCAATAGCTCGTCCAACAAGCTGAATGCCTTGCTGCGTGTTATTGATGACCAGTATGTGGATACCGTCAACATGACCGATTTGGTAGAGAAGGCCATGCCACAGATATTGGCGGAACTCGACCCCCACTCCACCTACATCCCCGCACAGAAGCTGGAAGAGGTAAACTCCGAACTTGAAGGCAGCTTCAGCGGTATAGGTATCCAGTTCACCATTCAAGAAGACACGATACACGTAAACAGCGTGATTCCCGGCGGACCGTCCGAGAAAGTGGGCCTGATGGCAGGCGACCGCATTGTAATGGTCAACGACAGTCTGTTTGCAGGCAAAGGCCTGACAAACGAAAAGGCCATGCGCAACCTGAAAGGTCCGAAAGGAAGCCAAGTGAAGTTAGGCGTCAAGCGTGCCACGGAAAAGGAGTTGCTCGACTTCACCATCACACGCGGTGACATCCCGCAAAACACCATTGACGCAGCCTATATGCTCGACGATGACTACGGATATATACAAATCAGCAAATTCGGACGTACCACACACGTGGAGCTGCTGAATGCGATTGCCCAACTGAGCCACGAGAAGTGCAAAGGCCTGATTATCGACCTGCGCGACAATACCGGAGGATACATGGAAGCCGCCACACGCATGGTGAACGAATTCCTGCCGGAAGGGAAGTTGATTGTATATACCCACGGCCGCAAATATCCCCGCATGGAGGAATATGCCAACGGTACCGGCAGTTGCCAGAAGCTGCCGCTAGTGGTATTGGTAAACGAGAGTTCCGCTTCGGCCAGCGAAATCTTTGCGGGCGCCATTCAGGACAATGACCGCGGAACCATTGTAGGACGCCGTTCCTTCGGCAAGGGACTCGTACAGCAACCCATCGACTTCAGTGACGGTTCCGCCATCCGCCTGACCATTGCCCGTTATTACACCCCATCGGGCCGTTGCATCCAGCGCCCCTACGAGAACGGCAAGGACAGCAAATACGAAATGGACTGGATTACCCGTTACGAACACGGCGAGTTCTTCTCCAAAGACAGCATCAAACTGGACGAAAACCTGCGTTACTCTACCGGTTTGGGCAGACCCGTATACGGCGGCGGTGGCATTATGCCGGACGTATTCGTTCCGCAAGACACAACCGGAGTATCTTCTTACCTGATAGAAGTAAGCAACAAGGGACTGATTCTGCAATTCAGCTTCCAGTATACCGACCGCAACCGTGCGAAATTGAGTGAATACGACAATGAAGAAGATTTGTTGAAGTACCTTCGCCACCAGAGTATTGTGGAGCAGTTTGTACGTTTTGCAGACTCCAAGGGAGTAAAGCGGCGCAACCTGCTTATCCACAAGTCCTACAAGCTACTGGAAAGAAGTCTTTACGGCAACATTATCTATAACATACTGGGAAGGGAGCAATACATCCGCTACATCAACCAGAGCGATGCTACCGTCAAGAAAGCATTGGATATTCTGGAACGTGGCGAGGCATTCCCCAAAGCTCCGGAAGCAACACCAATCATAGAGGATAAAAAAGATGATGGAAAGGAAAAAAGAACTGCGCAGGCAGGTAGCTTTGTTGAAGACCCGACACAGCTCTTCCGCTACGCGTCAGTCTGCTGAAATACTTGCCGCCCTCGAGGCACACCCCGCTTTCAGGGCGGCAACAACCGTACTGCTCTACCACTCTCTCAAAGACGAAGTGGACACACACGAATTTATCCGGAAGTGGAGCCGCGAAAAGCGGATACTGCTTCCGGTAGTTGTAGGTGACGACCTGGAACTGCGGCTGTACACCGGACCCGAAGACTTGAAACCTGGCGCATACGGCATCGAAGAACCAACCGGCGAGCTATTTACCGACTATGCAGACATAGACTTCATAGTGGTTCCCGGCGTGGCATTCGACCGTAACGGCAACCGCCTGGGGCGCGGTAAAGGTTACTATGACCGGCTTCTGCCCCGCATCCCATCAGCCTACAAAGCCGGCATCTGCTTCCCGTTTCAACTCGTAGAAGAAGTTCCTGCGGAACCGTTTGATATACGCATGGATGAAATCATTACGCAATGAAAACTAATTATCATACACACACCACACGCTGCATGCATGCCACCGGAGATGACGAAGACTATGTGCTCAGTGCCATCAAAGGCGGTTACCGGATACTCGGGTTTTCAGACCATACTCCCTGGAAATACCGTACCGACTACGTAGCCGACATGCGGATGCTCCCCGAAGAGCTTCCCGGCTACGTGGAGAGTCTCAAGACGCTCCGTAAGAAATACCACGACCGGATAGACATCAGAATAGGACTTGAATGTGAATACTTCCCCCAATATATCCATTGGCTGAAAGAGCAAACCAAGAAGTACCAACTGGACTATATCATCTTCGGAAACCATCACTACCACACCGATGAAAAGTTCCCCTACTTCGGCCATCATACAGACAGCCGCGACATGCTCGAACTTTACGAAGAGAGCGCCATCGAAGGTATGGAAAGCGGATTATTCTCCTGCCTTGCCCATCCGGACTTGTTCATGCGCTCCTATCCGAAGTTCGACCACCATTGCACTACCATCAGCCGGCACATCTGCCGTACTGCTGCACGCCTGAATGTCCCGTTGGAATACAATATAGGCTATGTAGCCTACAATGAAGCGCACGGCTTATCCACCTACCCGTGCCCGGAGTTCTGGCGAATCGCTGCCAATGAAGGCTGTACAGCTATCATCGGACTGGATGCGCATGACAACAAGGATTTGGAAACTCCGATGTATTATGACCGGGCAGTCCGGGAATTAAAGGAACTGAAGATTGAAAGAATAGATGAGCTGAGGATGCTCATCTGAATATGATATTCGTTATGACCTGGGCCCCCACATGACGATTCAAGTTGCGCACCAGCAACTCGCGCCCCATCATCAGTTCCTGGCGCAAAGCAGCAGAAGTGAGGTGCACATAAAGCACCTGGTTCTTTATATAAAGTTCACGGGTGTAGGAGGCAATGGTAGGCCCCAGCACTTCGGGCCACGCACTGATAAGCCGCCGTTCATTCAGCGGAGACTCCAGACTTTCCTGCCTGAGGTAATGACGGATAAGTTCACCTATCTGTTCGGCATTATTGCGCTTCATGCCTCTTCCTCCTTCATTTCGGCAACCGTTCCCTGCTCCACACGGAACATCTTATAATCACTGCCCACTTTATGCAGAATACGGTCCAGGTGTTCGCGGTTGGTATCGGTTATAAAAATCTGCCCAAAACTGTCGCCTGCCACCAACTTGATGATTTGCTCCACACGCGAGGCATCCAGCTTGTCAAAGATATCGTCCAACAACAACAAGGGAACAGTGGTCCCGGTACGTTTCAGGAAATCAAACTGTGCCAGCTTCAACGCTACCAGATAAGTCTTGTTCTGCCCCTGCGACCCTTCACGCTTGATGGGGAAATCTCCCAAAAGCATATTCAGCTCGTCCTTGTGCACACCGCGCAACGAATAGCCCATAATCTGGTCGCGAGCACGGCTTTCCTTCAGTACTTCCAGCAAAGAGGCATCGCGGGCATGGGAGTCATAGCTTAATCCCACCTTCTCCCTATCTTGCGAAATGAATGAATAGAAAGACTGGAAAATAGGAATAAACTCACGGATAAAGGCCTCACGTTTACGGAACACCACTTCACCGGCTTGTGCCATCATCTCCTCCCAGACCAGAAAGAGCTCTTCCTCCACCGGCTGTTCACTCTTCAGTAAGGTATTCCGCTGCACCAAAGCTTTATTGTATCGTATCAAAGCATCCAGATACTCTTTGTCGTACTGCGAGATAACCACATCCATAAAACGTCGGCGTTCATCACTGCCTCCTGCTATCAACTCCGAATCGGCAGGCGAGACCATGACCAAAGGCAGGAAGCCGATATGGTCCGACAAACGCGTATACTCCTTCTTGTTTCGCTTGAACTGTTTCTTCTGGCGCCTCTTCATACCACAGTAGATTTCCTCAGGAGTCCCATCGGCAGCCTCATAAAACCCTTGAATAACAAAGAAGTCGGCATCATGGCAGATATTCTGGGAATCAATGGGATTACCGGCACTTTTACAGAAAGACAAAAAATACACCGCATCCAGCAGGTTCGTTTTCCCCATGCCGTTCTGTCCGAAAAAGCAGTTTAACTTGGGCGAGAATGAAAGCTCCACCTGCTCCAAGTTCTTATAATTGAGTATAGATATACGTTTCAGTATCATTATAGTAACGATGAGTTCGGTTACAAAGATAATGCAAAACCGAAAGCAGTACAAAATAAGCCTGCTTATTTTTAATACAGAGGTGAAGCCCGGCTTATTGAAAAGTAGAAATAATGTCGGTGGTCTTCGTCGGTCTCCGGTTTCCAGCCGGAATCTTCGATTGCGTCACCGCCTGCGGCCAGGCCGTAAAGGATAAACTTGTCAACTTTTTTCTGATCTTTGGGAGCCATAACGGTATCCGGATCAAACTGGTTCTCTTCCTTGCCGAACGGAACCTGGCCGGCTATCTGGCAGGGAATGTCCTTCAAATCGATATTGTCGATTTTCCTGATGCCCGATTTACCGTCCAAAATGTTTTTCCAGTTAAAGTCTACGCCTCTTCCGAAAGGAGAAACCATACCCAGTCCGGTTACAACAACTCTTCTCATTAATTAACTCCGAATAAGTTACATCATTGAGCACAGTAAAAAAACAGCTGCGCAATTCAACACTCTATTATATGAAAAAACTCGCTTAGTCAAGCGAGTTTCATCAATTGTACAAAGCCTGTGCGACTTATGCGTTCTTGGAAAGATAGTCGATAGCGTCTTTTACAGTCAGAATTTTTTCAGCGGCTTCGTCCGGAATTTCACAACCGAATTCTTCTTCGAAAGCCATAACCAACTCTACTGTATCCAAGCTGTCAGCGCCCAGATCATCGATGAAGCTTGCGGTATCGGTAACTTTAGATTCTTCGACGCCAAGGTGTTCTGCAACAATTTTCTTAACGCGGTTAGCTGTATCAGTCATATGGATAAACCTCAAAAAATATTAAAACAAATTTTCAGACCTCCCGGCCTGTGATTGACTAGTTAGCACAAATTTATATAATTTGACAAGCATTATTTTCAAATGCGGAGGCAAAGCCCGGACAAAAAAGCCCGAAAACGCCGAAAAACCCGCCTTTTCAGCCACTTAAAAAAGTGGATAAATTGCGCACGGATATTTTTTCCGCCGCATAAACGCCGCTTTCTGTTGACAATTCGGCATTAAGGAAATAATCATTATATACAGTTATTCAACTCTGGTTTTAAGGTGAAACAAAATGAAAAAGATTTTCTACATAGTTCTGGTCATCGTCGCCCTGATGGTTATCAGCCGCTTTGTCAAACAGGGCAATCAGACCGTTCCGTCCGAAGTCATTGCCGTTGAAGAAGTTGTCCCCGAGGGCGCCGAAGCTGCCGAAGCGGTCAGCGAAGAAGTCGCCGTCGACCCGGCCGAGGAAGAAACGCCGGCCGACGCCGTTCCCGCCGAATAAACCGGTTAAGAATTGTTACAAAAAGGTCATCATTTTTGATGACCTTTTTTATTGTATTTCGAAAAAAAATTCCTATATTAGCACATGAAAATTTATAGTGGAAAAAATAACTCTTGTGCAGAATGCGCACCAGACAAGCTTGAAAGGAAAAAAGATGAAAGTAGGAATTATAGGTGCCGGCTCCGTAGGTTCGGCAACGGCATTCGCCCTGATTATGAGAGGCGTCGCCCGTAAAGTCGTTTTGATTGACGCCAATGAAAAGAAAGCCCAGGCCGAAGCCATGGACATTGCCCACGCGGCGCCGTTCGCTTATGCCAATAAGGTCAAGGCCGGAACTTATGAAGATTTGAAAGGCGCCGAAGTCGTCATCGTTACCGCCGGAGCCAACCAGAAACCCGGAGAAACCCGCATAGACCTGCTCGGCCGCAATGCCAAAATCTTTGAAAGCATTATTCCCCAGGTTGCCAAATATGCGCCGGACACCATCCTGCTCATTACCTCCAATCCCGCCGACATCATGACCGAAGTCGCCATTAAACTTTCAGGTTTTCCGCGGGAACGCGTCATCGGCAGCGGCACCGTGCTCGACACCTCCCGCTTCCGCACCCTGCTCGGCTACCATCTCGGGGTTTCGCCGAAATCGATTCATGCCAACGTCCTCGGCGAACACGGCGACAGCGAAGTCCTTGCCTGGTCAAACGGCGACGCCGGCTCGGTACAGATTGAAGAACTGGCCCGCATGGAAAACAAACCCTTTACCGCCGATGTCAAGGCGCATATCGACGACTGCGTCCGCAATGCCGCCTACAAGATTATCGACGGCAAAGGCGCCACATTCTACGGCATTGCCGGCGCGTTGTGCCAAATCTGCCAGGCCATATCCAATAACGAATATGCCATTCTGACCGTATCCACCCACCACGACGACGTCGAAGGCGTCAAAGACGTCTGCCTTTCGCTGCCGACCGTTGTCGGCAAACGCGGCGTCCACGGCATAATCTACCCGAAACTTTCGGAAAGCGAACACAACGACTTGCGTTACAGCGCCCAGAAAATCAAGGAATATTCCGACAAAGCCGTCGAAATTGTTTCCAAAGATCTCGAAGAAGGCCTGAAATCGGCTTAATAACAAATTTCTGGTTTGATTTTATCCTCCTCTTGCCGTATATTGCGCAGAGGAGGATTTTTTATGGTTGAAGTCGTTACGTTCGGATGCAGAATAAACTCTTATGAATCGGAAGTTTTAAAAGAAAAGCTTGCCGCTCTGGACAACGTTGTCATTGTCAACACCTGCGCCGTTACCGGCGAGGCCGAACGCCAGTGCCGGCAGGCCATCCGCAAACTCCGCCGCGAAAACCCGGACGCCCGGATAATCGTTACCGGCTGTGCCGCTCAGATAGCGCCGCGCAAATTTGCTTCCATGCCGGAGGTCGATCTGGTACTCGGCAACAGGGAAAAGGCCGAAATCGAAAAATATCTGACCGGCAGCCTTACCGAAAAAAGCATTGTCGGCGACATTTTTTCCTATGACGACTATGACCGTTACCTGATAACCGGCTTTGAAGGACGCCAGCGCGCCTTTGTTCAAATCCAGCAGGGATGCAGCCACCGCTGCACCTATTGCATCGTTCCCTATGCCCGCGGCAACAACCGCTCGGTAAAGGAAGAAGACATCATCAGTCAGATTCGCGAACTTCTTGGCCGCGGTTTTGGAGAAATCTGTCTGACCGGCGTCGACGCCTGCTCCTACCGCCCGTCTTTCAGCGGCCTGATACAGCATATTCTGGAACAGATTCCCGAACTTCCTTCGCTGCAGTTCGGCTCACTGGACCCGGCTGCCGTCGACGACGATTTTATCGCTCTGGTCGGCAGATACAGAAACGTCCATCCGCATTTTCACCTGTCTGTCCAGTCCGGCGACAACATGATACTAAAAAGGATGCGTCGCCGCCATACCCGCGAAGATGTCATTAAACTTTGCGGCGCCATTCGTCGGGTACGCCCCGAAGCAACGTTCGGCGCCGATTTTATCTGCGGCTTTCCGACCGAAAGCGATGAAAATTTTCAAAACACGCTTAAATTGGTAACGGAAGCAGGCATTACCAGACTGCACGTTTTCCCCTATTCGGAACGTCCGGGAACGCCCGCAGCCCTCATGCCGCAGCTTCCGGTCGAAATCCGCCGGGAACGGGCCCGCATTCTGCGTGAACAGGGAGAAACCGACAATGACTAGCTTTTTGCAGAAATTAGGCTTTGGCCTCAAAAAGTCTTCCGCCAAGCTTACCGGCGGCATCAGCAGCATCTTTACCAAGCGCCGCGTCGACACCCAAACGCTTGACGAACTTGAAGAACTTCTGATCAGCTCGGACATTGGCGTCCGAGCCAGCGCCAAAATCACAGGCAGCTTTGCCAAACGCCGTTTGAACAAAGACGCCGGCGACACGGAAATCAAAAACGAACTTGCCGCCGACATCGAAGCAATTCTCCAGCCTTGTGAACAGCCGCTGGCAATTGACGATACCCAAAAACCTTTCGTTATTTTGATGGTCGGGGTCAACGGCGCCGGCAAAACCACCACCATCGGCAAACTGGCAGCCAAATTCAAGGCCGGCGGCAAACAGGTCTCGTTTATTGCCGGCGACACCTTCCGCGCCGCCGCCGTCGAGCAGCTTGAAGTCTGGGGGCAACGCTGCGGCATCCGCGTCTTCAAAGGCCCCTCCGGCTGCGACGCCGCCGGTCTTTGTTACGACGGCCTGACGGAAGCTGTCAGGCAAAAAGACGATATTGTTTTCATTGACACTGCCGGAAGACTGCAAAACAAAACCGGCCTGATGGACGAACTGAAAAAAGTCGTCCGCGTCATCGGAAAAGTCCTGCGCAAAGCGCCGCACGCCACTTTGCTGACTATTGACGCCACGACCGGACAAAATGCCCTGTCGCAGGTACAGACCTTTAAGGAAATGGTCGACGTTACCGGCCTTGTCGTTACCAAACTTGACGGTACGGCCAAAGGCGGCATTCTGGTTGCCGTTGCCGAAGAACAGCCCACCCCGATTCATTACATCGGCGTCGGCGAAGGAATTGATGATCTGGACGTCTTCAACGCGGCGGACTACGCCAAAAACCTTTTGGAACTCTGATGATGGAAGACCTTCTCAACCTGGCGGAACAACAAACCCCGCAATTGCCCGAATACACGGTCAGCGAAATATCGTTTGAAATAAAAAAATTTGTCGAAACCACCTTTAACCGGGTTAAAATCCGAGGCGAAATTTTCGGCGCCAAACGTGCCGATTCCGGCCATTGGTATCTGTCGCTGAAAGATCCGAACGCGGTTCTTTCCGCCGTTATCTGGAAAGGAACAGCCTCCCGTCTCAGTTTCAAACCCGAAGACGGCATGGAAGTCATCGCCACCGGCAAAATAACTACTTTTGCCGGCAAATCCTCTTATCAGCTGGTAATCGAACAAATGGAAATCGCCGGTGCCGGCGCGTTGCTCAAACTTTTGGATGAACGAAAACAGAAATTTGCCGCCGAAGGCCTGTTCGACCCGGCGCACA
>OGMF01003135.1_pt1 | contig 12894 bp, 13 predicted proteins | sample 1572921 | NCBI WGS metagenome assembly OGMF01 (sample SAMEA2581919, study PRJEB24529) | metagenome | biome: Human gut stool | place: China | collected 2011
ATCTACTTAAATTAAAAATATTAAAATGCATTCTAATCAATTTAACTTTAAAAAGACGTATAGTTCTTCATCTCAATTTAAAATATTAAATCCGTATAAATTCCGTATAAATTAAGATATTTTAAACAAACTAAAATTAGAGAGGAGGACTAACTATATGTCTAAGAAAAAGACAAATAAAAATATTAAATGTGATGTTGATACTTGTAAACATAATGATAAAGATAATTCTTGCTGTTGCTTAGACTCAATTACAATTAGTTGTACTTGTGATAATGATAATTGTGAATGTACAGAAGAAACTATTTGTCAAAGTTTTGAAAATACATCTGGTGAAATTACAGATAATGAATATGAAGTTAATTCAGATAAAGAAGAGGAGTAATTACTCTTTTCAAATAATCAAAGTAGGGGAACCTCCCCTACTTTATTTTGATATAGTATGCAAATAAATTTTATCCTTATATTCAACTAGTTTATCATAATTTTCACAAAGGAACTTTTCGTAACTAATTCTCTCATAAAATTTATCATTTTGGCAAAGCAATGGTATAATACATAACTTATCTGTATCTTTTGCCAGTGAACCAATTTCATCTATCACACCATCTGGATTGCATAATAATTTAATTTCATCTAACAAATATTCTCTCATAACAACATTTTTTCCCTCATCTAAGGTTATTTCAACTCACCAAGTACACTAACACCAATTTCAGGAGCAGTAACGTCAAAATTATCAGCAATAGTTGCTCCGATATTAGCAAACGTATCAAATTGTTTTAATCTACCAGGTTTCTTAAAATTACGACTATACATAATAACCGGAACATTTTCTCTAGTATGGTCATTTCCTTTAAAAGTAGGATCATTACCATGATCAGCTGTAATAATTAACAAATCATCAAGTTCCAATTTATTCAAAATAATTGGTATATCAACATCGAACTCCTCAATTGCTCGACCATATCCTAAAACATCTCTAGTATGTCCATACAAACTATCAAAATCACTTAAATTAGCAACACATAAACCCGTAAAGTTCTTATCCATAATATCAAGAAGTTTATTTACAGCCTCTGCATTATTATTAGCTTTAATATTTTTATTTATTCCTTGTCCATCAAATATATCATTAATTTTACCAATTGCAATAACATTATAACTCTCTTCAATTAAACTATCCATAACCGTCTTTTTAGGAGGTTTAACCGCATAATCGCGTCTAGCACTATTAATTAACTTAAACTTACCAACAGTACCATTAAAAGGTCTAGCAATTACTCTTCCAATTCGCCAATCTTCATGCAAAGTAAGAGCTCTAATTTTCTCACAATATTGATATAAAGTAGGTATAGGAATACAATCTTCATGTGCTGCAACCTGTAAATCAGAGTCAGCTGAAGTATAAATGATTAAAGCCCCATAATTAAGTTGTCTCTCTCCAAGTTCATTAATAATACTAACATCATCATTAGAACACTTATTACCAATAACTCTACGCCCTGTAACATTCTCAATTCCAGCTAAAATATCATAAGTAAACCCTTCGTTAAAAGTTCTAAAAGGAATATCATTCTTAATACCAAGCATCTCATAATGCCCATTTAAACTATCTTTACCAGCATTAATAGGTTTAGCAATCGTATAATAAGCATCAACCCCTGAATTATCATTCATAGTCAACGTATCTAAAAAACCTATTTTCTTTAAATTAGGTATAAATAAATCACAAGCCTCATTAACATGTCCTAGTGTATTAGCTCCATTATCATTAAAATTAATAGCATCCGTTGTCTCCCCTACACCAATAGAATCAAGCACTAATAAAAAAATTCTTTTAAATCTCACGATTAAACATCTCCTTTATGACTACGAGGATGAAATTTCTTATAATCCTCGAGTATCTTATCATCACTAACATGAGTATATATTTTAGTAGTTGCAATATCAGAATGTCCTAACATCTCTTGAATACTACGTAAATCAGCACCATTATTTAATAAATGAGTCGCAAAACTATGTCTCAAAGTATGAGGCGAAACATCAGGATTAAGTCCTTTCTCCAAAAGTAACTGTTTCAAGTTCTTAAAAAAGCCTTGCCTTGTCATACCTGTACCATGATTATTTAAAAATAACTTATCACAAGGTTTTCCTTCCTTCAACATCTCTCTCCGTCTATCCAAATAAAGTTTTAAATAATAAATAGAGTACTCGCCTAAAGGAACCTCTCTTTCCTTACTACCTTTACCCATAATTCTAACAACACAATTAGTTAAATCAATATCATTAACACTCAAATTAACAATCTCACTAACTCTTAAACCTGTGCCATACATTAATTCTAACATAGCCTTGTTACGATAGTCAAATACCGTGTCCAAACTAATATTAAGTAAAGTCTCCACATCCGAAACACTTAAAGTCCTAGGCAGACTCTTTCTAAGTTTCGGTCTTTCAATAAATAATGACACATCCTTACTAACAATCTTCTCCCTTAATAAATAAGAATGAAAATTCTTAATAACCGTTAAATTATGAGCAATAGTAGTCGTCTTATCATTACTACGTAACTTTAAAAACTCCTTAATATCCTCATCCCTAATCTCACTAACCTCATTAATTCCTCTACTATTAAGAAACTCTTCATATACTTCTAAATCATTAGTATAAGACTCATTAGTCCTCCTAGATAATCCTTTCTCAAAAGTACAATAATTAATAAAATCTAAAATAGCATCACTAATATTCATACTATCACCATATATATTATACCAAAATTATCTAAACTTTCTAGATATTTATAGCTAACTCTGTTAAAATATTAAGTAGAAAAAAGAAATACAAGGTGATAAAAATGGATAAACCATTAGCGATAAAACTTGCTCCTAATTCCTTATCGGAAGTAATAGGACAAAAACATTTAATTGGTGAAGGTAAAATATTAACAAACTTAGTCAAAAATAAAAAGTTATTTTCAATGATTTTATATGGTAAACCAGGTATTGGTAAAACTAGTATTGCTAACGCTTTAGTAAAAGATTTAAATGTTAGATATCGTTTTTTAAATGCTACTATTAATACTAAGAAAGATTTAGATGTCGTTATTGAAGAAGCAAAACTATATGATGGTATTGTCTTAATTATGGATGAAATACATCGTTTAAATAAAGATAAACAAGATATTCTACTACCTCAATTAGAATCAGGATTAATTACTTTAATAGGTATGACTACTTCTAATCCATATCATGCTATAAATCCAGCTATTAGAAGTAGATGTCAATTATTTGAATTACAAGAATTAGAAACAGAAGATATTATAGAGGGTCTTAAAAGAGCTATAAAGTACCCAGATTTAGCCGGAATAGATATAGATGATAAAAGTATCAATCTAATAGCAAAACTAGCTGGAAATGACTTAAGATATGCTTATAACTTATTAGAAATATCTTACTATGCAACAGATAATAAAAAAATAACCGAAGAAAAGATAAGAACAATTAATAATAAACCAGCCTTTTTCTCAGATAAAAATGGAGATGGTCATTACGATCTATTAAGTGCTTTTCAAAAATCAATTCGTGGTAGTGATGTTGATGCCGCTCTTCATTATTTAGGAAGATTAATAATAGAAGGAGACTTAGATTCAATATATCGAAGAATGTCAGTAATAGCCTATGAAGATATTGGTCTAGCAAACCCAGCAATTGGACCTAGAGTAGATGCTGCTATTAATGCTGCTGAAAGAGTTGGTCTACCAGAAGCAAGAATACCCCTAGGAACAATAGTTGCTGAAATGGCTCTTTCTCCTAAAAGTAATACAGCTCATATTGCTCTAGATAAAGCCATTGAAGATATAGAAAATGGAAACGTTGGAAATGTACCTAATCATATAAAAACTTCATCACCAGATTATAAATATCCCCATGACTATAAAGGAGCCTATGTAGTCCAACAATACTTACCAGATAAACTAAAAAATAAAAAATACTATGTTCCAAAAGATATCGGTTACGAAAAACAAATAAAAGAAATTTATACAAGACTAGAACAGTTAAAAAGAAAAAAATAAAACCTTGTCTTTCAAAAAACAAGGTTTTTAATTAACTATTTTTACCAATTATTTTTAAAAGTTCCTCATCACTAGCTTCTCTAACTTCTCCAACTCCTAAATCACTAGGTAAATATAATTCTCCCATACTAATTCTTTTTAACTCAACTACTTTTGCCTTAAAACAACCAAACATTCTCTTAATTTGATGATATCTTCCTTCTGTAAGAGTAACAAAACATCTCTTATTATCTATTTTTTCTAATAAAGCACTCTTACACTCTCCATCACTTAATCTAACTCCCTCTTTAAAACTACTAATCATCTCTTCAGTAATATCTCTATCAATAACAACCTCATATACTTTCTTAATATGTTTCTTAGGAGAAAGAATATTATGAGCAAATACACCATCATCAGTAATTAACATAAGTCCAGTAGTATCTTTATCTAATCTACCAGCTGGAAACAATACTCTAGTCTTATACTTATCAGGAACTAAATCAATTACTGTTTTATCATCTAAAGATATAGTTGTAGAAACAAATCCCTTAGGTTTATTTAATAATAAATAAAAATGCCTATTAACACTAATTTTCTCTTTACCAATAAAAATCCCTATCTTATCTTCATCATATTTTTCATCAGACTTTCTAACAACATTTCCATTAACTAAAACTTCTCCCTTAGAAACTAGTTTCTTAATATCTTTCCTACTATAATTAGTCTGCTCTGATAATATCCTATCTATCCTCTTCAAACAAATCACCCTTTATTACTAAAACTTAAATTAACTAAATTTATAACATCAATATTATTATTTACATTAACCTTATTTGATAAATATACCAAATATTCTATATTACCATCTCCTCCTTTTATTGGAGAATAAGTTAAATTACGAACAAAAAAACCTAATTCATTAAAATATTTAATTAAAGAATTAATAATATCTATATGAACCCTCCTATTTAAAATAATTCCTTTATACTTGGAAGCAATATCTCTGCCACATTCAAATTGTGGTTTTATTAAACATACTAAATCTATTTTTATACCTTCACTATATACTTTATCTATAATTTGTTTTAATGATATAAATGATACATCACATACTATAATATCTATATCTTTAAAGTATTTACTATCTAATTCTTTAAAATTAGTCTTTTCATGTAATTCTATTTTTTTATTATTTCTTAAACTTTCATGTAACAAATTACTTCCAACATCAATTGCTACAACAGAAGAAGCTCCATGTTGTAAAGCACAATCACAAAAACCTCCTGTACTAGATCCTATATCCATTACTTTTAATCCTGTAAAAGAAATATCAAATTCTTTTATAGCTTTTTCTAATTTTAATCCACCTCTAGATACATATTTTAACTTATCATTATCAAGTATCGTAATTAAAGTGTCTAAAGTAACAATAAAACCACATTTAGATATAACTTTACCATCACACAATACTAAATTAGAATTAATAAGTTCCTGAGCTTTACTTCTAGAAGGAACCATTCCTCTACTAACCATTTCTTTATCCAATCTATTCTTCATACTATCGCTTCCTAATACCAAGATTATATCAAAAATCTCTTTTCTAATAAAGAAATTTTTACTGAAACTAAATCAAAACAAAAGAGTGAACTTCTCCACTCTCTTCTATTAATTATAAAAACTAAAATTCTATTTTTACATCTTCTTTTTTAGCATCCTCAGCTTCAAAGAATTCTCTTTTAGCAAGTCCCTTAGTAGAAGCAACTATACTAGAAGGAAAAGTAACTACTCTTTGATTATAAGAAGATATATTTGAGTTATATAAACGTCTAGCAGCTTGTAAATGTTCTTCAACATCAGTAACACTTTGTTGTAATGTTTTAAAATTCTCACTAGCTTTTAAATCAGGATAAGCTTCAGCCAATACATTAATCTTACCAAAAGTCTCAGTCATTTTATTATTAGCTTCTGCTCGCTCCTCCATACTCATACCTTTTCTATATTTAATTGTATCAGTAATAGTCTCTTTTTCATGTTTAGCATAACCTTTACATATAGCAATCATTTTAGTTAGTACATCATATCTCTTAGTTAAAGCAACATCAATACCAGAATCAGCCTCATCAATCTTAATAATATCTCTATTAAAAGCATTAGAAACTGAAATATACCATATTATAATAATAAGAGCTATAACCCCAACAACTATTAATACTTCCATCAACTACACCTCCTTTCAAATACTATAGTCTATGTCCAATTTACCAAAAAAAGATAAACTAACACCAAAATTTCTACGCCATTTTCTTAAATAGGTCATTATCTAAGTTCAACTCATCAACAAACATCGTAATCTGTTCAATATCGGTAGATGTTTTCAATAATTCTTTTGCCTCATCTATCTTTTTAAAACAAGAACTAGGTTCAAAAGAATCTTTTTCATCATAAAGACCAACATGTAATTGATTATTAATAAAGCAAAGTAAAATTTTACCTTTATTTCTTTCTTCTAATTTCTGAATTTTCTCCATTAAAGAAGGAGTTAAAATATAAAATGCATCATGAGCATTTTGAGCATATACCATAAATTTCTTATTAAAATCAGTTGATTCCATCTTAATCTTTTCATATTTAACTTTAGAATAAAATCTATTATTGCCAAACCCTTTTTCACAAACTTGAACATTAGCCTTAAATTCTTTATTAAAGTCAAATATCATCCATCTACCCTTAAAAATAGTAACATAATAAGTATGTGTATTACCATCAGAATCAGTAGTAGTATGTTCTTCTTCAATATGTACATCAGATTGTATAAAATTAATATTTTTATATTTACCCTCTATATAATCATTAGAAGAAAAAACATCTCCCATATCCATCATACCTGTATTAGCAATAACACTTCTAGAAATTCCTTGATTAGGCAAATATTTTAAATCTGTAAAAATATTCTCTAAAGACTTCTTAACAAAATATTCTTTATATGCCTTCTTATACTTTTTAGAAGGACCAATATTAATAATAAGTCCAATAATAACTGAAATAACAAGTGTAAAAATAAAGAAATTTCCAACTAATCCTTCTTGTTCAGTTGCTAAAGAATATAAAAAAAGCAATAAATTTAATAATACTCCAATACCTATCGCTAGAAAAATCCTATTTCGGTATTTAATTCTAGCATCTTCCAACTCTTGAATCGTCACATATATCACTCACCTTATAAATTAATTGTACCAAAAAGCAATAAAAAAGCAATAAAAAAGACAATATATTTTTTAATATACTGTCTACTAAATCTAAATATTTAATATAAATAATCTAATTAACGTATTAGCATCAACACTAGTCGTTTTTATTTTAAGATCAATATCTTGAAGTTTAATAATTAAATCTCGTATCTCTTCTTTAGAATAATACCTCGTAAGTTCTCTTGTCTTTGTAATCCTATAAGGTTTTTCCTTAAGACTACTAGCAATCTCATCATTACGCATATTCTTCTCTTCCAAGTTCTTAACTTGATACATTATTCTAAATTGACTTGCTAAAAGTCCAATAATACTTAATGGTTCAATCTTATAATTTAATAACTCTTGATATAACTTCAAAGCACTCTTCTTATCCTTCTCTGCTAAAGCTCTACTAAACTGAAACGTAGTCTCAGTGGAGTCTCCTAACCTTTTAAAAGAAAGTTCCTCTACATCATCTTTAGAAATATATTTATCATTAATCTTATATGTCTTTAACTTATTACATTCATTATAAAGTCTAGTAACATCTCCTAAAGTATTATTAACAAGTAAATTAATAACTCCATTTTCGATTTTATATCCTTCAAGGCAACTCTTCGTAAACTCCACAGGATCCGTACTAATCTTAATAAACTCCATTTTCTTCTTTAAGTCTTTAATAATCTTTTTTCTATCATCATACTTATCACTAACTACAAATAATAAATTAAGAGAAGAACTATTCTCCACATATTTTAATAGTTCTTCTATATTATTAAGTAATGGATCCATTTTATCAAAATTATTAATAATTACAATCTTCTTATCAGAAAACAACCCATACGTATTTAAGTCCTCCAAAGCATCATCCAATAATCCCTCACTTAAATCATACTTACTAATACTAGCATCACTAAAACCATTTTTCTTAATGATCTCACTTATCTTATTATTAACACTAATATAGTCGCTTCCCTCTATCAAATAATTATTCATGTCTTAAACTATTCTCCACGTTTTCTAATACTTCACTTACTTTACTAGCATCTTTTCCGCCACCTTGAGCAAATGTTGGACTACCTCCACCATTACCACCAGCCACTATTGATGCTTCTTTTGCGATTAATCCAGCATTAACACTACAGTTACTGCGTACAATAAAGTTAACACTGTCTTCTCCTTTAATATTAGCAAAGAAGACAAATCCAGGGTTCATAATTTCAACTAACGTGTCACCAACAGCTTTTAAAATATTATTATCTTTATCTCTAACTTCCATAACAATACCTAAAGTACCATTATAATTCTTAACATGTTCCTTATAAATATCTAAATTAGATAAATCTTGTTTTTCTCTTAATTCAAAATACTTCTTCTCCAAAGCTTTTACTTCTTGTTGAACATAACCAAGTTCATTTCTATTAAAGATAATATCTTTATATGAAGTAGGTCTACTATTATCAATATCAATATCAAAATCTAACTTTATACCTTCATTTCTAGCTTTATCTAATATATTTCTAGCTTTAACAAGTAATTTAACCATCTCATCATTATAAGGTTTAATAGTTTCAAATAAAGCAACTTCACTTCTAGTTCCTGTAGCAGCTTCAATTCTATAAACATTGCTACCTTTAGATTCACATGAATATATAGCAAAGTTCTCTATCTCTTTAGTATTCGCAACATGTGTACCACCACATAACTCTATAGACTTACCAATCTTAACAACTCGAACCATATCACCATACTTTTCACTAAATAAAGCCATAGCTCCTAATTGTTTAGCCTTATCAATTGGCATAATTTCAGTTGAAACAATAATATTTTTACTTATCATCTCTTTAGCAAACTCTTCAACCTCAAGTAACTTATCATCTGTCATCTTACCAGAATAAGTAAAGTCGAAACGTAGCTTCTCATCATCAACATAACTACCAGCCTGTTTAATATTATTAGACACAACTTGTTGTAGTGAATATTGTAAAATATGTACAGAAGAATGATTTGCTTCAATCTTTTTACGTCTATCTTTATCTAAAATAACTTCACAATTATCAGAAATATTAATAACACCATCTAATAATTTAACTTTATGAATATGTTGTCCATTAGGAGCCTTAAACACATCTAAAACACGAGCTTTAAAACCTTTACCAACTATCATACCAGTATCACTAACTTGACCACCTGATTCTGCATAAAAACAAGTTCTATCAAGTGCAATATAACAATCATGATTACAACTATTAATAATCTCATCTTTAGAAAATATCGCAATAATATTAGCTTTTAAGCGATAAAGTCCATATACAAATTGACTCTCATCTTTAAAATCTAATAACACCTTCTTTTGACTTGCCATAGATGCTTTATTTTTAACACTCCTTTTAGCAAGTTCTCTTTGAATATTCATAAACTTATCAAACTCATCCTTAGAACAAGTATAACCAAGTTCATTTAAATATTCTAATGTAAGTTCAAATGGGAATCCATAAGTATCATATAACTTAAAAGCTTCTTCACCTGAAATATAACCATCAGCAGAATTTTCTACTAGTTCTCTTAATCTTCTTTCTCCTGCTTCAAGTGTCTTTAAGAATAACTTTTCTTCTTCTAATACTAAAGTCTCAATAACAGGACGTTTTTCCAATAAATATGGATAAGCATCTTTCATAACATCAACAACATCTGAAACAATCTTATACATAAATGGACACTCTAGTCCTAAAATCTTACCATATCTAACACTACGACGTAATAATCTTCTAAGTACATATCCACGTCCTGTATTTTCAAAACAAGCTCCATCTGCTAAAGCAAAAACAATTGCTCTAATATGATCAGCTATAACTTTATATTCTTTTTGTCCTGTATAAGTAGCTCCAGCCAACTCAATAATATGATTAATTATAGGTGTAAATAAATCAGTTTCAAAGTTAGAATCAACTCCTTGGAATATACAACACCATCTCTCAAGTCCAGCACCAGTATCTATATTTTTATTAGGAAGTTCTTTATATTGATTTCTTGGTACACCAGCCTTTGAATTAAACTGACTAAATACATTATTCCAAATTTCAACATAACGTTCTTGTTCTTCATCACGTCTAAATTTACTTAAAGCATCTCCCTCTGGATCATATTTTTCTCCTCTATCAAAGAATATCTCAGAATCAGGACCACAAGGTCCTTCACCAATTTCCCAGAAATTTTCTTCTAGTCTAACAATATGTGTTGGATCCATTCCAACTTCTACCCATCTATTAAAAGCATCATCATCATCTGTATAAATAGTAACATATAATAATTCTTTATCTATTCCAAAGTACTTAGGACTAGTTAATAATTCAAATGAATACTCAATTGCCTCATTCTTAAAATAATCTCCTATTGAAAAGTTACCCATCATTTCAAAGAAAGTTTGATGTCTTTTTGTAACTCCAACATTTTCTATATCATTAGTTCTAATACACTTTTGTATACTTACAAGTCTCTTACAATCAGGTACAACTGATCCATCAAAATATTTCTTTAATGGTGTAACACCAGCATTTACCCATAACAGACTATCATCATTAACTGGTATTAATGAAGCACTCTCTACCCTCTTATGTCCTTTCTCTTCAAAAAACTTAAACCATGTATTTCTAATATCATCATGACTCATATATTTCATAATATCTACTCCTCCTCAAGTCTAATAATCACCTTAAATTTCTTCTATTATTTCTTCTAATCTTTCTATATAGTTATCAACTGTTCCATTATTAAAAATATAATAATCTGCATAAGCAATAGGTCCTCCCTTTGCTAAATTTTCAATCTCTGAAACATCTCTAATAACAATCTCTTCTCTATTAAATGGTCTAATATCACGTACACCAACACGACTATATCTTTTTTCTTTATCACATACAACACAAACTAATACTAAGTCTTTAAACTTATCTTTTAAATAAACATACTCATCCCATGAATAAAGTCCATCTAAAACTGTATCTTTCTCTTCATAAGCTTTTTTTATTTTATCTTCTAAAAGTACCGCGACTGCTGCCATTCCATACTTAGCTCTAATATCTTCACGACACTTCTTCTCATTTGCTGGAGTAACTTCTTTTCCTTCTTCTTTTAATTTATCCATTATTGCTCCACCAAAATATATCTTATTCCAACCCTTCTTTTCTAAATAATCAGTCGCAATACTCTTACCAGATCCTGCCATACCAACTACTGCTACTAACTTAGCCATCTCCTACATCTCCTCTCTCTTAACTATCTCATGAGCTTGTTCTCTTAAACTATCAAAACCATCATTTTTAATTATATAATCAAAGTTATTATAATCACTAATCTCAGTCTCTGTAATATGAGATTTCTCATCTCCAACAAGTCCATTATCAAAAGATCCATCTCTAACCATCTTTATTGTAACAACATCATCAAATCTTTTCTTAAATTCACTAAACTCCATAATAAGTCTAGCATCAGTAATAATAAAAGTATCAAAGAAATTACTAAGTATTTCTATATCTTCACATGTTCTATCTATTAAAAACATATTTTTATGCATCTTTTCTTTTATAATTTCAATACCCATCTTTTGTAAAAACTCTCTTGGTTTTTCTCCTGTATTCTCATTCCAATCAAAATAATTTCTCGCATAAGAATATAAAGGCTCAGTAAGATGCATAACACAAGGTTTATATCCATAATTCTTTAATTCTTCTCTTAAATAATTACCAAATGTATTCTTACCAGTCTTAGCACAACCCCCAATAACAAATATCTTCATTTTTATCCCTCCCATATACAAATAAAAGACCAGAAATAGGAGGACAAAGTCCGGTACCATCCTATCTTGGTCTTAATTTCTAATAACGGCATCTACCGAGAAAACTCCTAAAGTAGCTTCCTTAAATTCTATCGTTAACTTTCACCATCAATTAACTCTCTATAAGTCGAATCTAAGTACTTATCTTTAATCATCATTTTCTATTGATCTAATTCACATTTATTGAACATATCCATAAAATGAACTTTTTCATCAATAAACATAAGTATAACTTTTAGGCAAGCAACCACTGGTGTTGCTACTACCATTCCTATAATACCAAAGAAATGTTGGAAAATCAAGAGACTAATCATAATTATTACTGGATGTAACTCCATCGTATGTCCCATAATTAATGGTTGATAGAAGTTATTTTCAAGTAATTGAACAATAACTATTGATATTATACAAAATATTCCACATGTAGGTGAAATTGTAAATCCTACAAGTACAGCTGGTATCGCTCCAATATAAGGTCCAAAATAAGGAATAATATCTGTAACAGCACAGAATAAAGCAAATAAAAGTGGTGCATTAAGTCCAGCAAGAGTCAAACCAATACTTTGTGTAATAAACACTAAAAACATAACTGAAAATACTCCCTGTACATACTTACGTAAAGATGTATTTATTCTAGTAGTTAATTCAATATAATTATCTTTCCAAGCATTAGGTAAATTATTAATAACCGTAACATTAATCTTATCAAAATCAAATAACATATAAAGGCCAATGATAAGTCCAAAGAATATAGTACCAAGACCGCTAACTAAATT
>OGMF01003137.1_pt1 | contig 12869 bp, 10 predicted proteins | sample 1572921 | NCBI WGS metagenome assembly OGMF01 (sample SAMEA2581919, study PRJEB24529) | metagenome | biome: Human gut stool | place: China | collected 2011
GTAAAAAAGCGGCTGCACGTCATTCTGGCGTTGCTGCTGTGCCTGTCGCTGGCCATTCTCCCCTGCGCTGCCCATGCAGCCGGGCAGGTCGACGGAAACCTGCAAATTGTCTTTCTCGATGTAGGGCAGGCCGATGCCGCCCTGGTGTTCAGCGGCGGGCAGACAATGCTGATTGACGGCGGCAATGCAGCGGATTCCAACACCATGTACGCCGTCATGCAGAAGTACGGCATCCGGGAGCTGGACTACATCATCGGAACCCATGCCCATGAAGACCACATTGGCGGCATTGCCGGTGCGCTGAATTACGCAACAGTAAAAACTGCCTACTGCCCCGTGACGGATTACGATTCCAAGGCATTCCAAAACTTCAAGAAGGCGGTTGAGAACTGCGGCTCCGCCATTACGGTTCCCAAAGCCGGGGACAGCTTCACGCTGGGGGATGCCGTCTGCACCATTCTGGCGGTGAATACCGGCAGCGACACCAACAACACTTCCATCGTCCTGCGCATTGTCTATGGCGACACCTCCTTTTTGTTCACCGGGGATGCCGAGCGGGACACGGAGCAGGCCATTCTCGCCCGGGGCACCGATGTCCATTCCACGGTTTTGAAGGTGGGACATCATGGTTCCGACACCTCCACCGGCTATTTGTGGTTGCGGGAGGTTGACCCGGAATACGCCGTCATTTCCGTGGGCAAGGGCAACAGCTACGGCCATCCCACCGAGGCTGTCCTCAGCCGTCTCCGCGACGCGGAGGTCACCACCTTTCGGACGGATATGCAGGGGGACATCACCTGCACCTCCGATGGGAAGAAGGTCACATTCTCCGTCAGCCGGAACGCAGATGCCAACGTGTTCGGCTCCATCGGGCCCAACAGCACGCAGAAGGAAACCCAAGTCCCGAAAAATGACGCTGCCACGGTGGTTCAGTCGGTGGGGCAAAGCTACATCCTGAACACCAATACAAAGAAATTCCATTATCCCTCCTGCGGCAGTGTCAAGCAGATGAAGGAATCCAACAAGCAGTTTTATACCGGCTCCCGCAATGATGTGATTGCAAAGGGCTACGTTCCCTGCAAGAAATGCAATCCGTAGTAGACTGTCCTGACTAATAATTTACGAACAGCCAACGGCGATGCGTCTCTTGGCTTCCCCCGAGGGTGTTGCAGAGCGCAGCGAATCTTTCAAAATTATGATTGCCGGTGGCAATCATACCGAAATTAAAAAGCTGGCATGGCAAATAATCGGCACTTCGGAACCGATTATTTACCATGACTGATGAGGGGCAGCGACAGCTAAAAGTTTTGGATTTCTCGGTTGAATGGTACAATCTGGAACATATACCTCTCATCCAGCTGCATTCTTTGACCAACCGTTCGCCGCCCCTCATCAGTCAGCCGGTTCCGAAGTGCCGTCTGACAGCTTCCCCCCGGGGGAAGCCAAGGGGTGCTAACTTTTAGCGTGTACGCTCTAGTAGGGGGCGACAGTTTGTCGCCCCGGCGAAAAGCGCCGCGAAGGGTGCTTTTCGCTGCGGGCGGATGCTATCCGCCCCTACAGAAAGCCTTTACGCATACTGCTCTAAAATTCTCTCACAGAGTTCTTTACACTGTTCCGCAACGCTCTGTGGATAAAGAATTTTTGCTTTCTCTCCAAAACCCATCACCCAGCTGAGGAACTGGGGCGACACAGCCACCTCGGCAGTAAAAACGAACCAATCCTCCCCATCGGGCAGCAGCATGGTGTCCTTGCCGAACCGGTCAATCACCACATTGGCAAGCTCCCGGCGAAAGCGCAGCTTCACGGCGGTGGTTTCGCCGGAGTACATCTGGAACATTCGGCTGGCATATTCCGTGAGCCGTCTGCCCGTCAGCTCCGGGCAGGGAATCCGCTCCTCCGGGGAGATGGCAATATTGCTCATCCGGTCCACCCGATAGCTGGTGATGCCGTGGCGGGGGGAAAGAGCCAGCAGATAGCAGTTTTCGTTGTTCTGGCACAGGCCATAAGGGCTGGCGGTATAGGACTTGTCCCGGTACACCCGGGTGCCGTTCAGCCCCCAGTCAAAATAGCGGAAGGTAATCTGCCGGTTTTGGGCGATGGCCTCCTGAATGGCATCCACATCATAGTAGATGGTTTCGTTCATGCTTTTGACCCGCCCGGAGACATACACATCCCGCTGCATCAGCTTGGCATCCTGGGCGCTGCACAGGGTGCAGAGCTTTTCAATCAGCGCCCGGTCACAGATGTCGCCCTGAACAAATTTATAATTGGCACACTCTGCACAGTCGCTCAGATTGTCAGGATTGCCGGCATAAGTCAGCTTATCGAGGTTAATAACCTTATATTCCGGATATTTCTTGGCAAAATAAGGAACAAAATTGGCTCCGATAAAGCCGGCGCCGCCGGTAACTAAAATTGATTTCATGTCATTCTCCATAGAGTTCGTTATATTTCAACAGTCGGTCAAAATATCTTTCGACCATTTCTTCTATCATAATATCCGGTTTATACTCGTCAACCAGACGATCCAGTTCGTGGCGCTTGTTGTAACGGTTGTGAGCAAACACGTTTTTGGCAAAAGTCTTGTCCAGATACGGCATAAGCGCAAGCCCGAAAGAATCTCTTATCATCAGCACCGTTTTCTTAACAGGCGCTTTCGGATTCTCCCAGACCTCAAAGAAACGATTGTCAAGGCTGACGACGGCCTTTCCTTCCTTTCCCGAAAGGAAATCTACACTGTAACTGATGTCTTCGTCTCCGCCCAGCCGGTTCAGATCCGAAGAGTAAAACCCTTTCAGGCCAATCATTTCCTTACGCAGCGGTTTCCGCGGAATTCCTCTGATACCGTCGAGGGAAAGCGTTTCGGAAAGTTTTTCAAAGGCGACATAAGCGCCCACTTCGTTCCAATGTGAATCTCCGGGATAATACAGGTTAACGCCGTATTTATGTTTGGAAGCAGTCAGAACTTCCCTAAAATTTATAACGTTCACGTCGGTGTGTTTCTGCAGATACTCAACGGCCAAATCCATGCGCGATTTGTCCGAAACTCTGTCGCCCTGCAAATGCGAAGGCATATATTCGGAGTAAAGTCCTTCCTTGTTCGGCGCAATAATCAGATAATACTTTATGCCGCGCTTTTCATAATAGTCGCGGGCTTTTGTAATTCCTTCTGCCATCCGTTTCATTTCGGCTTCCGTAAAACGGACTTTGCCGAAATAATCTACCAGCGTATAACCGTCCGGCACCTTGCCCGAATCATAAAAAGACCAACCGTCCCGACCGTTAATGGTCGTTCCGTTGTCCAGTTCCCACTTCATCTTAAATTTAGCCAGTTTTTTCAGAAACTTCTTCCTTCCGGCAAAAGTATCATTGTAATAGGCTTCAAACTCCCGGGCAAAATCAAGGCTCAGCTTTTCCGGCTTACGGTTCAGAGGGCGGTTGTCCAAAAGTGCCGTATTGCTTGAAAACAGATTGGCTGCAAAGGGCACGAACACCCAGTACAGCATCAGCGCCGCCGGCAACAGCATATATAATGAAAAAACCCTGCGCCAAAGCTTAGTCATATTCGCCCCCGAAAATCCGCGGATAATTGGCAAAACGGCTGAAATACCTTTCGACCAGCTCGTCCACAACCAAATCAGGCTTGGTTTCGTCAACAATCTTTTCTATTTCCGAAAGTTTTTTCAATCCCGCGGTCGAATAGAAAACCGTGCCAAAAGACTTGTTCAGATACGGCTGCAGCGCAGCGGCAAAAGAATCCGTCCAGACCAGCAGCTTTTGAGGATTACCCGTTCCCGGCGTCCGGCAAACGCTGATCAGCTCGTTCCTTTCATCCGCGGTACAGGCGCTGTTCAGCTTTTCCCTGTACCCGACTTCATAAGTCCATTCTTTGGCCCCCGCTTCCATATCCATGTCGCGAAGCGTTCCCTTGCCGATATGGAGCCGGGTTACGGACGGAGCGCTTACTCTGGCGCCCTGCCGGCGCAAAGCCGCAGCCAGTTGTTCAAAACCGACATAGCCGCCGACATTGTTCCAATGCGTATCCTTCTTAAAATACAGGTTCTGTGCTACCATACTTTTCGCCTTAACCATGGCCGGCTTGGCGTTGACGATTTCCGCCTTCGTATGCTTTTTCAGATATTCGACGGCCTTATCCATACGCGAAACGTCTGACTTCCGAATACGCCGCATTCTTTCGGGCATAAATTCGGAATAAATATTTTCCTTGTTCGGCGCAACAAAAATAACATATTTTATGCCGCGTTTGGCGTAAAAGTCATAAGCCATGTTGATACCCTGCGCCATTTTTTCCAATTCTTCGTCGTCAAAATAAACCTCGGCATAATAGTCAACCAGCATATTGCCGTTGTTGGCCTTGATCGAATCATAAAAAATCCAGCCGTCCTGACCGTAAAAATACTGTCCGGCGTCAATTTTCAGTTTTTTTTGCAACTTGACGTATTTGGAAATAATTTTTTTCCGCCCGGCAAAAGTATCGTTATAATAATCCTCAAATTCACGCGCATAATTTCTGGTAAACTTAACCGGCTTTTCGTGCAGCGGACGGTTGTCCATTATTTCCGTATTTGTATAGAACAGATTCGCCGCAAACGGATAAAAAACGATAAACAGCATCAGCAGCGCCGGAAGCAGCATATATGTACGGACAAGCCTCGCCATGGTCAGAACCTAAAGTAAATAAACGGATTATAGGTATTGCTGGCCAGCAGCAAGACGCTGAAATAGGCAATAACCGCGCAAAAAGCGGGATTAACGGCCCTGACGACTGCATTACCCCAGTTTTCGCGCCCGATGAGAGCAAAGAGCCTGCGATACAGCATGGCCCCGAAACCGCAGGACGCCAAAGCCAGAACCGCAACGTAAACAAACTCGTTGGACAGATATTTGCTGTAAGATTCCATGTCATACGGCACAAACATCCGGTTCAGATAAGCCCATGCCGAACCAAGCGTCTCCGCCCGGAAAAAGACCCAGGCCACAATAACCACCAGCAGGGTATAAATGCTCTTCAACAACCGGAAATGCAGAATTTTCTCAATCGGGAAAATCCGTTCCAGAACCAGAAAAGTCCCGTGAAACAACCCCCAGATGACAAAGTTCCAGCTCGCGCCGTGCCACAGGCCGGTCAGGAAAAACACAATCATCAGATTGCGATAGGTTTTAAGCGTTCCTTCACGGTTGCCGCCCAGCGGAATATACAAATATTCCTTAAACCAGGTCGACAGCGAAATGTGCCAGCGGCGCCAGAAGTCCTTGATTGAAGTTGCAGTATAGGGATGATTGAAGTTTTCGTGAATATGAAAACCGAACATTTTTCCCAAACCGATGGCCATATCCGAATACCCCGAAAAATCGAAATAAATCTGAAACGTATAGGCAATAATGCCGATCCAGGCCGTCGGCGTGCTGATGTCGCTGATGCCGAGCGCAAAAATTTCATCGGCCGTCTTTGCCATGATGTTCGCGATGATAACCTTCTTTGCCAGTCCCTGCAAAAAGCGGACGGCCCCCTCGTTAAACAGCGGCAGGGTTACCTGACGTTTGTCAATCTGGCTGGCAATGTCGTAATACTTCAAAATAGGACCGGCAATCAGTTGCGGGAAAAACGAAATAAACAGTCCCATTTTGACAATGTTCTTCTGCGGTTCGCAAACCCGGCGGTATATATCGACCAGGTATGAAATCGACTGAAACGTGTAAAACGAAATGCCGATAGGCAGCGGCAGATGTTTAACCTCAACCTGCAATCCGAAAACGGCATTGACGTTTTCGGTAAAAAAGCCCGTATATTTGAACACGCCAAGCAGCGCCAGATTGACAAACACGCCCCAAAACAGCGCCCGTTTGCGCTTGTGCTCGTCTTCCACGCCGATTTTAAGACCGCAAAAATAGTTTATCACAATCGACAGCATCATGACAAACACATAAACCGGCTCGCCCCAGGCATAGAAGAACAGGCTGGCAATCAGCAGTATAATGTTTCGGTACTGTTCTTTGGCCGTAAAATACAAAATGAAAACGACCGGAAGAAAAATCCACAAAAATATCAAAGAACTAAAGACCATTATTCAGTTTCTCCACACAGTCCTTCAGGCTCTCGGACCAATGCCTGATTTCAATTCCAAAATCCTTTTTTATCTTTCCCTTGTTCAGCACCGAATAAAACGGACGTTTTGCCGGAGTCGGATAATCCTTGCTCTCAATCGGCTTCACAACGCACTTCAGCCCCGAAAGCGCCATTATCGCAACCGCAAAATCATACCATGAACAAACGCCTTCGTCGGAAAAATGATAAATTTCCTTCACGCCGGGCTTCAGTTTAGGCAATGCGGCAACAATGGCTTCAGCCAAATCGCGGGCATAGGTCGGACTGCCGATTTGGTCAAAAACCACATTCAGGCTGTCACGCTCGGCTCCCAGCCTCCGCATGGTTTTGACGAAGTTGTTGCCGAAAGTCGAATACAGCCAGGCCGTTCTGACGACAAAGCATCCCGACGCCTTTTCCAGCGCAGCCCGCTCGCCGGCCAGTTTGGTCACGCCGTACACCGACTGCGGATTGGCTTCGTCGCTTTCCGTATACGGACGATGGCCGGTGCCGTCAAAAACGTAATCCGTCGACACCTGCAACAGCGGCACGCCCGTCTCGGCCAAATGCCGCGGACCGTCCACATTGATTTTTTCGGCCAGAACCGCATCGCTTTCCGCCTTGTCAACCGCCGTATAAGCGGCACAGTTGATAACCGCCGCATATTTTTCCGGCTTCACAAAGGCCTTTACCGCCGCGGCATCGGTAATATCCAACTGCTCACGGTCAACATATTCGGCGTTGCCGCCGAGAATGAGTTTCAGCTCATTGCCGAGCTGTCCGTTGGCTCCGACGACTAAAAACATGTGACATCCTTCAAAAACGGTGCATTTTTATCCTTGTCCGAAAGAATGGCGTCTTCCGGTCTGACCTTCCAGTCAATGTTGATGTCCGGATCGTCAAAGCGAATGCCGCCTTCCGAAGCTTTGTTATAAACGTTGTCACACTTATACGTGAAGACGGCCGTTTCGGACAATACCGAAAAACCGTGTCCGAAACCGCGCGGAATCATCAGCTGGCGCTTATTTTCTGCCGAAAGCTCGACCGCAACATGCTTACCGAAAGTCTTTGAACCTTTGCGCAGGTCAACGGCCACGTCAAGAACCGTCCCTTCCAGCACCCGCACCAGCTTGGCCTGGGCAAAATCGCCCTTCTGAAAATGAATGCCGCGAATGGTGCCGTACTTGGACATCGACTGGTTGTCCTGAATAAAGTCATATTTCAAACCGGCCTCGTCCATTTTCTGCTTGTTGTAGCTTTCGAAAAAATAACCGCGGTTATCTTCAAAAACCTGAGGTTCAATAATATAAACCCCTTCAATCGCTGTGTTAATAATCTTCATGACTGTCCTCGTAAACGCGTTTCAAATAGTTCTTATAGTCAACGCCGTCTTTCAGCGAATTGATGATTTTTTCCATCTGCGCATCGTCAATAAAACCGCGCTTATAGGCAATTTCTTCAATACAGGCAATCTTAAGGTCCTGCCGCTTTTCGATAATGCCGATAAAATTGGAAGCGTCCAGAAGCGATTGCGGCGTTCCCGCATCCAGCCAGGCATTGCCTCGTTTCATGGTTACCACGTTCAGCCGTCCCTCTTCCAGATACTCGCGGTTCAGGTCGGTAATCTCCAGTTCGCCGCGAGCCGAAGGTTTCAGACGGCGCGCCTTTTCGACCACGTCAGACTTGTAAAAATACAAACCGACGACCGCATAGTTCGACTTCGGCTGTTTCGGCTTTTCCTCTATCGAAATCGCCTTGTGGTTTCTGTCAAATTCAACCACGCCGAAACGTTCCGGATCCGAAACGTGATAACCGAAAACGGTTCCGCCGGTGTTTTTCGAAACTTCCTCTCGGAAGAGCTTGAGCTGATCGCCCATATAGAAAATATTGTCACCCAAAATCAGACAGACGTCATCGTTGCCGATAAAGTCGGCGCCGATGGTAAACGCCTGCGCAATGCCTTTCGGTTCAGCCTGAACCTTATAGCTGATATTGAGACCGATATTGCTGCCGTTGCCGAACAGACGCTCAATGTTCGGCGTATCCTGCGGCGTCGAAATAATCAGAATTTCCCTGATGCCGAACAGCATAAGCGTCGACAACGGATAATAAATCATCGGTTTGTCATAAACCGGCAAAAGCTGTTTGCTGGTCGTATTGGTCAGCGGATAAAGCCGCGAACCGCTGCCGCCCGCAAGAATGATACCTTTCATTACAAAATCCTTCAAAAATTACAAAATTCAATGGCTGTATTTTATACTTCCCCGCCCGCAAAGCAACCACTTTCCCTATCATATTCACAAGAAGGAAAAACCCCGACGCGGCGGACGGGGTTTACAAACGGAGGGTTTCGGACTTACATCTGGTATTCCAGATACAGGAACACCGTGGCAATGCCGACGCTCAGCAGCATAACCGGCACCGACCAGATGAGAAAGCCCAGAAACTTGATGGGATGCCCCTCGCGCATGGCCATGCCGGCAACGACCACATTGGCCGAAGCGCCGATTAACGTGCCGTTTCCGCCGAAGCAGGCGCCGAGCGACAAAGCCCACCACACCGGCATCATGACTTCGCGCCCGCCGACCGATTCTTCCATTGACTTAATCATCGGAATCATGGTTGCTACAAACGGAATGTTGTCTATCACGCTGGAAAGGATTGCCGAACTCCACAAAATCAAATACGTCATCGCCGTCAGACTGCCGCCGGTAAGCTCCAAAAACCAGTTGCCGAGAGCCCGCAGCACACCGGTCTCTTCAAGTCCGTAAACAATTACGAACAAACCGGTAAAGAAGAAAATCGTCGTCCAGTCAACCAGTCCGAAAACTTCCTGCACCTTGGCGTCACGGTCTTCGCCTTTAAACTTCCAGCTGTAAAGCAGCAAAAGCACGGCCGCGCCGACCAGCGCAATCGTACCGTTGTCCAGTTTAATCTGCTTGGCGGAAACAAAAGCGGCAATCACGCAGGCCAGAACAAACAGCGATTTGTACAACAGCCCCCTGTCGACGATGCAGTCGGCAGCCTTCATCTCCATAACCGCGGCCTTGTATTCGTCGCTGGTCGTCATTCTCCGTCCCCAGATAAGGTCAAACATAACCAGCAGAACAACCATGGTCGCTGCAACCACCGGCGTTAGATGATAAACAAAGTCCATAAACGACAACCCGATGGAAGAACCGATAAGGATGTTCGGCGGATCGCCGATAAGCGTTGCCGTCCCGCCGATGTTGGAAGCGAAAATTTCCAGAATCAGATACGGATACGGATTGATTTTCAGGGTGCGGGTAATCTGAAACGTTACCGGCGCAATCAGCAGTACCGTTGTCACATTGTCAAGAAAAGCCGAAAAAACCGCCGTAACCACCGGCAACACAATCAGCAGCCCGCGCGGCGAAGCCTTAACCCTTTTCGCCCCCCAAACCGCCACGAACTGAAATATGCCGGACTTTTCGGCAATGCCGACAATAATCATCATTCCGGTCAGCAAGGCCAGCGTGTTAAAGTCAATGCCTTTCAGCGCGGCCGGCTGCGTCAATATGCCCGACACAATCATCAAGCCGGCACCCAGCAGGGCAATAACCGCCCGGTTGACTTTTTCGCTGAAAATAATCAAATAGCAGATTGACATAATGATTATTGCCAATAACTGCGGACTCATCCCCCAGACCGGGGGCATACTGCTGAAAACTTCCATTTGTACCTCTCAGATGTTTCTCCAGTGCCGATATTTACGAAACAGCAATTTTCCTCGGATAAAAAGTATTTTTTTCAGTTATGCCACTGTTTTTTCTATTTTGTCACTTCCCAGCTTTTGGAAAAATCCTCGTCTTTGAACAGATTGGCCAGACCGGTAATCTGCTTCAGGCGCAGCAGCTCATCCGCCGACATGCCGATATTGCGGCATATCCAGGAATCGCTTTTGCCCATTTCCAAAAGCTCGGCTACGATATTGCTCATCAGGTCGACGCTGTGGCTGCCGCGGGCGCGGTTATGACGGATGGTCGAAGCCATGCGCTCGCCCAGTTCCTTGTCGATAACCACCACCGGCATCATTCCTTTTTCGCGATGCCGGATTCGCTCGCTGGTCAGCATCGTCGTAAAGCGGTGAAAGCCGTCAACGACGATATATTCGTCATTTGCCTTGTCATGATAGCAGACGATCGGCTGTGTAAAACCGTCTTCCCAAATGGAAATTTCCAGCAGTTTCATCTCCGGCGGCGCCACTTTGTTGGGGTTATAGTTGTTGGCTCTGATCTTTTCAACCGGAATTGCCTTCACGTTATAAACAGGACTTACATATTCGCTCATTTGACATACCTCACAATTTCTTGTACTTTTCCATTAACTCTTTTTGACGCTGATTCTGCTTCTGCGTCTGCGAAAATCCCATATATTTGCATAAATGGTCGTTTTTCAGAATACAAACTGCCATACGTTTCCACGACGGAATGTCGATGGTCGACTTGATGTCGTCGGTATGGTCCGGCGTCCCCAGAAACGCAATCTTCTCCTTGTTGCTTTTATAATTGCTCTTTCCGTTGTGCCGTATCGGATAATTGCAGGCTTCAAGCTCCTTAATGGCTTCTTCGTCAACCACACCGCCTTTCTTCCACCAGAAACGGATTGAGGTTTTAAACTTTTCGATATAATTGCGGCGCATCGCTTCCGGCAGCGTCGCCAGCAGAAACTTCACATAACTCCGCCACGTGTGCCCCGGCGGCAGTTCTATTTTACGGGCGCCCAGCGCATGAGAGCTTCCGTAAATGGCGCCGAAGTTCGCTCCCTGCACGCGGGAAACCACCCGCACCCAGGTTGCCGGTTCCAAAACGCGGTAAAGATTCAGGCTTTCCTTGGCGCTTTCATGATAAGGACTGGCAACGCGCATCTGACTGATGGACAGCCCGGCCTTCCAGAACAGGTCATATATCCGGTTATAGTCATAGTCGAACTTGCCGTTGGCAATCCAGACGTCTTTGGTCGTCCAGTCATAAATCGGATAAGCATTCCACCAGTTTTCGCCCATTTTGGTCGTCCACTGATTACCCTGCATAATCGTTTTCCGGTCATTGGCATAAGCCCGGTAACGGTTCAGCGATTCGTCGGCCCTGATACCCAAAAGGCAGATAGTTTTGCCCTTTTTCTGACGGGAATACCATTCGCCGAATTCGGCATACAAATCTTCCTGCACCATTTTGTAACGGTAAAAGTCAAACGGATTGTTGTCCATATTGATAATATATGGCATTTTAGGCATCGGACGCACCCAAAGCTCTTCCTTGTCCGGATCCCACGGATACCAATACATCTGATAATTGCTGACCGCGCAGCGCGACCCCATCGGCAGGCAGACCCAGTAAGGCTCAATGTCGCGCAGATTGTTTTCAAACATTCTGGAAACAAAATCCGTGGTCGTCTGATACTGAGCCTCAAAGTCCTGATGAAAAACCCCGATTTTTTTGGCAATTTTGTTCCGGCGCTTGTAACTCAGTACCATGTTCAGCAGCAGACCGCTGTCCTTGCCTCCGGAGAACGAAACATAAATGTTGTCGAAGTTGTCGAAAATAAATTTAAGCCTGTCCTGCAGGGCTTCATAGACATTTTTCTCCAAGTATTTCTTCATAACGCTAAGGCCTCCTCTCTAGAAATCATGCGGCAGACATTGGAGAGAACATTTTTCTTTCGGCTTAAATTCTGTTTGATAAGCTTATCCAGTCCGGTATTAATCCAAAGATTATAAATATTGATGCTGCGCCCCGTATGCGACTGATAAACATTATGCATACACTGCAGTTTACTTTTATAATCGAATGTCTGCGAAAAATAAATAATATTATTGCAATTGCACAGGTCCAGCCCCTGAGAATCTACTCCGTAGGTCGAAAACATGATGTCAATGCGCTGTGCAAACAGCTTTACCGCCTTCCGCTTGTTGCAGCGGCCCGAAAGCACGACATACTTGCCTCTTTTGAGCTTTCCGCACTCCTTGAAAAAGCGTATTTCGTCCAGATACTTGATATAATAACCTTCTCCCCGCGGGCGGCAATTTCGTCAATCAGCGCAAACAAACCTTCGACCTTGTTTTTAGCAATGGTGTAAATATGCTGAAACCTTTGCGCCACTTCCATAAAAGCGACCTGATTTTTACCTTGAAGAAATTCGTTTTTCTCTTCCTGATAACTGGCCTCTTCTTTTTCCGTCAAATCAAAGCAAAGGTCAATATAGTTCAAATTATTATGTTCGTCCAAATCACACTGGAAAATAAACGGCCGCATCTGTTCAATCAGAATTTTTTCGTTTTCGGGCTTCGACCATTTCCGCGTTGTGCCGTCATCATACGGCGAGAGATAAGTGTTGAGGAACTGCGTTTCCGACATGTTCAGCACCGAGGGATGCATAAACTCGATTTGCGAATAGAGGTCAACCAGCCCCTGCGTCAGCGGCAGACTGCTCAAAATCAGCCGGTAGTCAAACATGTTGCGCATCAGCAGAAGGCGCTTGGTTCGTCCGGCTTCGGTATTTTTAATCGTAATGCTCTCGTCAACGACGCAAAAGACCCTGTAACGCTCGGCCAGCGCATAAAGCTGCAGATAACGGATGTCCGAACAGGAAATGCTCTCAATCGAAAAAAAACAGATTTCCTTCGTCAACCCCTCCAGATTCTCGTCAATCGCCTTTGTATAGCCGTCCCAGCCCAAAAACGACGCCGGTGCAATCCAGACGACAGTGTCAAAATCGTCCTGCTTGTTCTTAATCAGGTCCA
>OGMF01003142.1_pt1 | contig 12846 bp, 10 predicted proteins | sample 1572921 | NCBI WGS metagenome assembly OGMF01 (sample SAMEA2581919, study PRJEB24529) | metagenome | biome: Human gut stool | place: China | collected 2011
CCGGAGTCCAGAGGCAGAGCCTCTGGCGCCTCCTTTACCCCCGTAAGAACCCAATCACTTCCGGCACATACTTCTCCATCACATCGTTCGTGGACATGTAGATTTCGTGCTTCGCGGGATAAACGGAAAGTTTCGCACCGGGGACTTGCGCGACAAATTGTTTCTGCTCCGGCAGACAGACTGTCTTGTCCAGTGATGCTTGGCAGAGCAGCAGCGGCGTGATAATCTGCTTGTCCTTCGCCGGGTCAAGCAGTACTTTCGTCACGCCAATCGCTTCCTGTACCCAGCCATAAGTGGGCGAACAATTCTGCAAGTGCGCGTTGTCGATGCGCTTGCGCTCGTAGTAGTCAAAGCGGACGCGGCTGGTGGCGCAGGATGTCTCGAACGGCTCGTTCTCCGGGCTGAACGGTTTGCCGATGAACGCGCGGTCTTCCCGCTTGCCGATGGCGCACATGAAGTCCGCCGCGAGTTTGCCCGCCCAGCGCGGCAGCGGCGCACTCGACGGCGCAATCATCGGCGCAGTCAGCACCGCCCGCGCGAAATACTCCGGGTGATTCATCAGCGTCATGCCGCCAATCGCGCCGCCCATCGAGTGCGCATACAGCACGCGCGGCAGATGCTCCGTCCTCGGCAGGACGACACCCGACATGAATTCCTCCAAATCGCGCAGATAATCCGAAAACGCATCGACGTGCGTGATGGAGGTGTCAGAAATTTTGCGGACGGATTTGCCGTGCCCGCGGTGGTCGATGGCGTAGACGTTGAACTTCTCGTTCAGAAAATACCACGTCATTTCGCGGAATTTCTCGGCGGATTCCGTGTAGCCGTGCAGGATGACGACGGCGCGGGTCGCATCCGGCTGCTCGTAGACCTCTGCGTGCAGCGTTCCGCCCGTGGAGAGCGGCATGTCCATCTCCTGACGGCGCGAATCCAGATACGGCTCAACCGTCTCGGTCATGACGGCGGCATAGTTGCTTTCGGGCAGAATGGAAATCATAGCGTCCTCCTGTGATCATAATGCTTGACATGTCTATTATATCAGAAAAAGAACGCAAAATGCAAGGGCTGCACCGACTTTTCCGGCGCAGCCCTTGATGTTATTTGTTGATTTCCTGCTGAAGCACGTCAAGGAACGCTTGACGGCGGCAGTTCTTGAACGAATAGGTAAATCCATCTGACGTAAAGCGGAACGTGTAGCCCTTGAGAATTTCGCCCATCAGGCTGGTGGTGCTGAAGTCGGTCACGCCCTTGAGCGGAATGGTGCGCATCAGCTTGAGCGGCTCGGACTTCATGTTCGTGTCGTAGATGAGCAGGTCATTGCCCTTCACCCCGAGCAGCACCATGCCGAAGCTTCCGTCCGGCAGCTCCTTCACCGTGGCGCAGAGCGCCGCCCCGCGCGCATCGCAAACGCCCGCGTCCTGCATCTGCTGGGCGTATTTCTCCTGATTTGCCATGAAAAATCAAACCTCCTTCGTTGGCTTTGCGCCTATCTCCATGATAGGACGCTGCGGTTGATTTGTCAAGCGAACGCGGGAAAATTTACAAGTGGAATTAGTTTGGCACATACATCGGTGTCAGCCCCATTTCGAGATACACCGTGTTGACATGCTCCTGACACGCGCGGGCGAACCCTTCCGCGTCAAATGCGCCGTTCAAGTAGCGCTGCATGAGCGTCTTGAGGGCATCGTCGAAGGTGACGGGGGAGTCGCCGGGGATGTAGGCATACTGGACAAGCTCCTGATAGTAGGCAATGTCCTCCGGGGAGACGGAATAGGGGTGTTCGGTGATGTAGGCTAAGCTGCTGCGGGCGCGGTCAAGATTATCTTCATCCTGCGCGGTGCGGTTCTCTTTTGCTTCCAAGCGGGCGATTTCATCCTGATATTGCGCAACCTTTTCATCATAGTCGGAACGGATGATGGGCTTGCTGAGAGACGAATCCCAGAGTGCGGCGTTTTCGGATTCGTAAGTTGCCAGATGCTGCATCAGGTCGATGGCACCGCCAATGTTGTTGGAGTACGGGTTGATGACGGCGACATAGGTCATGTAATACAGCCCCGAAGGCGCATCATCAAGGACGGACGGGATCAATTCGATGTCTGCTTCGGGCGCGAGAGAAGCCATCGAGGATGTGAAGACTTCGTGGGACGCTAACAAATTCTCCTTCAACGTTTCGGGAACGGTGTTCTTGATTTTCTCGGCAATGCGGGCAAATTCGGGACGCAGGAAGTTAATCTGCCCATCCACTCGTTCAGAAGCAATCAGAAATTGTTCCAGATAGAACGTGAGCATCCCCGACTGCGTGAACGGGTAGTCGATCAGCAGCAGATAGTCATTCCCCAAATAGCCGCCGTCGAGCAGCACTTTGCTGACATCTAAAAATTCCTCAAAGGTGGCTGGGGCAGAAAGCTCTAATTCTTCCAGCAGGGTAGTGGACAGCACACCCCAGCCCACCGGCTGCGCATCAATATACCAGCCGACCAGATTGCCATTGTCCATGAGCGCATTCTGAAAGGCAGGATACAAGTCGCCGAGTTTATCCATCAAATCGCTGTCATCGGTCAGCGGATAGTAATAGTGCTGTTTTTTGATTTGGTCAAGCCCAGCGTTCGAGTCAAAAATGAAGATGTCAATATTGGGATCGCGGGATGCGATGGCGGATGCAATGTCCTTCATCGAGCCGTCTCTTCGTTCGACGGAATGTCCTGCCGCGGCATAGGAATCAATGGGCGGGCAATAGGAGGATGCGCCGAGAATTCGGACGGGCTGCGTATTTTCCGCCGCGGCGAACGCACCTAAGAGTGCAATCATCATCAGCAGAGCAAGCAAGCGTTTCATCTTCAATTCCTCCTTCGGAACGGGAAGCAAGTCAACGTGTGCATAGTATGACGGTCAAGTTTCCAATATCATCATAACAGACGATGTACAAAATGTCAAGATATTAACACAAAAAAATACAAGCGGCGGCGAAAATGCGCAAAACAAATCCCCCGACTGCCTTGCAGCAATCGGGGGGATGAATCAGCATCTTACGCGTTGAAATTCAGATATTCTTCTTCCGGCGGGGGGACAATCTCCGCGCGGGCTTCCTGCAGCATCAGCATCTTCTCGCCCTGCGCGTCCACCGCCTTGCACTGCGCGGTCAGGCGGAAATATGTCTTCGTGCTGGGCTTCTGGATGCCCTGCGTAATCCAGCCGATGGGCTGAATGTCGTTCGCGCAGCACGTCATCGCCATCCGCCCGAACATGTAGTAGCCCTTGGGCAGCGAGCGGTCAGCGAACGCCTGCCCCACCAAGCGCACGGTCTTGCGGTCGTAGCGATCGGCATGGTCAAGCGAATCCAGATAGAAGGTCGGAATGTCCTCGTCCTTGATTTCGATGACAGCGGACTTCATGTCGTAGGGAAGGTCTTCGTCCGCCACGCCGTCTTCGCTCGTGCCGTCGGTGTTCTCGAAGATGATGTTCGTCTTCGGGTTGACCGCTTTGAGCTGGCGGCGCCACGGGCTCTTGTTTGCGCCGGGCTGGCAGCGGTTGACCAGAATCAGGTCAGCGACCTTCATCGGGTCGGTCAGCATCTGGCGCATGTTGGTGAAGTAGTTGTCGAAGGTGTTCGCGTCCACCGTCGTGATAATCTGCACGACTTCCCACTTGCGCGGCAGCATACAGCTGCCCAGCCGTTCAATCGTCCAGATGCTGTTGTACTCGATGATGACGCGCTCCGGCTGATACTCCTTGTCCAGCGCCTCCATCTTCTTCGTGTTCATCTCGTCCGCTTCGTCGAGGACGACAACGGTCGTGTTCTTCGCCGTTTCGTATTCCTCAACGCCCTCTTCGCAGCAGATGACCAGCGTCTTCTGCCCGCGCGAGAAGTTGTCGTCCGTCAGCATGGAGTTGATGAGCTGGGTTTTGCCGCTTTCGAGGAAGCCGGTAATCAGGTAGACTGGTGTAAATTCCTGTTCGCTCATGCCTTGAACAGCTCCCGCAGTGCTTTTTCGTCGATGTGCGCACCGATGACGCACAGGCGGCCGGTGTAATCCGGCGTACCCGGACGGAACTGGCTCTCGCCCGGCACATAGTCAAACTGGAACCACTCGCCCGCCGCGTTCTGCAGCACGCCCTTGGCGCGCAGCACCGTGCCGTACTCTTCTTCGTCGGACAGCTTGTCCAGCATCGCCTTGACCTCGTCCTGCTCGTAGCGGTTCGCAGTCTCTACGCCGACAGACACGAACACTTCGTCTGCGTCATGCCCGTGGTGATGATGGTGATGATGTCCGCAGGAGCAGGTTTCGCCGTCCTCGTGGTCGTGATGATGATGTTCGTGCTCATCCTCGTCATGGTCATCGTGATCATGATGGTGATGATGCTCATGGTCGTGGTCGTCATCATCATCGTCGTCATGGTGACCGCCGCAGCACGGGCACACGCCGTCCTCGTGGTCATGGTCATCATGGTCGTGGTGGTGATGATGCTCGTGCTCATCCTCATCATCGTCGTCATCATCATGGTCGTGGTGATGGTGGCAGCACTCGTGGCCGTCCTCATCATGGTCATGGTGGTGGTGATGATGCTCTTCCTCATCCTCGTCCGCATGGGCAGCATTGGAAGCCTGTGCTTCGCTCAGAAGCTCGGCAACCAGGTCGCGCTTACCATCCATAACGGAAACGATCTGTGCACCGGTCAGTTCGTTCCAATCGGTGGTCACAATGGTGGCGGTGGGGTTCTTTTCCTGGATCAAGGCAACGGCTGCGGCAACCTTCTTCTCGTCTGCGCTGCCGGTGCGGCTCAGGATGATGCAGGATGCGTGGCTGATCTGGTCGTCATAGAACTCGCCGAAGTTCTTCATATACATCTTGACCTTGTTCACATCGGCCACGGTGACAAAGCTGTTCAGCTGCACATCCAGATGCTCGGCCACGCCTTCCACAGCGCGGGTCACATCGGAGAGCTTGCCCACGCCGGAGGGCTCGATGACGATGCGGTCGGGGTGGTACTGCTCCACCACCTGCTGCAGGGCGGTGCGGAAATCACCCACCAGAGAGCAGCAGATGCAGCCGGCGTTCAGCTCATTGATCTGGATGCCAGACTCCTTCAGGAAGCCGCCGTCGATGCCGATCTCACCGAACTCGTTCTCGATCAGAACGACCTGCTGGCCGGCAAAGGCCTCCTTGATGAGTTTTTTGATCAGAGTGGTCTTGCCGGCGCCCAGGAAGCCGGAAAAAATATCAATTTTGGTCATAGTTTGAATGCCTCTTTCTTTGTTAGCAGACAGAGCCGCAGAGCGCTGGCCCGTAAAATCTTACATCTCTATTATAGCAAGCCTGTCAATGGGAAAACGGCCTTTTTCAAGAAAAAATTGTAACATTTTTTGCAATTTGGTTGCGTTTTCGCGTTTTGGACGACAAATAAGGGGAACCGGCGGCCCCGGCGGGCAGCGATTCGGCAAGGGGCAGGCTCCGGCAGAGGGACGGACGCCCCCGGACGGCAAGACCCCGCCAACGGATGGTCAACGACCGGCAGGCGGTCAGCCCCCGCAGGATGCAGGCGACACTCCCGCATTGCATTCTTTGCGCCGGAATGCTACAATATGCAGTAGCAAACCACCGCCGCCGGACGTTCTTCCGGCAAATATGAGAAAGAAGGCTTTTCTATGAGCATGAATACAGTTCCCGAACGGCTGGCCGCCCTGCGTGCCGCCATGCAGGCAAACGGTGTGGACGTGTACCTGATCCCGGTGGGCGACCCCCACTCCAGCGAGTACCTGCCCGACCACTACACCTCCCTGACCTACTTCTCCGGCTTCCATGGTGAAAACTCCAACTTCGTGGTCACCATGACCGAGAGTGCTGTCTGGGCCGACGGCCGTTACTTTGTGCAGGCCGAGAAGGAGATCGCAGGCACCGAGATCCAGCTGATGAAGATGGGTGAGCCGGGCGTGCCCACCGTGGAGGAATACTGCGCCAGGGTGGTGCCTGAGGGCGGCAAGCTGGGCCTGTGCGGTCTGACCGCCAGCTGCGCGTTGGTGAACAGCGTGAAGAAGGCGCTGGAAACCAAGAACGCCGCCATCCAGACCCTGTTCCTGGAGGATGAGCTGTGGACCGAGGGCCGCCCGGCTCTGCCCGCTACCCCGGCCTGGATCCTGCCCAAGGAATACGCAGGCTTCTCCCCCGCCGAAAAGCTGGGCCAGCTGCGTGCAAAGCTGGCCGAGTTGGGCTGCACCGCCCAGCTGGTGGGCAAGCTGGACAACCTTGCCTGGCTGCTGAACCTGCGCGCCATGGACATCGAGTGCACCCCCTACGCCATGGCCTACTGCTATGTCACCCCGGACCGCGCCGTGCTGTTCATCCACACCGCCCGCGTGACCCCGGAGGCAAAGGCGGAACTGGAAGCCAACGGTGTGACCCTGGCCGAGTACGACAGTGTGCTGGACTTCATGGCCGCTGAGACCGAGCCCCAGACCGTGCTGGCAGAGAGCGCCACCGTGAACTATGCCGTGTATCAGGTGCTGGAGAACAACGCCGCCCTCACCGTGAAGGACCTGGCCGACCCGCTGCTGCCCATGAAGGGCGTGAAGAACGAAGTGGAGCTGACCCACGACAAGGAAGCCCACCTGCGCGACGCTGTGGCTATGGTGCGGTTCCAGATCGAGCTGGAAAAGCGTCTGGAAGCCGGCGAAGAGCTGACCGAGCTGACCGTGGACGAGATCCTGCACAAGTACCGCAGCACCACGGATAAGTTCATCGTGGAGAGCTTTGGCACCATTGCGGCCTACGGCGGCAACGCAGCCATGATGCACTACCACGCCACCCCGGAGGACCACGCAAAGCTCCAGCGCAAGGGCTTTTTGCTGGTGGACAGCGGTGCCACTTACATGGACGGCACCACCGACATCACCCGCACCTACCCGCTGGGTGAGCTGACCGAGGACGAGCGCAAGTTCTACACCTGGACCCTGCAGTGCCACATCGACATCGCCAAGGCGGTCTGGCTGGACTACTGCGACTGCCATATGATCGACACCATCGCCCGTGAACCGCTGTGGCAGCACCTGATCAACTACCGCTGCGGCACCGGCCACAGCGTCAGCTTTGTGGGCAACGTCCACGAGGGCCCCCACTCCCTGAACGGCCGCAACACCACGGTGTTCCAGCCGGGCATGATCGTCACCGATGAGCCGGGCGTGTACGAGGCCGGTCAGGTGGGTATCCGCATTGAGAACGTGCTGGAGTGCTACCACAAGGCCGACAACCAGTACGGCACCTTCCTGGCCTTCCGTCCGCTGACCTTTGTGCCCATTGCCACCTCTCCTGTGGTGCCCGGTGTCCTGACCCGGGACGAGCTGGACTGGCTGAACGCCTACCACCGCGAAGTGTTTGAGAAGCTGGCTCCCCGCCTGAATGAAGAAGAGCGGGATTGGCTGGCAAAGAAGTGCGCTGCCATCGGAGCATAACCACAAAAAAGGGAGACCCCACAGGGGTCTCCCGATTTTGGTTTATTCTTTCCGGTTTTTCCAATATTCCTTGGCTTCCTCAATGATCTTTTTGAAGGGGCCGGAGGGGTAGGTGCTCTCGGCGATATCCACCAGGAACTTGTACAGCTGGGGCCGCACCTCCTCGTACATTCCAAGGCGGGTGTAGAGGTCTTTATAATACCGGAACGTCTGGATCTTGTTCTGCACGATGGAGGCCGGGTTGATCTGGGTGTGGCAGATGCTCTGGGGATTCTGGACGTAGTAGTAACCGGCTTTGTCAATGGAGACGAAGGTCTCGGCATACTGGATATACTGCATGTTGAACACCAGATCCTCGGCCCATTTCAGCTCGCTGGTGAACTGGATGTCATTGCCGGTGAGCAGGATGCGGCGGTAGAGCTTGTTCCAGAGCACACTGTAAAAGTAGGAGGCGGGCTTGTCCATCAGCCGCAGGGCAAAGGTGTCCTTGTCGTAGACCCCGGCGGGCAGGAAACCGTATTCCCGCACCTCAGGGGGCCGGGCAACACTCATCACGCCCAGATCGTCCTCCAGCTTTTCCAGCACCTGCTCGGGCTTTGTGGCCCCGGCGGGGATCACCATCTTGTAGGGCGCAATCACAAGGTCTGCGTGGTGCGTCTCGGCGGCTTCCACCAGATGCTGGGTGAAATCCGGGTCGATGTAGTCATCGCTGTCCACGAACTGGACATACTCGCCCCCGGCCAGCTTCAGGCCCAGGTTGCGGGTGTCGGACACGCCGGAGTTCTCCTTGTCCACCAGCACGATGCGGCTGTCCTTGGCACGGAACGCCTCACACACGGGCAGGCTGTGATCCTTGGAGCCATCGTTCAGGATGATGAGTTCGATGTTTTTATAGGTCTGGTTCAGGATGCTGCCGATGCAGCGGGCCAGATGATTCTGAGCGTTGTATACGGGCAGGATGATGCTGACGAGCGGCTGATCCATGGCGGTGTCCCCCATTTCTTTTTTCGTCCATAATACTCCCTCACGGCGCAAAAATCAAGCGCTGTGCAGAGGGAAAGGAGGAGCGGATATGATCTTTCACATTGCGGTGTGCAGCCCGGACCCTGTGCTGCGGGGCCGGGTGCAGCGCCACTGCATGGAATATTATGCCCGCCGGGCCGATGCCTGCATCGTGGAGCAGCTGGAAAGCACAGCGGCCCTGCTGCAGCAGGAGGAAGCGGGCTCCCGGTACGAGCTCTACCTCATTGAGCTGCCCGCCGCCAACCCGTGCAGCGGCCTGCAGGCGGCGGCAGAGCTGCGCCGCCGGGGCGTGCGGGCCCCGCTGGCCTTTCTGGCCCACACCACGGCCTATGCCTACGAAGCGTTCCGGGTGGACGCGATGCAGTACCTGCATATCCCGTTCCGTCCGGAGCAGCTGACAGCCCTGCTGGACCGGGCCACCGAGCCGGAATACGGCCCGGTCATCCCGGTTGCCACGGCTATGGGCCTGCGGGCCCTGCCCTTTGCGGACATCGAGTATCTGGAGTGCACCCATCATGTGGTGCACTACCACCTTGCCAGCGGCGAGGACGTGGCCTCCCTCTCCCTGCGGGTCCCCTTTTCCGAGGTGGCAAAGCCCCTGCTGGCCGATGCCCGTTTTCTGCAGCCCCACCGCTCCTATGTGGTCAACCTTGCCGCCGCCGCCCAGCTCTCCGCCGGGGAGCTCTGGATGCGCAGCGGTGCCCGGGTGCCCATCCCCCGGGGGCGCGAACCCGCCGTAAGGGCGGCGTTCCGGGCGTTTCTGGAAGGATAGGTCTATCATACAAAAAAGAAAGCGGCCTGCATCTGCGGGCCGCTTTCTGCATGGTGCAGGGTCATACTTTGTCCCAGTCCAGCTCCGTCCAGTCGGTCAGGAACTGGTCGCTGACCTCCCGCAGGGCGGGCTCATCGGACTTGCTGGCGGCATCGGCGATGCCGATGACACGGAAGCCTGCATCGTGGGCGGTGCGGGCGGCGTAGAGGGAATCCTCACAAACAACGCACCGGTTGGGGTCCGTGCCGCCCAGGCGTGCAAGGGTCTGGAAAAATACATCCGGCCTGCTCTTGTGGAGTGCCCCCTGTGCCTCCACATAGAAGTCGAAATATTCGTCGATGCCCAAACGGGTGAGCACGGTGCGGCACTGGGCGCTCCAGGTGTTGGAGCAGATGCACATGCGGGCACCCTCGGCCTTCAGGCGGGCCAGCAGCTCCCGCACGCCGGGCTTGAGCTCCACGGTCTCGTAGAGCTTTGTGATAACATCCCACATCACATCGTTGTAGTCCTCCATTTTCAGGGGCAGGTCATACTCCCGGATAAGGTAGGCCGCGCCATCGGCCATGCCCATGGTCAGGAGCGTTTTGTGGAGGTCGGATTTTGGGGTGCGGCCATAACGGGCCAGCAGGGCATCGGGCGCACCCTCCCATACCACGGTCATGCTGTCGGTCAGGGTGCCGTCCATATCAAAGATCCAGTTGTTGCAGTGCATTGTTTTACCTCCACCATCGTTTCACACAAGTTAACAAAATTATACCATGGATTTTGTTCCAAAAACAGGGAGAATTTTTCCGGAAAATATGGTATACTTTTGACAGATTTCCAAAGAATGACTAGGAGGCGTTCCAGATGGCACAGAATGATACCCCGGTCAAGGCACTGGTGCTGGCAGGCGGCGGTGCGCGCGGCAGCTATCAGGTGGGTGTGTGGCGTGCCCTGACCGAGCTGGGCTGGCGGCCCCAGATCATCACCGGCACCAGTGTGGGCAGCCTGAACGGTGCCATGTTTGCGCTGGACCTGTACGAAACGGCCCGGGATATGTGGATGAGCATCCGCAGCCAGGACGTGATGGAGCTGCCGGAGGAAAACGCCGACCTCTCTGAGCTGCACGCCTTCCTGCGGGAAGTGGTGCGGGACGGCGGCATGGACGTGACCCCGCTGGAAGAGATCGTGGAGCGGGTGCTGGATGAGGATGCCCTGCGGGCTTCGCCCATCCGGTTCGGCCTTGTCACCGTGGAAAAGCGGGGGCTGAAGCCCCGGGAGCTGACGCTGGAGGATATCCCGGCGGGCAAGGTGAAGGATTACCTGCTGGCCTCGGCCGCCTGTTTCCCCGCCCTGCGGGCAAAGCAGATCGATGGGGTGCAGTTCCTGGATGGCGGCTACCGGGACAATATGCCCACCGCGCTGGCCCAGAAGATGGGCGCAGAGGAGTTGGTCTGTGTTGATCTGGAAGGGGTGGGCATCACCCTGCCCAACCGCACCGGCCTGCCCACCACCATGATCCGCAGTTACTGGGAGCTGGGAGATATCCTCCACTTTGACCCTGATACCGCCAGACGGAACATGGAGCTGGGCTACTACGATACCCGCCGCGCCATGGGATATCTGCGGGGCTGCGCCTATGCCGTTTCCACCAGCGCCGAGAGCTGTGAGGATGCCGCCGCCTTTGCGTGGAAATTCCAGCAGGTGCAGAAGGCGGTACGGGAAAAATACCCCGTGACCCTGACAGCGGATGCGGCCCTGCTGCTGGCCAACATGAAGGATGCCCAGCTGGCCCCGCTGGAAGCTGCCGCCGAGGATGCGGGCGTGGACCCCACTGTGTTCTATACCACCCGGACACTGGCGGAAGCCTTTTTGGAAAAATGCGACCGGGAGCGCATCGAGAGCTTTGCGCCCCTGTTTGAGGGCAGCGGCAATGCGGCACAGGCCGCACGGGCCGCTCTGCTGCCCAATACGTTCTTACAGGCATTGGTCTGCCGTGCCCTTACCGGGCCGATACTGCCGGAGGTGATCGAAGAATGAAGGTCTATCAGGGACACAGCGCCTCGCCGGGCCTTGTGATGGGACAGGTGAGCCGGTTGGAGCGCTGGCACGAAAATTTTTCTGCCGGGCCGTTCAACGCGGAACGGGAACAGCGTTTGCTGGAAAACGCTGTCCGGACAGCCCAGCGTGAGCTGGACGGCATGGCAGACCGCAGCGGCCCCACGGAGCAGGCCATCTTCCTGTTCCAGAGCATGATGCTGGAAGATGAAGGCTTTATGAACGAGGTCAAATTCCAGATCAGGGCGGGCATCAGCGCTGCCGAGGCCATGTACCGTGCGGGCAACCGCTATGCAAAGCAGCTTGCGGCCATGGAGGACAACGCCTACATGCAGCTGCGCAGTGCAGATATTCTGGATGCCGCCCGCCGCGTGGTGAACGTGCTGACCAACCGTCCCCGGGTCTGGCTGGCGCTGGATCACCCGGTGATCCTGGCGGCAGAGATGCTGATGCCCAGCGATCTGTTCAGCGTTCCGGCGGGGATGATCCTGGGCATCATCACTTCGGAGGGCAATAAGCAGAGCCACGCGGCGATCATTGCGCGGGCCATGCACATTCCCTGCGTGGTGCAGGTGGGGCAGGCGTTCCTGAACGACTGCGACGGCCGCACCGTGGTGCTGGATGCCAACAACGGCGAGTGCATCCTGGACCCGGATGCCAACACCCGTCAGCAGGCGGTCAGCCGCATCTGCGAGCTGCAGTGGGAGAGCGAGGAAGCCGCCCGCATCAGCGCCCTGCCCAACCGGACAAAGGATGATGTGCCGTTTGAGCTTCTGGCCAACTGCTACGGGCAGGAGGATATCGAATCGGCGCTGCAGGCAGGCGCTTCCGGCGTGGGCCTGCTGCGCAGCGGCTATATGATGCTGCCGGGCCGCCCGGTGGACGAGCAGGAGCAGTTCGTGTTCTATCAATCCTGCATTGCCGCCGCAAAGGGCGGTGTGGTAACAGTGCGCACCTTTGATTTTGGTGTGGACCGCGCCATGGCCGATATCCATAGGGGGCTGGAATCCTCCAAGCTGGGCCTGCGGGGCATCCGCAGCAGCCTGCGCCAGACCCATCAGTTTGAAACGCAGATCTGCGCCCTGCTCCGGGCGGCAGCCCACGGCCCCCTGCGGGTCATGTTCCCCATGGTGACCAACCTCGAAGATTGGGATGAGGCCATGCGGCTGGTAGCGCACTGCCGCCAGCTGCTGCGGGAGCGCGGGGAGGAGTTTGACCCGGACACGCCCTTTGGCGTGATGTTCGGGGTGCCCTCGGCCTGCCTGACGGCAGAGGAATTCGTGGAGCATGGGTGCAATTTCTTCCTCATTGAGACAAACGATCTGACCCAGTACACCCACGCGGTGGATCGGGACATCTCCATTGCCGAGCGCTACTACCGCCCGGCCAGCCACGCAATGAAAAAGCTCATCCGCATGGTGGTGGAGGCTGCCCGGGAGGGCGGGATCCCCGTGACCATCTGCGGCAGCGCGGTGGGCAATCCGGCCAACACCCTGCAATATCTGCAGCTGGGCCTGCGGAGTTTCTCGGTCAGCCCGCAAAACCTCATTGAGGTGAAAAAAGCGCT